>AMWB02004063.1_pt3 | contig 22919 bp, 19 predicted proteins | sample 200311 | NCBI WGS metagenome assembly AMWB02 (sample SAMN02737377, study PRJNA173069) | bioreactor metagenome | biome: anode biofilm in microbial fuel cells | place: USA: California | collected 2010-12-16 | reverse complement strand
GTCGAAGTGGCGCGGATCGACGGCGAGCCGGTCTGGCGGTCCGAGGTGGAGCGGCAACTGCAGTCGCTTCCGCCCGAAGCGCAGCGCCAGTTCCTGACGCCGGAAGCAAAGCAGCAGTTTGTCCGGCAGTATGTCGGCATGGAGCTCATGTACCGGGCGGCGATGCGGGAAGGGTACGATCGCGATGAAAATATCCGTCAGAAGCAAGACCAGGTGCTGAAATCGCTGGTCCTCGACAAATATGTGGTCGACAAGGTCATGCCGGAAATCCACATCGATACGGCCGATGTTCGCAATTACTACCTGGCCAACCGAGACACCCGGTACAAGGGGGAGCCGTACGACTCCGTGAAGGCGCAGGTGTTCATGGATTACCAGGGCGTGAAGGCGCAGTCGGCGTTCGGTGAGTATATCAATCGGCTGGCGGCGAACGAAAAAGTGGAATTCCTGGATCAGAACATCAGGTGAGGATGCAGCGCGAGGTGTTCGGCAGATTCCGGTACATAGTGATCGCAGCGGTGGTTGCCTTCGGGACGACGGCCGGCGTGGCCGTGGGCCAGACGCCGGAGAGTGTCGACACGGTCGGGTCGCTGCCGGGGATCGAGATTCAAACGTCGGTCGATCTGGCCGAGGCGTTGATCGGCGATCCCATAACGTACAAGGTGACGATCGTTCACGACTCGGGCATCCATCTCTACCCGCCGCCGCTCGGGGCGAACCTGGGGGCGTTCGATGTCAAGGATTTCGAGCCGAACGATGAAACGCAACTCAAGGACGGACGGGTCAAGAGCGAGACGCGCTTTGTTCTGAGCACGTTCACGACCGGCGACTATGTCATACCACCGCTGCCGATGATGTTCGAATTGCCGGATAAGACGCGCCGGATAATGCTCTCGGAGGCGGTACCGATCAGGATCAAGTCGCTTCTGGAGAACGCCGGCGATTCCGTCGATATTCGCCCCCTCAAGCCGCCGTACGAATTTCCGCGCGTGTGGACGCCGTATCTCATTGCCGCGGGCATAGTCTTGCTGCTGGCGGCGGCGGCCCTGTTTGTCTGGCGGCGGTTACGCCGGACGGTGGAGTCGGGTGAGCCGGTTGACAGTAGGCCCCCCTGGGAACTGGCTTTTGAGAAGCTGGCGTTCCTTCGCGAGCGAAAACTCCCGGATCAGGGGAAATACAAGGAGTTCTATATCGAGCTCACGGAGATCGTGCGGGCGTTTCTCGGACGCGTGTACGGAGTGCCGGTGCTCGACATGACCACGACCGAATTCATGGCGAACTTCACTGAGATCGATCTGCCGGCCGGCCTGCTGGACAAGACGCTGGCCCTGCTCCGCCAGGGGGACCTGGTGAAATTCGCCAAACTGGTACCGGGCGGCGAGCAGTGTGACGATGACTTCCTGTTGGGGCACGACATTGTGGAACTGGTGCGGGCCGATCAGGAGCGACGGTTGCAGGTGCAGACGGTGAACGCGGCAGGGCAGGCAGCGACGGGCACGGGAGGGAACACGTGAGCACGCTCGATTTCGGCGGCCTCGGGCTGAACCTCTTCGGTCCCGACACCAGCACGATTCCGGCCTTGGTGATCTTCGTGCTCGGTTTGCTCGTGCTGGCCGCCATGGCGGCGTACTACCTGCGGAAGAAGCGGCTTAGGTCGGCGACTCTGAAGTTCTCGGATGTGCGGATTGTCAAGCGAGCGGCCCGCTCCCATCGGCAGCGGTATCGTTTCGTTCTGCCGGCCTTGCGGATGCTGGCGGTGGCCGTTCTGGTCGTGGCGTTTGCGCGCCCGAGGTCCGGTACCGAGGTGACCGATATCGACTCCGAGGGAATCGACATCATGATGGTGCTCGATATATCGTCCTCGATGCTGGCGGAAGACTTCAAGCCGGTGAATCGCGTGACGGTGGCCAAGGAAGAACTGAAGAAGTTCGTATCCCGACGACCCAATGACCGGATCGGGCTGGTGATCTTTTCGCGGTATGCCTTTACCCAGTGCCCGCTGACCGTGGACCACGGTGTCCTGCTGAACTTCGTCGATCAGGTCAATGTCGGGGATGTCGAGGACGGCACGGCAATTGGCATGGCGATCGCGACCGGTGTCAACCGGCTCCGGGAGTCCGATTCCAAGTCGAAGATTATGGTGCTGCTCACCGACGGCGACAACAATGCCGGGGAGATCGACCCGCTGACTGCGGCCAACCTGGCGGCGGCGATGGGGGTGAAGATCTACACCATCGGCGCCGGCAAGCCGGGGAATGCGATGTTCCCGTACCAGGATCCGATTTTCGGCAAGCGATACATCTATCAGCCGGTGCGGATCGATGAAGCGACGCTCCGCCAGATCGCCGAAAAGACCGGCGGGCGGTATTTCCGGGCGAAGTCGGGCGAAGAACTGGATCAAATTTACAGCATGATCGATGCGCTGGAGAAGACCAAGATCAATATTTCGGCCCACATCCAGTACCACGAGCTGTTTCCGTATTTCACCTATGTGGGTCTGCTGTTGCTGGCTCTGGAACTGGTCCTGGCGAACACCTGGTTCCGGAAGCTGCCGTAGATGAGAGAGTAGTTCGATGCGATTCGAAGAGCCGCTACATTTCGTGTTGCTGATAGGCGTCCTGCTGCTGGGGCTGTTTATGTTCTGGGCGGTGGCCCGTAAGAAGCTGCTGCTGGCTCGATTCGGGGATTTGCCGTTGTTGCTCAAGACGGCCCCGTATATCTCGTTCGCCCGCCAGCGGACCAAGGCGCTGTTGATCCTGCTCGGTCTGGCGCTGGTGGTGGTTACGCTGGCCCGCCTGCAGTTCGGCACCCACATGGAGATGCTCAAGCGCGAGGGAATCGATATCATGGTCGCGCTCGATGTCTCCAACTCGATGCTGGCGCAGGACATGAAACCGAATCGCCTGGAAAAGGCCAAGCAGGAACTGCGCAGCATTATCGACCGCCTCAAGGGGGATCGGGTCGGCCTGATCGCCTTTGCCGGCGAGGCCTTCGTTCAGTGCCCGCTGACGCTCGACTACGGCGCCGCCCGGATGTTGCTCGGCGCCATGGACAACAGCTCGGTGTCCATTCAGGGAACATCGATTAAGTCGGCTATCGAGGTGGCGGCGAAATCATTCGAGCAGCGGGAGAAGAAGCACAAGGTGCTGCTGCTGTTGACTGATGGTGAGGATTTGGAAGGGGGCGCGCAGGAGGCGGCGGAAGAGGCGGCCAACTCCGGCATCAAGCTGTACACGGTCGGGATCGGTAACCCCAACGGTGAGCCGATTCCAGTGCTGGACCGTGGCGGCAATCAGGTCGGCTTCAAGAAGGATGAAAACGGCGACGTGATCATATCGAAGCTCGATGAAATGACGCTCCAGAAGATCGCCCTGGCCACCGGCGGCAAGTATTACAACGCCTCGGCCGGCGAAATTGAACTGGATCGCATCTTCGACGATATCGGTAAGATGGAAAAGAAGGAGCTTGAAGGCGCGCTGGTCACCCGGTATGATGATCGCTACCAGTGGCCGCTGCTGCTGGCGCTTCTGTGTATTGTCGGCGAGTTCTTCGTGTCGGAACGGAAGAAGTTGCGCCCGGAGGAACCGAATGTGTAATCGTGTCATGCTGATGGTGGTGTTGTCTCTTCTTGCGGCAGGCAGTCTGCACGCGGAAAGTTATGTCTCCAAAGTGAAGAAGGGGAATGAGGCGCTCAAGACCGGCGACGCCAAGACCGCGCTGGATTACTATCATGACGCCGAGACGGATCTGCCGGAGTCGCCCGAGTTGAACTATAACATGGGGGGCGCACTCTACCAGCAGAAGGGGTACGAGGAGGCGGTACAGCAGTTCGAAAAGTCGCTGAAGTCGACCGACATTAATGTCGAGGCTGCGGCCCACTACAATCTCGGAAGCACCTATTTCCGCATGGGGGACTACGAGAAGGCGATCGGGAGCTATGAAAACGCGTTGAAGGCGAATCCGAAAGATATGGACGCCAAGTTCAATCTGGAGCTGGCGCGTAAGAAGCTCAAGGAGCAGATCAAGCCGCAACCGGGGGATGATCCGAATCTGCCGGGGAAGCAGGATAAGAAGGATCAGCAACAACAGCAGAACCCGGATCAGCAGAACCAGGATCAGCAGAGCAAGGACCAGCAACAGGAACAGCAGCAGCAGGAGCAGAACCAGCCGGACCAGCAGAAGCCGGGGCAGGCCAAAGATCAGAAGATGTCCAAGGAAGATGCCGAACGTATTCTGAATGCCCTTCGTGATGACGAACAGAAGCTGCAGAAACAAGCCAAACGCGAGGTGGGCAAAGGTGACTACAACGGCCGGGACTGGTAGTCGCATCGCCGGCGTCTTGCTGGCGGTGGCCGTGCTCTGGCTCCTTCTCAGCGGGACAGCCGGAGCGGCGGATGAGATCACGGTACAGGTGAATCTCAGCCCCGGCACCGTAGCGCTCGAGGAGCAGGCGACGCTGGAGGTAACGGTTTCCGGTGCCTCCCAGAACCTGCCCGAGGTCCAGATGCCGTCGCTGCCCGCCTTCGAGGTGTACTCGCAGGGGCGCTCGACCAGTGTCAGCTATGTCAACGGCCAGGTGAGCGCCGCGGTCACCACCTCTTTCCTGCTGGTCCCGCACAAGACGGGCGTGTTCCCCATCCAGGGGATCGCCGTGGTTAAGGATAACCGGCGGTTTGAGGGGAACAGCGTCACCCTTACCGTGGTCAGCAAGGGGCAGTCGACCTCGCCGCAACTGCAGCAGAAGGCCGACGACAGTCCGGGAACTGCCCGCGATTACTTCCTGGAGGCGTCCGTCGACAAAAAGAACCCGTATGTCAACGAGCAAGTCACGCTGACGCTGCGTTTCTATATCGGCGTTCAGTACTTCAGCAGCCCGGAGCTGGATGAACCGACCACCACCGGCTTTTGGACGGAATTGCTGGGGAACAGCTCGCCGTACTACCAGAAAGTGAACGGGAGAAACTACCGGGTGATCGATCGGCGCTATGCTTTGTTTCCGACTCAGACGGGGGAGTTGACGATCGGCCGCGCGACTATCGCCACGACCGTAGCGGCACGCAATCAGCGGCGCGATCCGTTCGACATGTTCGGTGACCTGTTTCCACAAGGGATGAAAGTAACGACGCACTCCGACCCGATCACCGTGAAGGTCCGGCCGTTGCCGCAGGACAACCGCCCGAGCGATTTCACCGGAACGGTCGGTCGCTTCGAGATCACCGCCGACGCGGATCGCACCGAGGTGGAGGTGAATCAGCCGGTGACGGTGAAGATCAGGATCAGCGGCGTGGGGAACATCAAGTCCGTCGGCGAGCCGGTGGTGCCCGATCTGGCCGACTTCCGGGTGTATCGCGCCTCCAGCAACGAGAATGTCGCCAAGACCAATGACCGGATCGGCGGCACCAAGCAATTCGAGGAAGTGTTCATCCCCAAGCGTCCCGGCCTGCTGGAAATCCCCGCGCTCAGCTTCAACTTCTTTGATCCGGAGAAGGGAACTTACCGGACGCTGGCCACCCGGCCTATGAGCATCTCGGTGAAGAAGCCGGAAGGGTATGTGGCGTCGCCCGATGTCCCGTACGCGACGACGGGCATGACGCTGGGCAGCGAAGCACAGGATATTCGGTACATCAAAGACAGCCCGGGAGACCTTCGCACTCCGGGGCAGATTATTCTTTTCTCGCCGCTCTATCTGGCCGTCAACGGTTTGCCGGTGCTTCTGCTGGGCGGGCTGGTCGTGGTGCGGCTTCGCCGCGAACGGCTGGCGACCGACGTTCGCTATGCCCGTTCGCGGGGCGCCTCGCGGATGGCGCGAAAACGCCTGGCCAAAGCCCGGTCGCTGGTGTCGTTGTCAAATGCCCATGAATTCCACGGCGAGTTGAGTCTGGCCGTGATGGCGTTCGTGGCCGACAAGCTGAACATCTCGCCGCACGGCCTTACCAGCGATCGCGTCGCCGAACTCCTGAAGGAGCGGGGAGCGGGGGAGAAGGTCGTCGAGGACACGGTCAATTTCCTTCGCCAGTGTGACTTCGCGCGCTTCGCCCCGGCGGCCTTGACGGAGAAGGACCTGACGGAAGCGCTGGAACGGGCGGAACAGATTATGGTGCAGATGGAAGGAGTGAAGTTTGCGTAGATTCCTTCTGGCCATCGGCGCCACGCTGTTGCTGGGTGCCATTGCGACGGCCGCCCCGGACGATGATTTTCGGCAGGGGAACAATGCCTACGAAAACAAGCAATACGATGCCGCCATTGCCGCCTACTCCCGCGTGGCCGCCGGCGGCCTGGAATCGGCGGGTCTGTATTTCAACCTGGGGAATGCCTACTTCAAGAAAGGGGATCTCGGGCACGCTGTCTTGTATTACCTCAAGGCGCAGCGACTCGATCCGGCCGATGAAGACATCCGGAGCAACCTGGCGTTCGCGCGGCGGTTCACCAGCATCCAGATGGAGGGCGTGCAGTTGAATCCGGTCCAGGGACTGCTGGCGTCCCTGGTCGGTCGTTTTCGCTTGGCAACTTTGGCCTGGCTCTCGTCACTGTTCTTCGTCGCATTCATCGCCCTGCTCATCGTGCGCTATGGTTTCGGCCTGGCGGACGGCCGGCTCAGGCTGGTCCGGATGGCGGTTCTGGTGCTGCTACTGGTTGTTTCATCGCTCACGACCTTCAAATACAATCACGAGATCAAAATCCGCCGGGCCGTGATCATTGCCGAAGAGTGTCCGGTCCGGACCGGTCCCACGGACCAATCGGATGTCGAGTTGCAGGGCGCTCCCGGCCTGGTCGTGGAAGTGGTCTCGGAATCGAACGACTATTACAATGTGGTGTTCGAGAACATGCGGCGCGGCTGGATCAAGAAGTCGCTGATCGCCGAAGTGTGAGCACCCGCCTCGCTTCCTGCTCTTATTTGTTTGACTCTCTTTGAGACAGGGTCTATCTTGCTTCTCACGACTCGATCGGAGTAGTTCTACACGTGCTTGGCTTGTTGAAGAAGAAGCAATTCTGGGGCGCCCTGATCGGGCTGCTGCTCTTGGGCTACTGCCTCAAGGGGATCCGTCTGGAGGAGATTCAGGAACTCTGGGGCCGGGTCACGTTCGACTATCTTCTTCTCGCCGTCCTGATGGCGTTCCTCTACATCGCCTTTCGCGTCCTTCGGTGGCGCCTCATGATCGCCCGTCAGGCGTCCATTACGATCCCCCGGGCCTTCGCCCTGTATTCGGCGGCCCAGGTTGTCAACATGATCATGCCGATGTTGACGGGCCAGGTGGGGCGGCTGATGTTGTTCGCGCGCAAGCTCTCGGTCCGAAAAACGTACGTTTTTTCGACCATGGTGCTGGAGGTGCTCTTCGACGCCGTCAGCCTCATTATCTTCATGTTCTTCACGTCGCTGGCCTTCGTCTTTCCGAGTGAATACCGGGCGGTGAGTTTCGTCGTGGCGGGCGTGACGGCCGTGGTGCTGATCGGGTTCTACCTGATGTTACATTACCAGCGGCAGCTCGAGGAGTGTGGTCGGCGCTGGATGGCCGGGCGCTGGCCCGGCGTCTATATCACCGTGAAGAAATTCATGCGGTCCTTCACGAAGGGCATTGATCTGCTCCGGTCCAGTCAGCATCTGGCGGGTTCGATCCTGTATTCACTCATCTCCTGGGTTTGTCACATGATGGTGATCTATGCGCTGTTCAAGGCGTTCGGGCTGGACCTGCCGCTGGCGGCGGCCGCGGTGATTATGATCATCAATACCATTGTGCTCATGGTGCCGATCACGCCGGGGAATGCCGGAACCTTCGAGGTGGCCGTGTCGGCCTCGCTGGGCGCTTTTTCGCAGGGGCGCACCGATGCCGTCCTGTTCGCGCTCGCGCTTCATATCCTGGATCTGCTCCCGGTTCTGGTACTGGGGACTGCCTATTTTCATTTCGAGAAGGTCTCGCTGACCGAGATCAAGAAATCGCACGAAGACGAACTGATCTTTCAGAAGATTGATGAAGACGGCTCCTTTATCGAAGAAGACCGGCCGTAGTCGTCCCCTCGTCCCGTTGTCTCTTTCCGTAAATCCACCTACAGTCCTCCTGTTTATCTAAGGTACTGCACGGCAAGCGAGTCGTCTGGTAGGGGAGGGCCTGGTCGGCAGGGCGCGGCATCGTGGGCAAGCGGACCGCTATACCGATGTTATCGATTGGGGCGGCGTGCCGGGCGGGAGGGGAAAATGTTCCAGAGTAACCATATTCCCAGCAAACTTTTCGGACCTTCTGCCGTTAATAGGACTTGACGGTTCGGTAGCTGTAATATTAGATACCAACCGGTAGGTATCTAGAACATACCGGATAGTAGGTAAAGGCAGGAAGAAGGGGCACCGACCATGGCGAAGTTCAAGCAGAGTCCGAAACTCCCGGCGGCGACCCGGCGCGAGCAGTTGCTGGCCTCGGCCCACCGCCTGTTTGTCGACAAGGGGTATCGAGGGACGACGATGGATGACATCGCCCGCCAGGCCGGCCTGACCAAAGGAGCAGTCTACTTCCATTTCCGCAGCAAAGAAGAGATGCTTGAGGCGCTGATGGAGCGCCTGTCCGCGCGCTTCCGAACAGTCCTGCAGGAGCATCTGCCGGACCAGGTTCGGCCTTTGGACTTCCTGCGCATCATCCTCGTGGACTGTACTTGGGCGCATACCCGGGAGTTTCGAAGCACCATGGACGTTTGGGTGCAAGCGATTCGGATACCCCGCATCCGCCGTCAGATGAACAGGATGCACCGGGAGATGGTGAAGTTTTTCAGCAGTCGCCTGATGCCGGACCACGGACTTTCACACAGGGAGCTTGAGCAGTTGGCCATAATGGTCTTCTCGCTGGGGGACGGGCTGGCCGCCCATCGGGTGCTGAATCCCAAGTCAATCGATGTCCCGCAGCAGCTTGCCCTGTTCGGGCGAATGCTGGGCGGTTTGGGCTTCCATGATCCGGTTCAGGGAAAGCGCGCTTCCAACAAGGCCAAGACAAACAAGAGCAGACAGAGATAGATATGGTACACATGAAACGACTTCATGCTCTGGCCACGGCACTTTGTCTGGCGGGGATCGCCGCTGGCGCGGCGCAAAGCGCCACGGTTCCGCTGACCATCGCCGATGCCCGCATTCGGGCCGTGACCTTCAACCGTCAGTTCCTGTCGGCCCGGGAAGAAGTGACCAAGGCCAAGGCGCAGATCGCGCAGGCGCGTTCCGGCCTGTTTCCGGATATCACCGCCGAGGGAACCTACACGCGCAGTCTGATGATCCCTTCATTCTACATCTTCTCGGATTCCGGCGCCATGAAGCTGGAAACCGGGTCCGACAACACTTTTGCCGCCGGCGTCGGCGTCCGTCAGGCCCTCTGGGAGGGGGGGCGCGTACTGAACGCCTGGGCGATCGCCAAGCTGTATCACAAGTACGCGCTGGCAGGAGAACAGCAGGCCGAAGACGCCGTGTTGTTCAGCGCCGAACTGCTGTTCTACAACACGATTCTCCAGCGCGCCAATCTGGAAGTGCTGCAAAAAGCATACGAGGCCAACAGCCACAACCTGGACGTGGTTGAGAAATTCTACTCCAAAGGAATGGCCTCGGAGTTCGAGCTGCTCCGCGCCCGCGTCGAAAAAGCGAACCTGATGCCGGGCATCCTCGCGGCGGAGTCGGAAGTCACGCTGGCTGAGAAGCGGCTCAAGTCGTTCCTCGGGCTGCATCTGTCCGACACCCTGGTCATTGTCGAGCCCGTTGACGACACCTCGCTGGCCAAGCTCCCGCCCCTGGAGAAGCTGGTGGACACGGCCCTGGTGGCGCGGCCCGAGACCCAGCGTTCCGACTACGTTACCAAGATGAGCAAGCGGGCAATCAAGGTCGCGCTGGGGGAATATCAGCCGACCCTGTCCGCCTTCGCCAACTACGGCTGGCAGGCCCAGTCCGACGCCTTCCGCTTCGACAATCAAACGCGATCGGCGACGGCCGGTCTGTCGCTCAGTATTCCGATATTCAAGGGGGGGCGGACAGGCGGGGATGTTTCGTATCGAAAGGCGGAGTATAATCAGGCCACCCTGGCCGATCAGCAGCAGCGCGACGATGTTCGTCTCGAAGTTGAAGAGGTGTACGACCGCCTGCTGCAGGCGAAGAAATCGCTCGAGGTGCAGAAGGAGACGATTGCACAGGCCGAGGAAGGACTCCGCATCGCCAATCTCCGCTACGAGTCCGGCGTCGGCACCCAGTTGGAAGTGCTTTCGGCGCAGGCCTCGCTCACCGATGCCCGCCGCGCGCTCGCCTCATCGCTCAACTTTTTCCGCCAGGCGAAAGCCGGACTCAAGAAAGCAACCACTGTTGATCTGGATACACTATGACAAAGATCGCATCACGCATATTCCTGACTGCGGCGCTGGTCCCGCTGGTAGTGACCTCCTGCGCCAAGAAAGAACAAACCGCCGCCGTGGAACGAACCATCGCTGTCCGCGCCGAGGTGGTCGTTACATCCACCGAGGACATGGTACGGACCTTCACCGGATCGCTCGAAGGGGAGCGCCAGGCCGTGCTGTACGCCAAGCTGGCCGAAGCGGTGGACAAGGTCCATGTCCGCGAGGGGCAAACCGTCCGCACCGATCAGGTACTGATCTCGCTCGACAAGTTCGGGCCGAGCTCTCGCTTTGCCGAGACCTCGTCCTTGTATCTGAACGCCGAGAAGAACTTCAAGAAGATGGAGTTCCTGTACAAAGAAGGAGCGATCTCCGAGTCACAGTATGACGAAGCCCGCACCGGCTACGAAGTCGCGCGGGCCAATTTCGACGCCGTCAAGAGACTGGTCGATATCACTTCGCCGATCGACGGTACCGTCACCTCGGTCGGTGTCTCGCCGGGCGAATTCGTCGCGGTCGGCCAGAAGATCGCCACGGTAGCCACGGTGGAGCGGCTCCGCATCAAATTCGGGGTGAATGCGGCCAGTATCGGTTTCTTCGGCGTCGGCGCGCCGGTCACGGTCACTTCCGAGAGTATCCCGCAGGCCTGCAGCGGCCGGGTGGTGTCGGTGGCGGAATCGGCCGACCCGTTCACCCGCGCTTTCCAGGTGGAAGCGCTGGTCGACAATCAGGGTGGACTCTACAAACCGGGCATGTTCGTCAAGGTCAACATCGTGCAGAAGCGACTCGAAAATGTCATTGCCATCCCGCGCGGGGCTGTCATCACACTCGACGACAAATCACTCGTTTTCACCGTCAAGGACGGCGCCGCCCAGCGCCGCGAGGTACTTCTGGGCGAGGATCTCGACGGACGAGTGGTCGTCAGCAGCGGCCTGGCCGCCGGCGACACGCTGGTGACGCTTGGTCAGACCTACCTTGAGAATGGCTACAAGGTGACCGTCGCCGGCACAGGAGAGGCAAGCAAATGACGCTCTCCGATGTTGCCATCAGACGGCCCGTCTTCACCACCATGATGATGCTGGCGCTCGTGGTGCTCGGGTACACCGCGTACGAAGCGCTCTCGGTGGAGGAGATGCCCGAAATCGACTTCCCGTATGTGACGGTGCAAACTATCTATCAGGGAGCGGCGGCCGAGACGATCGAGACCGAGGTCTCGAAGAAGATCGAGGACGCCGTCAACCAGATCGCCGGTGTCCGAAACATCACGTCCCGTTCGCAGGAAGGCTACTCGCTGGTCTTCATCGAATTTCAATTGGAGAAAGATCCGGCCGAGGCGGCCAATGACACCCGTGAAAAAGTGGCCGGTATCCGTGGCGACCTGCCGGAGGACATCGAAGAGCCGGTCGTCAGCCAATTTGACCCGCGGGCGCGGCCGGTGCTGTCGCTCACCGTTTCGGGAGCGCGTCCGGCCCGCGAGATCACCGATCTGGCCAAGTATTACATCAAGCGCCGACTGGAGACGGTCCCCGGCATCGGCCAGGTGCAGCTGATCGGCGGTCTGGAGCGGGAAGTGCTGGTCGCGCTGAACCCCGAGAAGATGGAATCGTACGATGTCTCGATCTCGGACGTTCAGAACGCCATCGGCGCCGCCAACCTGGAAGTGCCGGGCGGGCGGGTCGATGAACATTCGCGCGAGTATCTGGTGCGCGTGATGGGCCGGATCGACCGGGTCTCCCAGTTCAACAATGTCATCATCAAGAACCGCGAGGGGGTGCAGGTGCGGCTGCAGGATATCGGCCGCGCCGTCGACACCACCGTCGAACAGCGCTCGTTGTCCCGTTGGAACGGCAAGCCGGCCGTGGCGTTGGGCCTGAGCAAACAGTCCGGCGCCAATGTCGTGGACATGGCGCACGCCGCCAAGGCGGTGATAGCGGAACTCCGGAGCGAAGTGCCGCCCGACGTCAAGATCGAAATCGTCTCCGATGACTCGGAGTTCATCGAGGAATCGATCTCGGAGATCAACTTCAATATCATCTTCGGGATGTTCCTGGCCGTCGTCGTGCTCTATCTCTTCCTGCTCGATTTTCGACCGACAATCATCGCCGGCCTGTCGATACCGATTTCGCTGATCGCCACCTTCCTGCTCATGCGAATGCTCGGCTTCACCATCAACTTCATGACGTTGCTCGGGCTGTCCCTGGCCGTGGGGATGCTGATCGACGACGCCATTGTCGTCATAGAGAATATTTACCGCCATATCGACGAGGGAGAGTCCGCCTGGAGCGCGGCCTTCACGGCGACCAAGGAGATCGGTCTGGCCGTAATGGCGACCACCTTCTCGATCGTCGTGGTGTTCGTGCCGGTGGCGTTCATGGAAGGGATCATCGGGCGATTCTTCTATCAATTCGGTATGTCGGTCGCCTTCGCCGTGGTCATCTCGCTGTTCGTAGCGTTCACGCTGACGCCGATGCTTTCGGCCCGCTGGCTCCACCAGCATGGCGTTGACAGTCCGGCGGGACGACCCACGGGGCGCTTCTGGGATCGTTTTCACCACGCCCTCAACTACTGGAATCTCTTCTTCGACTGGTTGAAACCGAAGTATCACACGCTGTTGGCGGCCTCGCTGCGGCGGCGCTGGCTGGTGATAGTGATCGCCCTGCTCTCGTTCGTCGGATCGGCCTTCACGGTCATGTTTCTCGGCGCTGAGTTTGTTACCGAGTCGGACCGCGGCCAGCTCGCCGTCGGCGTCTCGACGCCGCCCGGCTCGACCTTGCGGCAAACGTCCGACGCCATCGCCAGGATCGAGAAGATCGTCGGCGCCATGCCGGAGGTCAGGGCCGCCTACGTCACGATCGGCTCCGGCAACAACCCGGTGACCGACGGTCAGGTGTTGTTCAAGCTGGTGGATCGTGCCGAACGCCAACTCTCCGCCAAGCTGATGATGGACTCGGTGCGCGTGCTCATCAAGGACATTCCGGGCATCAAGTCATCGGTATCCAGCGGCGAAGATGACGGCGGCAGCAGCAAGGCGGTCGAACTCTCGGTGCGCGGCGAAGACCTCTCCGTGGTACGTGACCTGGTGAAACAGGTGCAGCGAATTGTCGCGAACACTCCCGGCACCGTCGATATTGACAACAGCATGGCCGAGGGGAAGCCGGAGCTGCACGTGACGGTCGACCGAAAGGCCGCCGATGACCTCGGCCTCAACCTGATGGTAATCCCCATGACCGTCCGTTCCCTCGTCGAAGGGTCGGTTGTCACCCGCTACAAAGAAGGGACCGAGGAGTACGACGTGCGTGTCCGGCTCGATGAGCCGTTCCGGGCCTCGGCGGAGGATGTGGGTCGCATCCGCATTTTGAGCAGTAAAGAGGGCCCCGACGGGGCCAAGCTGATGGTCCCGCTGAACCGCGTGGCGACGATTGTGAAGAAATCGGAAATCGGACAATACGACCGACTGAACCGGCTGCGCGAAGTGCGCGTCGAGTGGAACGTCGCGAACTGGGCCTTTACCGGCACCACCTCGAATCAGGTGATGGCCGAGGTGGCCAAGCTGCAGATTCCGCCCGGTTATATTGTAGAGCCGACCGGCATGGAGAAAATTCGCGGCGAGTCGTTTAGCGCTATCGGCAAGGCCCTCATGCTGGCGGTGGTATTCATTTATCTGCTGCTGGCCTCGCAGTATGAGTCGTTTTTCGATCCGTTCTCGATCATGTTATCCCTGCCGCTGTCGCTGATCGGGGCCTTTCTCGGGCTGATCGGATCATCACTGTCGATCCAGTCGCTGATCGGGCTGGTGCTGCTGATGGGGCTGGTGACCAAGAACGCCATTTTGCTCATCGATTTCGTCAAACAGCAACGGGCCAAGGGGGTCGAACGAACCGAGGCGATCCTGCAGGCGGGACCGATCCGGCTCCGCCCGATCCTGATGACGACCTTCGCCATGGTGTTCGGCATGCTGCCGCTGGCCACCGGATGGGGACCCGGCGGTGAGTTCCGCGCTCCCATGGCCCGCGCCGTGGTGGGCGGGGTGCTGTCATCTACCCTCTTGACACTGGTGGTGGTCCCTGTAGTTTATACGCTGATCGATGACTTTGTCGGGCTCTTTCGCCGTCGAACCGCTGTTACAGCCTCCGTAACCGGAAAGGACAACATTGCAGGTGAATCGACTGATCGCCCCAGATAGATCGCTCGGCTATTCGAAACTCTACCTTGACTTTCTGGCCGACCTCCCGTCGGCCAGACGCTTTTATGGCGCCGCCGACCCGGCCGAATTATTGGCGTCACTGGATCGGCAGGCCCTTGACCGCCCGGCACTTGTCCGCTTGCTCAGGCGACAAAACGAATTCTGGGGCGCCGACAAGGCGGCGCTTGTCTCAATTGACCGGCTGAATGACCCCAAGTGCGTCTGTGTGTTCGCCGGACAGCAGGCGGGGCTGTTCGGTGGTCCCATGATGACCCTGGTCAAGGCACTGGGGGCCGTCAAGTACGCCGAACGGTATGCCAGCGAACTCGGGCGGCCCGTTGTCCCGGTCTTCTGGATCGCCGGCGATGACCACGATTTCGAGGAGATCAACCATACCTGGCTCCTTGATCGGGAATCAGAACTGGTCCGGGTGTCCTATGACGCCCGCCCCGCGGCGGCGCATTCGGTCAGTCGAGTTCGCTTCGAACAGTCCGACATACTCCGGGTGGCCAAAGAGCTGTTCAGGCGCACGCTCGGCGAAACGGAATTCACCCCAGCCCTGAACGACTTGATCGACCGCTGCTATACGGAAGAAGAAACCATCGTCAGTGCCTTCGGCAAGCTGATGGCGGCCCTGTCGGCGGGCACCGGTCTGGTGCTGTTTGACCCATCGGACCCCGAGGTAAAGCAGCTCGCACGGCCGCTGCTTGAGCAGATACTCGATCGCCAGGAGGAGATGCGTGATTGCCTCACGCTCGCCAACGCGGAACTGACCGAGGCAGGGTACCACCGTCAGGTCGAAAAAGACCGCCATTCGGCGCACCTGTTCATTGACCGCAACGGACGATTGCCCCTCCGGCAGGATGGTGAAAAGTTCATGGCCGGCTCCGATGTCTTTGACCTGCCGGCCCTGAGGCAGGACCTGCAAGCACACCCGGAGATCTTCTCGCCCGACGTGTTCACCCGGCCTGTCATGCAGTCGTACCTCTTCCCGGTCTACGCACAGCTTGGTGGACCGGCCGAGATCGCCTACTTCGCCCAGATGTCCATTCTGCACCGGCTGTTCGGCCTGCCGAATCCGCTCCGGCTGGCCCGCCCGACCGTCACCCTGATCGAAAAGCGATTTGAAAAGCTGCTTGACGAGCATTCCATTCGCTTCGAGGAACTGACCGGAGATGTCGAGCAGATCGTGAACCGTGTCCTGGCCAAGAGCTTTCCGGCCGATCTGGACCAGCAGTACGGGGCGGTGCGGTCGGATGTGGCGTCTCGATTCGAGGCGTTCACCAGGGCCTCGCTGCAGTTCGACCCGGCCCTGCAGGAATTCGCCAAGCAGACAGCCGGCAAGATCGACTTCTCACTGAAATCGTTCGAGGAGAAGCTGTTCGCTTCGCACAAGAAGAAGCAAAAGGAAACGCGCGAGCGGATCTATCGCCTGGCACGAACACTCCACCCGAATCAGGGGCTGCAGGAGCGGACCGTGAATTTCGCCTATTTCGTTGCCCGCTACGGCCAAGGCGTTGTATCATATCTTCACGACAGGATGGAGGCCGGCCAGACGGCGCACCAACTCATTTCACTGACGGAGTACACGAACTGATGGTCATCGGCATAACCTGTTATCCGGTCCCGGGTGGTTCCGGCATCGTGGCGACCGAACTCGGGCAGCAGCTCGCCACGAGGGGACATCTCGTCCACTTCATTTCCTATGCCCTGCCGTTTCGGCTCGATCGCTACCAGGGGAATGTCTTCTATCATGGCGTCGAGACAACCGCCTATCCGCTGTTCAAGCAGCCGCCGTACACGTTGACGCTGGCCTCGAAGATGGCTGACGTGGTCCGCGCCTACAAGCTGGAGGTCCTGCACGTGCACTACGCCATTCCCCATGCCACCTCTGCCTATCTGGCGCGGCAACTCCTGGCGGCCGAAAACGAACGGCTCCCCAAGATCATCACTACCCTGCACGGCACGGACATAACGTTGGTCGGGGCCGATCCGTCGTTTTACGACATCACCCGCTTCTCGATCAACATGTCCGATGGCGTGACGGCGGTCTCGAAGTATCTGGCCGATGAAACCCATGATGTGTTCAAAATCACCAGGGAGATACGGGTCGTGCACAATTTCTTCGACGGCACCCGGTTCAAACCCGGCACCAGTCAGTGCAAGCGGGCCGAGTTCGCCGCCGACCACGAATACCTGATCATGCACGTCTCCAACTTCCGACCGGTCAAGCGGACCATGGATGTGATCGATATTTTCGACCGAATCTCCGCCGAGATTCCCGCCAAGCTGGTGCTGATCGGCGAGGGACCGGACACCGTGCTGGCCCGCCGCCAAATCACCAAGCGGGGGCTGATCGACAAGGTCATTTTCCTCGGCAATCAAAGCCGGGTCGAGGCGGTGCTGCCGTGTGCCGACCTATTCCTGCTCCCCTCGGAAGAAGAGTCGTTCGGACTGGCCGCGCTGGAGGCGCTCGCTTGCGGCGTGCCGGTGATCGGCTCCTCTGGGACCGGGCTGGTGGAGGTGGTCGACGATTACCGCGATGGCTTCCTGCTGCCGGTGGGGGATGTGATCTCCATGTCGCGCGCCGCCATTGCCCTCCTGAAAGACAAGCAGCGACTGGCGGAGTTCAAGAACGCGGCGGCCGAAATCGCCGCGCGGAAATTCGGCGCCGACAAGATCATCACGCAGTACGAGCAGTATTACGAAGAGGTACTCCGTGGTTGATGCGCCTAAACTCGATATTCTCTCGATCGCTGCGCACCCCGATGACACGGAAATCACGTGCGGCGGCCTGCTGATCAAAATGACTCAGCGGGGGAGAGCGGTCGGCGCGCTCGATCTCACAAGGGGCGAGGCCGGCACGCACGGTGATGAAAACGACCGCGCTTCCGAAGCCGCGGCGGCCGCCAAGGTGATGGGGCTGGTTTATCGTAGCAACCTCCAGATCGAGGATGCCGCGGTCGAATACAATCAACCGAATAAGCTCAAACTGGCCGCCGTCATTCGCGCCACGCGCCCGGAGTTGGTGATTCTCCCGCACTGGGAACAGCGCCATCCGGACCATCTGGCCTGCAGCCGCCTCGGCTATGACGCCTGCTACCTGGCCGGGTTGAAGAAGCTCGCCCTCGATGGCGAGCCGTTCCGCCCCCGAAAGATTATCTACGTGTCGTATTTCCGGAACACCGACTATTCGTTCCTGACCGACATCACCGAGCAGTTCGAGCAGAAGTGCGAAGCGGTCGCCTGCTACCAGTCGCAGTTCGGGACCGGAACATCGCTGAAGGATGTGCTGAAGGGAACGATGAACCTGTATGATCTGGTCTCCACCGGGGGCAAGAACATCTTCTCGCCGGGGATCAACATCTACGACTTGATGCACACCCGAGCGCACCAACTCGGGCAACTGGCCGGTGTCCGGTTCGCCGAAGCCTACACGATCAAAGAGCGGATACTCATCGACGATCCCCAGAAGATGCCGGTCGGCTCGCTCTAGTGTTACACCGTAGCTGACGCCCGTCCTAATTCAATCCTTGAGCTGTCACGCCACGTCTCCTATGTTACAGTCACGACATAAGGAGCCGCAGCATGAACGCAGCTATCAAACAGCAGTTTCTGGATCGCTGGGGAACCTACTTCCCGGGCCTGGAATTACCCATCTGCTTCTACTATACCGATGACCCCGGTACTGTCGAACTGGCCGCTGCCGATCCCACCTGGCGCTGCCTGATCGGCGACCTGGCGCGGGTCCGCAAAGGACAGTCGCTCGCCTTTGCTCTCGATTCTATCGGATGCGCGGGGGGGGAGCGATATTCTGGTTTCAGCAAGACCCTCCGCCCCAATTTCAACTACTTCCTTTCCTGTGGCTTGGCCGGGGAGGTAGAAGGGGAAAGGTACAAGAAGAGCCCGGCCATTGTCGATGAGGCCATGAAACACCAGCCCACGTTCGATGCCCCCGGTCGCTTCATGATCTTCAAGCGGTTCGATCAGCTCACCGAGACTGACTCGCCTCTGGTGGCGGTCTTCTTCGCCACACCCGATGAGCTGGCCGGCCTGTTTACACTGGCTAACTACGATGAAACTGAGCCGAACATGGTCATGGCGCCGTTCGGGGCCGGTTGCGCCTCGATCATTTACTGGCCGCTGCATGAGCTGACGGCCGTCCGCCCACGGGCGGTGATCGGGATGTTCGATGTTTCGGCCCGTCCCTATGTCCCGGCCGACCGACTCACTTTCGCGGTGCCGTGGCCCAAGTTCGAGCGGATGATTGCCAACATGGACGAGAGTTTCCTGATCACGGATTCCTGGAAGAAAGTGCAGACCCGTCTGGCTCAGCAGAGCCGAGGATAGTACGCGAACGGGCCGAGACCCTTGCGGGTTCGGCCCGATCTGCTCCTACGCATTCTATTTTTCGGTCGCTACCGCGACATCAGTTTGGCCGTTTCACCGGGCGTGGTCGTGTTGATCCCGGGTCGATGTTTGGCTGCCGCATCGGGCGGGTCGGTCATGGTCCAGTTGTCGGCATCGGCCGGATCGCCGGTGTTGCAGGTCATCCGCCAGTAAACCTCGAGCGGGTAATAGCCGGAAAAGTCCTCCGCCCAGTAATCCACGTAGGCGTAGATGTCGAACACGCGGGCTGACACCTGCGTGATCTCCATCTGATCGATCGACAGGTAATACACCCAGCCGCCGGTAGTCCCAAATTCCGAACTGATGAAGTCGAACACCAACGGATCGGTCTGCACCTCCATCGCCGCCACGGCGAACTGCGCGTTCGGAAGGCACTGGTTCTGCGTGATGGTCACGGTGTCGTGGACGATGGTTGTGGTTCGAACCGTATCGTGCACCACCACGGTCGTCCGAACCGTGTCGTGGATGCGGACGGTGTCGACGCGGGTCACGATCACCGAGTCGTTGTTGAATACGGTGTCGATGTAGAAGATCGTGTCCGGCGGAAGCGTGATGTACTCGATATCGTGCACGTATTCGGTGGATTCGACAATCTTCTGCTTGTCGCAGCCGGCCGAGATGATGATCGCGCCTATGCAAACCAGCAGGATGCCAATGATCGCGGCAGTTCTCATATTGTCTCCAAACGCCAGGGCCTATTTCTTCTGCCGTAGAGCAATGCAAGTGCCGGGCCTGTCAGGCTGAATTCCGAGTCATCCGGTAACGCGCGGAACCGTAATCGTTTACGTGCATCTATGCAGGGCGAATGTGGTCGTAGCTTCGTCAGAAGGAGCAATCGCGTGCAAAGGAGGTGGTTGGGATTTGCCCGGATCATTCAAGGTCTCTCGAATTAAACCCCTTCAGGTTCGAAGTGAAAAGAGGGACAACGTCTCCCCGAGCCCGGCTCCGTGAAGAGTAGTTGTTCACTACTTGATCATTGAAGACCGCGAAGCAAAAAAGGGGACAATGTCCCCGCGAAGCGAAAAGAGTGACGACGTCACTGGCGGAAGGGATGGGAATCGAACCCATCAGGGACACTGCTAGTGCCCCCCACACGGCTTTGAAGGCCGGGACCGCCACCAGACGGCATCCGCTTCCGATTATAAGATAGCCGTCTGAGTGGACTCTGTAAAGAGCCAGTGAGTCCTTCGTCAGGGCTATCCAAAAGTTATTGACCCGCCACTAGCAACCCCCCTTACTTAAACTATGGGATCACTCCGGCTCGATTCATCGCTCCAGTATGTCAAAGGGGTCGGCCCGCGCAAGGGCGAGATTCTCGCTCACCACGGTCTGGGAACAGTCGGTGAGATCCTGAACTACTTCCCCCGCCAGTATCTCGACCGCACCAATGTCACCACCATCGACCGCCTCCAGGTCGGCCAAACCGCTACCATTATTGGTGAGGTGAAGGCGCACGGCCTTCTCTATGGCAAACGCAAGCGGTACGAGGTGATCCTTCAGGATCAAACCGGCGGTGTGGCGCTGATCTGGTTTGCCGGGATTCAGTACTGGCAGCGGTATTTCAAGAAAGGGCAGCTGTTCGCCGCCACCGGGACAGTCAGCTTCTTCATGGGACTGCAGGTCCTGCACCCCGATCTGGAACGGCTCGAGGAGAACACCGACAAGATGATTCACGCCGGACGGATCATCCCGGTCTACCCGCAAACCGCCGAACTGATGAAGGCGGGGCTGGGGAGCAAAGGGCTGCGCCAGATCACCACCCAGATTTTCGAAAACCTGGTGGAAGAGGTGCCGGATCACCTGCCGGTAACCGACCGCGCTGCAATCAGTCTGCTGCCCCGCCACGAAGCGATTCAGCAAATCCACTACCCCGATTCGCGCGACCAGATCGAGTTGGCCCGACGGCGACTGGCCTTCGACGAGCTGTTGGAACTGCAGTTCTTCGTTTATCGCAACAAAGGGAAGAAGGAGATCATCACCAAGCCGCACCGGTACGCGGTGCCCGGCGAGAAAATGACCGGTTTCAAAGCGGCCCTGCCGTTCCCGCTGACCGCCGAGCAGAAGAAGGTGATCCGCGAAATCTTCGCCGACCTGCAAAAACCGCAACCGATGGCCCGCCTGCTGCAGGGGGATGTCGGCTGCGGCAAGACCGTCGTGGCGGTGGCTGCCGCTACCTATGTCGCCGAGAATGGCCTGCAGTGCGCCTTCATGGCCCCCACCGAAATCCTGGCGGAACAGCACTTCCGCAATTGGCATGAGCCGCTGGCCGCTATCGGTGTTCGGAGTGCGCTAATCACCTCCAGCCAGACCGCCGCTCAGAAGAAAAAGAGTGCGCAGGCGTGCGCCGATGGCCAGATCGATCTGCTGTTCGGGACCCATGCGCTGATCTACGACTATGTCAGCTTCTTCCGGCTCGGGCTGGTCATTATCGACGAGCAACATCGGTTCGGAGTCGAGCAGCGGGGGCGCCTGTACGCCAAAGGAGAGAGTCCCGATCTCCTGGTCATGACCGCCACGCCGATCCCGCGAACGCTCGCCCTGACCCTCTACGGCGATCTGGATATCTCCAGTATCAACGAGCTTCCGCCCGGTCGCAAGCCGATTCGCACCGCCTGGCGGACCGCCGACACCCGGGAGAAAGTCCATGAGTTTGTCCGAGCAGAACTCGACAAGGGAGGGCAGGCGTATGTGATCTATCCTCTGATCGAGAAGTCCGAACAGAGTGAGCTTCTGAATGTCGAAGATGCGTTCAGAGAGCTGACCGCCGGGCCGTTCCGCAGCTATCGATGCGCAATGGTCCATGGCCGCGTGAAGGCGAAGGAGCGGGATGAGATTCTCCGGCAGTTCCGCGAGCAGGAGGTGCAAATCCTGTTTGCGACAACCGTGATCGAGGTGGGGCTGGACAATCCCAACGCCACTGTGCTGGTGATAGAGCATGCCGAGCGGTTCGGTCTGGCCCAGTTGCACCAATTGCGCGGGCGTGTCGGGCGCGGCGGCAAACAGGCTACTGTTGTCGCTCTGGCCGGTCAGCCCATCTCCGATCTGGCCAGGCAACGGCTGGACTATTTCGCGGGGAATTCCGATGGGTTCGCGATCGCCGAAGCGGATCTGGATCTCCGGGGGCCGGGGGAGATCTTCGGCGTCCGCCAGTCCGGCTTGCCGGAACTCAGGGCAGCCCATCTGGGGCGCGATCGCGATCTGCTGGAGGCCGCACGGGTGCTGCTGGAACGGCTGTTTCGGGATCGCGACCAGCTTGACAATCCGCATCTGGCGTTGCTTACATACTTGTCGAAGAGCGCATCCGCGCGGGACCTGGCGCTTGGAGGCGGATGATCACACCCCGGAGCGCAGTGCTGCCAAGACCGAGTGATGGGAGACCGAAATGAACGAAAGTAACCTCGACGTACCATTCTACCAGTTGGTCCTGTCGTTGCAGGCGGCCGCCGTCCAGCAGATGGGGAAGGTGGTGTCCCCGGTCGATGGCCAGGTCAATCGGGACCTGGTGATGGCCAAGGGGACGATCGAGATCCTCGAGATGGTGAGCCGGAAAACGCAGGGAAACCTCTCTACCGAGGAGAAACGGCTGCTGGAACACGTGCTGTACGAGCTGCGGCTGAACTATGTCGATGAACTGGCCAAGGAGAAAAAGCACACCGAAACCTCGCCGGAAACCGACAGCCCAAAGACCGATTCTACCGATACAAAGCCATAAACAGGCGTATAGGCCGAAACCCAGGACCGGGTGTATAAACAGACGGAGTACTGCGCCCAAAGCCCGCGTAAGTTGTGAATTTGGCTTGATTTGGGGGAAATCAGCCCTATATTGGATGGCGATATCATGACGGAATACGAAACCGCCTCGACCGCTCTCCCTATGGCCACCCTCCTGGGCGCTTTTGGCCCCAATTTGGAGTTTGCCAAGGAGATGGCCCCTCTGACCAGCTATAATACCGGCGGGCGCGCCAGGTACTTTATGGCCGCT
>AMWB02156387.1_pt1 | contig 22934 bp, 8 predicted proteins | sample 200311 | NCBI WGS metagenome assembly AMWB02 (sample SAMN02737377, study PRJNA173069) | bioreactor metagenome | biome: anode biofilm in microbial fuel cells | place: USA: California | collected 2010-12-16 | reverse complement strand
CCCGGCCCTGCCGATGGCCGCCGCCATCTCTTCGATCGAGATGACGTCAGGCAGGTATTCCACCGATACCCGTTCCGAAGCGAAATTGACGGCGGCCGACAGTACGCCGTCGACCTTTTTGTTGAGAACCCGCTCGATGGTCATGGCGCAGTTGGCGCAGGTCATGCCGGTCACGGGAAATTCGGCCCGGGCGGTGATCACCGCATAGCCCGCATCATCGATCTTTTTAACGATCTCCCTGGGTGAGACCTGCCCGGGATCGTAGCTAATCTTCGCGTTCTCCGAGGCAAAATTGACGGCCGCCGCATCGACGCCCGGCAATTTCGCAACGGCCCGCTCGATGTTCATGGCGCAGTTGGCGCAGGTCATGCCCGATATGGGAAGAGTAATGCTGCGATCGGTCATGGGATTCCCTACGCCGCCGGCGGATAGTTGATCTCTTTGAGGCGATCTACGATCGCCGCCTCGGTGGCCGGAGACTCGTACTGGACGGTGACCGTCTTTTCCGATGGGTTTCCGTCCACCCTGACGACGCCTGCAAGCTCACCCAGTTCATTTTTGATGGCGGCGGTGCAGTGACCGCACGAGATGTTGGGTATCGAAAACGTCCTTTCTTCCATGATCGCGCCCCTTTCAGCATCAAGATTCAATCCCGGCCGGACAGCCTTTGATCATGTTATATCATATGGCTCCGTACCCAATGTCCTTGGCGACATTTTATCTTCAAGATAATACATGGGGGCCTGTTGTCCACATGCGTGCAGGGGGGGCGGACCGGCCGTGACCAGTTCCGTTCGTCTTTTTATTTAATTGATTCAGCCCGTTTGGTTTATGTCGGATCCGTCGCCATGCAGTGCCGCTGATAATAGGCCTGGGCTTTTTGGAGGGCCTGCGGATCGTCGACGCCCATGGTTTCCATCTCGTCGGCGGCCAGAACAAAGCCCACCGAAAGGCCGTCGGCGTTCATGTATTCGACGATATCCGTCAGGAAATATTCGTGGACGGTGGTCATGCGGCCGCCAACCTCCTTCTCGACACGCTGGGGCCGCGATTCGAGCACCGGCAGATAACGGAGCAGCACCTCCCGCCGGGCGGCATAGATGCCGGCATTGCAGACCGCAAGCGAGGCCTTTCGGGTCTCCGGATAATCCCGCCAATATTTCCACTCGGTAATCCGACGTACCCGATCCCCGTCTGTTTCGAATACCCCGTACTGTTTTTTATCGGCCGGCCGGAATCCCAGGGCGACCATGTGGTGGGTTTCCAGGCCGGCGACGAGTTTCAGATACGTTTCCCGCCGGACAAAGGGGACATCCCCCATCGTGATCAGCAGGCATGCGCCGGTCCGGCTTTCAAGAAATTCGCGGACGGCCAGCAGAGCCCCGCCGGTGCCGTTCAGTTCCGGCTGGCGGCAGAAGTGTGGAACAAATGCGCGGGCCGCCGCTTTTACGTCCTCGCCCCGATGATGAACGACCACCGCCTTTTCCCCTGCAGGCAGGGATTGCAGCACATGCCCCAGAATGGGCTCCCGGCCTTCGTAGATGGTCGCACCCGGAACGAGAGGGAGCAGGGTCTTGTTGCCGTCAAACGCTTTCATGCGGCTGCCCCTGCCTGCGGCCATCACGACCGATACAATCTCCACATCAGATGTCATCGTTTCTCCATTCACTTTTTTTATGAAAGACTGATTGACGGAGGACTCACAGCGGAAGTGATGCTGGAGCCTCTTCACCGGGCGTTCCCGCGGCCCGGATGGCGATCATGATGACCGAAACGGCCGACGGGGTCATGCCGTCGATGCGCGTCGCCTGGCCCAGCGAGGACGGCCGGATCCGCCGGAGTTTCTCCTTGAGCTCGTTGGACAGCCCGTGAACGGCCCCGTAATCGAAATCGTCGCCGATTTTCACCATTTCCAGATTTTTGAACCGGGCGATCTCCCGCTCCTGCCGCCGGATATATCCTTCGTATTTGATCTCGATTTCGACCTGTCTGGCCACCTGGTTGTCGACCGGTGCGGGCGGCGGGGCAAAGGCCTCCACGGCGCCGTAGTCGAGCTCCGCCCGTTTCAGAAGCTGATCCATATACGTCCCGTTATGAATCGGCGGCGTGCCGCGCGCCGCAAGATATGCATTCACGGCCGGAACGGGCCTGACGACCGCCGCCTTGATCCGCTCGATTTCCCGGGAGATCCGCCCCCTCCGATCCCGGACCTCCTCGACCGCATCGCCGTCGATCAACCCCAGGGTGTGGCCGATCTCCATCAGCCGGAAATCCGCATTGTCTTCCCGGAGCATGAGCCGGTATTCGGCCCGCGAGGTGAACATCCGGTAAGGCTCCCGGGTCCCTTTGGTCACCAGGTCATCGATCATCACACCCATGTATGCCTGGGATCGATCCAGAATGAACGGCGGCCGCCCCAGAATTTGGCAGGCGGCGTTGATGCCGGCCCACAGTCCCTGGGCCGCGGCCTCCTCGTATCCCGAGGTGCCGTTGATCTGTCCGGCCATGAACAGTCCGGCGATCAGTTTGGTCTCGAGGGTCGGCTTCAGTTGGACCGGGTTGACGTAATCATACTCGATGGCATAGGCCGGCCGCATGATTTCGGCCTCTTCCAGGCCCGGAACCGAACGCACCAGGCGGATCTGCACCTCGACGGGAAGGCTGTTTCCCAGGCCGCTCGCGTAGATCTCGCGGGTGTCGATGCCTTCGGGCTCCAGGGTGACGTGGTGCCGGCTCCGATCCGGAAACTTGACGACTTTGTCCTCGAAGGAGGGGCAGTAACGCGCCGAGGTGCCGGTGATTCTGCCGCCGTAGAGAGCGGAAGACGCGAGGTTGTCCAAGACGATCCTCCGGCTCTCTTCGGTGGTGTACCCCATATGGCTGGGCATCTGTGGCAGCGGGATCGTCTCGGTGGCGAACGAAAAGGGCCGGATGGGAGCGGTCATGGGCGCCTGCAGGTCGAATTTTTCAAAATCGATGCTGTCCCGATGCAGCCGGGGCGGGGTTCCGGTTTTCAGGCGCCCCGTCTGAAAACCCAGGGACCGCAGCTGATCGGCCAGACCGTCGGCGGCGAACTCCCCCGCCCGGCCGGCCTTGATCTTGTGGAATCCGACGTGCACGAGGCCCCCCAGGAAGGTGCCGGCGGCCAGAATGACGGCGCCGGCCCGATACCCGAAACCGGTCTGATCCTCGACCCCGATCACCCGGCCGCCCTCGACGATGAGACGTTCGACCATGCCCTGCTTGAGATCGATGCCGGCTTCGGCCTCGATCACGCGCTTCATGGCCATGTGATATCGTTTTTTATCGTTCTGGGTCCTGGAGGACTGCACCGCCGGCCCTTTTTTCGTATTCAGGACCTTGTAGCTGATGGCCGTCTGATCGGTGACGCGGGCCATCGCGCCGCCCAGGGCGTCGATCTCCCTGACGAGCTGCCCCTTGGCCATCCCGCCGATCGACGGGCTGCACGGCATGGCCGCCACCTTGTCGAGATCGATGGCGATGAGAAGGGTCGCAAGCCCCATGCGGGCGGGGGCCAGCGCCGCCTCGCACCCGGCATGTCCGGCCCCCACCACGATCACATCATAGGTTTTTCCATAACAAGACATATGGTTGTCCATATCCATATGGATTCCGCAGCCATATGGTTCCGTAAAAAAAAGGGGAATGCCCGCTCCGGCACCCCCCTTTTTTTGATTCTTACTAACGGTATGCGATTACACGATCGCCGAATTAATTGCCGTCCGCGGCCTTGTGGGTCTTGATTTCGACCTTCTCTTCCAGGCCTGCGTAGTACTCGCGGAGAATCTCCAGAACTTCCTCGCGTCCGAAATGATCCGGAATCGGGGTGCCCTCGGACAGACCCTTGCGGAGTTTGGTGCCGGAAAGCAGAACGCGGTCATCTTTGCCGTGGGGACAGGTTCTGAGGGAAGCCATGCCGTCGCACTTGGAGCAGTAGAAGGTCCAGTCGATCTTGAGCGGGGTGCAGACCAGCGCCTTGCCCGGCTCTTCGGGATGGGGGATCTTGTCGAAGATGGTCTGGGCTTCGAACATGCCGTAGAAATCGCCGACGCCGGCGTGGTCACGGCCGATGATCATGCGGGAGACGCCGTAGTTCTGTCGGAAGGTCGCATGGAGGAGGCCTTCGCGCGGACCGGCATAGCGCATGTCGAGCGGATAGCCGCCCTGGACCACCTTGTCTTCCACGAAATATCCCTTGACCAGCGCATCGATGCATTTCACGCGAACCTCGGCCGGAATGTCGCCGGGTTTCAGGTTGCCGACCAGGGAGTGGATGTAGACGCCGTCACAGACATCGACCGCGATCTTGGCCAGATGCTCGTGGGAGCGGTGCATCGGGTTGCGGAGCTGCAGAGCGGCGACCTCTTTCCAGCCTCTTTCCTCGAAGATCTTGCGGGCTTCGGCCGGACGCTGGTAGACCTGGGCGTATTTCTTGGGATATTCGCCTTCGCTCAGAACCTTGACGGGACCGGCCAGGTTGTACTTGCCCTGGGCCATGACCATCTGGACGCCGGGGTGATCTTCCATGGCCTTGGCCATGAAGTCGCCCTTGGAGTCTTCGCCTTCGCCCTTGTAGACGGTCTCGCATTCCCATCGCTTGTCCGCGTCGGTCATCTCGTATTTTTCGGTGATTTTCATGGTGGCATAAATCTCACCATCATTCACCAGGGCGACTTCGTCGCCGACCTTGACGTCTTCGTCGTTGGTATCCAAGGTTACGGGAACCGGCCAGAAGGTTCCGTCGGCCATGAGGAATTTTTCACAAACCCCTTTCCAGTCCGCTTTGGTCATGAAACCGTCGAGCGGGCTGAAGCCGCCGATGCCCATCATGATCAGGTCGCCTTTGGCACGCGCGGAAATGTCGATCTTTTTCAGCCCCTGGGCTTTTTTCTTTTCGCTTTCCAGTTCAGCGCCTTCCAGCAGGCAGCAGACCAACCCTTTTCCTCCATGAGGCGGTACGAGTTTGGACATCCTTTGAATCTCCTTTCAAAAAGGTTTATAATATGATCGTCACACTTTCCCGGTAACGTCGGATCTGATCATCTCAAATCCGATCAAATCGGAGAACATCAGCTATGGTCAAGTATTATCACATCGGTATCGACAATCGGCGGCATCCCTTCGCCTCTTTTCATAAGGAATCACACTTAATCGGGAAAGGAAGATTTGTCAAGTTTATTCAAAAACCCCGATTTTATTTCTCCTGCAGGATCCGATGGACCGTCACATCGGATAGTCCTACATCCTGACGGGAAAAAGGACATCAGCCAAAATGGAATGGAGAATGGCGACCATCGGTCTATTCCGACCCTGAGCCACCCAAAAATCCATCTTGACTTGCGTCATCCGTTGGCCTAATAGTTTTTTATACATCCTTCTTCCTGTTGCCTCCTCCATCTTGATTACAGCAAGCCAACAGCGGATCTGTCTGGGTTCCGAAGCCTGAAGCGCTGTTCCCCCATTTATTAGGCTTTTTTCAATGTTTCTTTGTTCGAGTCACACGCACAGCGAAGGGACAGTTTGATGGCAGCCTATCACCAAAGTTCGGACCAATCTCCATCCCAAGATAAGAAAGCACCTCCCATTCCTTCCATCACTTTGCCTAAAGGCGGCGGCGCCGTCAGAGGCATGGGCGAGAAATTCGCCGCAAGCCCCGTCACGGGCGCCGGCTCTATGAGTGTACCCATCGCCACCAGTCCCGGCCGCTCCGGTTTCGGTCCACAGCTTTCGCTCGCTTACGATTCTGGTTCAGGCAATGGACCGTTTGGTTTCGGCTGGAGTCTTTCGCTTCCGCAGATCTCCCGCAAAACCGACAAAGGGTTGCCCCGTTATCGGGATGGGCAGGAGCAAACGCCTGACAGCGATGTGTTCATCCTGTCAGGTACAGAAGACCTGGTGCCCGAATTCGAAAGGGCTGCGGACGGCGGCTTCATTCTAAAAAATGGTAGGCCGGTGATTCTCGACAAGCCTCGTACAGTGAATGGGATTACCTACAACATCCGCGTCTTTCGCCCCCGTATCGAAGGCCTGTTTGCCCGAATGGAACGTTGGACCAATCAAAAAGATCACGCAGACGTTTTCTGGCGATCCATATCGAAAGACAATATCACCACCTGGTATGGCAGGTCCGACAAAAGCCGGATAGCAGACCCGGCGGACTCGTCGCGGATTTTCAGTTGGCTTATTTGCACGAGTTACGACGACAAAGGAAATGTGATCCTATATGATTACAAGCAGGAGAATGCGGATCGGGTATTCGAAGACGCCCAGGGCAACCCCGTCACATGGATCAACGAGCTGAATCGGGCACCCGGAGCCAATCGCTATCTGAAAAGGATCTGCTACGGCAACCGCGAGCCATACCTCCCGGCACTGACGGAGGTCGAATGGCTGGAGCCTCCCGATGGCAAGCCTCCTGATGGTGACGGCAATTATTTCTTTGAAATTGTGTTTGACTATGATGACGGTCACTACGCCGAGGATGCCCCCGATACCGACGATTGCATCCTCGCCAGGCCGATTTGCCATCCCCGGCAAGATGCCAAGTGGCGTGCGCGGGTCGATCCTTTTTCGACATACCGAGCCGGCTTTGAGGTTCGCACGTATCGGCTTTGCCGGCGCATTCTAATGTTTCATCATTTTCCGAATGAGCTAGATGTTCCGGACTACCTTGTCCGTTCCACCGACCTCACCTACGCTTACGAAGATGATTTCAATGATGCACGCAACCCGATCTATTCCTTCCTGAACTCGATCAGTCAATCCGGTTACGTGCGTCAGAATGATGATAGCTGTCTCAAGAAGTCTTTGCCGCCTCTCCAATTTGAATATGTCAAACCCGTCGTTCAAAAGGAGATTGGCGAGATCGACGCCGCCTGTCTTGAAAACCTGCCTGTGGGGCTTGACGGCGCTGTCTATCAGTGGACCGATCTGCACGGCGAGGGTATTCCCGGCATCCTGACCGAGCAGGCCGACGCCTGGTTCTACAAGCGCAACCTCAGCCCCGTCTCGAAGCAGCCGGTTGAATTCGCTCCTCTGGAGCTCGTCGCCCTGAAGCCCAGCCTTGGCCTGGCCGGCGGACAGGCCCGGTTTATGGACCTGGCCGGTGACGGTCTGCCGGATCTGGTGGTGCTTAGCGGACCGATGTCCGGTCTCTTCGAGCACGATGAAGCCGAAGGATGGGAACCCTTTCGTCCGTTCACGTCACGCCTGACTTGTGACATGCGCGACCCCAATCTGAGATTCGTCGATCTCGACGGTGACGGCCATGCCGATGTTCTGATCACCGAAGATGACGCCTTCGTCTGGCACGCCGCGCTCGCCGAGGAGGGTTTCGGTCCTGCGCGCCGGGTGGTTCAGGCTCTGGATGAAGAGAAAGGTCCTCGTCTAATCTTTGCCGACGGTACGCAGTCCGTCCATCTGGCCGATCTCAGCGGAGACGGCCTGACCGATCTGGTTCGCATCCGCAACGGCGAAGTCTGCTACTGGCCGAACCTTGGCTATGGACGATTTGGCGCCAAGGTCACCATGGACAATTCGCCCTGGCTAGATACGCCGGTGCTTTTCGATCAGCAACGGGTCCGCCTCGCCGACATCGACGGCTCGGGCACAACCGACATCATCTATTTGCACGGCGACGGCGTTCGAATCTACTTCAACCGGTCCGGCAACAGTTGGAGCTCCGCACATCAGCTTCCCGTGTTTCCGCAAATCGACAATCCCGCGACCGTTCAGGTTGCGGACCTGTTCGGCAACGGCACTGCCTGCCTGGTCTGGTCCTCACCATTGCCCGGCGATACCCGACACCAGATGCGCTATGTCGACTTGATGGGAGGCAGGAAACCTCACCTGCTCATGCACACCGTCAACAACCTCGGCGCTGAAACATGGGTTGAATACGCCGCCTCGACCAAATTCTATCTGAAGGACAAAAAAGACGACAAGCCCTGGATCACCAGACTGCCGTTCCCGGTCCACGTCGTCGAAAGGGTCGTCACGTACGACTGGGTCAGCCGCAGCCGATTTGTGGCAAAATACGCTTATCACCACGGCTACTTTGACGGGCCTGAACGCGAATTCAGGGGGTTCGGATGCGTGGAGCAATGGGATACCGAAGAATTTTCGGCGCTCATTGCTGACGAAGCGTTCCCGCCTGCCGTCAACATCGAAGCTGAATCGCATGTTCCGCCCGTTCGTACCATCACTTGGTTTCACACCGGCGCCTTTATCGATGAACAGAGAATATCAAAACAGTTCGAGCAGGAATATTACAGGGAAGGCGACCCCAGCCTGAACGCCGGCGTTCTGGACCCCGATGATGCCCGATCCATGGAATTGCCGGATACGGTTCTTCCCGACACGGTCCTGCTTCCCGGCGGCAAGCGAATACCTGTCGATCTTTGTGCGGATGAGATCCGCGAAGCCTGCCGTGCGCTGAAAGGCTCCATCCTGCGCCAGGAAATCTACGCTGAAGACAAGAGCGAGAAGGCGGATCGACCATACAGCGTTTCCGAGCGCAATTACACCGTCGACGTCCTTCAACCCCAGGTGGGAAATCGTCATGCGGTCTTCTCGGTTCATCCCCGGGAGACGATCGATTTTCATTACGAACGCACGCTTTACGACGTGGGAAATCAGAAGATCGCCGATCCCCGCGTGAGCCATGCCCTGACCCTTGCGACCGACCACTACGGCAATGTCCTCAAATCGGTTGCCATCGGCTATGGACGAAGGATCGATGATTTGGATCCGGTGCTTACCGACGCGGACCGGGCCAATCAGAAGCGCATCCATATCACCTTTACCGAAAACGAATTCACCGAAGCGATTGTGCTGGACGACGACTATCGCACGCCGCTTCCGGCCGAATCCCGCGCCTATGAAATCCGCAATCTCGAGCCCAGGCCGCAATCTAAAAACCCGCTGGTCACGCACCTGTTCGGGTTCGATGAAATAAAGTCTCAGCTCGAATCCGCCTGCGACGGCAACCACGACATACCCTACGAGGACATCGATGCTGCCGGGGCGGTCGGCATCCAGCCCTGGCGGCGGTTGATCGAACGTGTCCGCACGCTCTATCGAAAGAACGATCTCAACGGTTTGATGCCCAAAGGGCACATCGAGTCCCTTGCCTTACCCGGCGAAAGCTTCAAGCTGGCGTTCACGCCCGGTTTGCTCGACGCGGTTTTCAAAAGGCCAAACGCCGACGGAACTCTTGATGAGCTGCTTTTCGATCCTGTCGCCGTTCTTGGGCAAAAGGGAAGCGAGGGAGGCGGCTATGTTGACCTGGACAACGACAACAACTGGTGGATCCCCTCCGGCCGTGTGTACTATTCGGCAGGTATAAACGATGCCTCCGCCGACGAGCTTGCATATGCGCGCAAGCATTTTTATCTTCCCGTGCGATACCGCGATCCTTTTCACACCAATCCATTCCCGACCGAAACTTCAATATCCTACGACGCCCATGATCTTCTCGTACAGCAGACACGCGACGCCCTGGGCAATATGATCACGGCCGGGGAGCGCGACAAGTCCGGAAACATAACCGCTTCCGGCCTTGACTACCGCGTTCTCCAGCCGAACCTGATCACCGACCCCAACGGCAACCGCTCCGCCGCGGTCTTCGATACACTCGGCATGGTGGCCGCCACTGCCGTAATGGGGAAAAATCCTGACTTCGGATTCGCCACCGAAGGGGACTTGCCCGACGATCGATATCCTGCCGACCTCGTTCCGAAACAGCTGTCCGATTTCTTCGACCATCCCCTCGACGAGGCCGCCAAACTGTTGGGCTCCGCCACGACCCGCATTATCTGCGATCTCGATTGTTTCAGGGATACCAGCCGGCAAAATCCCGACGATGCAACAAAATGGCGCCCCGTTTTTGCCGCTACTTTGGTCAGGGAAACGCACGGGAGCGATCTGGAACACGGTGAAGAACCGAAGATACAGATCAGTTTCTCCTATTCCGACGGTTTTGGCCGTGAGATCCAGAAGAAAATCCAAGCCGAGCCGGGTGAAATTGAGATAGAGGACGATGTCGGAGACAGGAAAACGGTTGACACGACCCCGGATATCCGCTGGGTCGGAAGCGGCTGGACGATTTTCAACAACAAAGGCAAGCCGGTCCGCCGATACGAGCCGTTTTTCAGCCTCGATCACAGGTTCCAATACGGGAAGAAGGTGGGTGTCAGTCCCATTCTGTTTTACGATCCGGCCGAACGGGTCGTTGCCACGCTGCATCCCAACAGCACCTATGAAAAAATGGCCTTTGATCCATGGCGTCAGGCAACGTGGGACGTGAACGATACGGTGCAGCTCGACCCACGCACCGATCCCGACACATCCACGTATGTCGAGACATATTTCAACTCCCAACCCGCGGGATGGAAAACATGGCTGCAAGAGCGCATCGACCCGCAAAACCCGCTGGTCGACTCGCACGGCAAAGACCCCGACCATGATGCCGCCATACGGGCGCTTGCCCATGCCGGCACCCCGGCGGTCGCTTTTCTGGATTCGCTCGGCCGAACCTTCCTGACCATCGCCGACAACGGTTCCGATCGGAACGCCACCGCGCGCAACTATCGCACCTTCACCAGACTGGATTTCGAGAACAACCAGCGCGAGGTCGTGGACGCCAAGGGTCGCGTCGTCATGCGCTACGACTATGACATGCAGGGCAGCCGCATCCATCAGGCGAGCATGGAGGCGGGTGAGCGGTGGATCCTGAACGATGCCGCAGGCAAACCGCTCTACGCGTGGGACAGCCGGGGCCGTCGATTCCGCACCGTCTATGATCGGCTTCGGCGTCCCACCGACTCCTGTCTGCTCGAAGGTCCGGGACCGGAGGTGTGCATCGGTCGCACCGTCTATGGCGAGGACCGACCCGATCCCGTTGCGCACAACCTGCGCGGCAAGGTGTATCAGGTACAGGACCAGGCGGGCATCGTCGTCACCGACCAATATGATTTCAAGGGAAATCCGCTCACCGGCAGCAGGCAACTGGCTCGGGTGTACGATGCCGCCCTTGACTGGTCACGACATGTCGACATGGAACAGGATATCTTCGTAAGCAGCACTGCGTACGACGCGCTGAATCGACCCATCACACTTACTTCGCCGCATACGGCGCAAATAAAGCCGAGCATTATCCATATTGGGTACAACGAGGCCAACCTGCTGGAAACGATCGGCGCGAACCTTCGGGGGAATGCGGCCTTGACTCATTTTGTCACAAATATCGACTACAATGCCAAAGGGCAGCGCACGTTGATTGAATTCGGCAATGGCGTGAAGACGGCATACAGTTATGATCCGAAGACGTTTCGCCTTACCGGTCTTTTCACGACCAGGGGTTCAACGTTTCCCGGCGATTGCGTAAAACAGAGCCGCGGGGAGTCCCCCTGTGCGGATCCTTCAAAAGCGTGTCTCAAGATGAAACCTCGTGTCTCACCCTGCGGGATCCAGAACCTGAGCTATACCTACGATCCCGCCGGCAATATCACGCACATCCATGACGACGCCCAGCAGGCCATCTTCTTCAAAAACAAGCGGGTCGAGCCGAGCGGAGACTATATCTACGACGCCGTCTACCGCCTGATCGAAGCCCGCGGCCGCGAACATCTCGGGCAGAACGGCGCAAAGCCCAAAGCGCCGACCCCTGCCGATGCGTTCAACACATTCCACACCGGTTTGTTCCAGCCCGGCGACGGCAATGCCATGGGAACGTATATCGAGCAGTATGTATACGATGCGGTCGGAAATCTCATGTCAATGGAGCACTGCAGCAGCGATGCAGCCACATCCGGTTGGACCCGCACCTATACCTATGGCGAAGACAGCCTGCTGGAGCAGGGAAAGAAAAGCAACCGGTTAAGCAGCACCAAAATTACCGGACAGCCCACGGAAACCTATCTCTACGAGGGAAATGAAGGCCTGCACGGTAACATCACCTCGATGCCCCACCTGCCCGTGATGCATTGGGACTTTCACGACCAGCTTCGGGCCACGGCAAAGCAGGTCGTCAATGAACCCGGAATCCCGGAAACGACCTGGTACGTGTACGACGGCGGCGGCCAGCGGGTGCGGAAAGTGACCGAAACCGCAGTTACCGCGAATGATGCGGTTGCAGGCAAAAAGCCGGTGCGAATGAAAGAGCGCGTTTACCTCCAGGGGTTCGAGATTTACCGGGAGTACGACACCAAGGTCAAAACGCTGGAACGGGAAATTTTGCACATCACGGATGACAAGCGCAGGATCGCGCTTGTGGAGACGAAGACCTTCGAAAAGGGACTCCCGAATGGGTTGAACGAAAACCTCGCCGACCCTACGGTTCTCATACGGTACCAATTTGACAATCATCTCGGATCCGCGTGTCTGGAACTGGATGATAATGCGGCGGTGATTTCGTATGAAGAGTTTTTTCCTTACGGCAGCACGTCTTATCAGGCGGTTGATAAGAGCATAAAGGCTGAGGCGAAGCGGTACCGGTATACGGGGAAGGAGCGGGATGAGGAGAGCGGGCTGTATTACCATGGGGCGCGGTATTATGCGCCTTGGATAGGGAGATGGACAGCCGCGGATCCGGCTGGTATGAGTGATGGAACGAATCTGTTCTCATATGTACGAAACAACCCCCTGAATCTGATCGATCAACATGGCTTGGCCCCAGATGACGTTCCGCAGCAAAAAACCGAATCATCGGTCCAAGAGCGGCGAATCGCAAGTATACCTCCAGAACACCAACGAGCGTACCTGCACCATTTGGAGTCTAAATTAAAAGAGTTCGATCATGCAACGGCTGACATGCCGCTTTGGAAAAAAATCTGGGAGTTCAAGAGTCGAGATTCTGCACGGCGAATACTCATAGCCAATATTCGAGAGTACAAGAAAGCTTTGGATAAAGTACAGAAGAACGAACACATTGTCCCTGTACCAGAACGTCCATTATTAGGCTTATTCCCATCGATCCCTGTAGAGATTATGCCTGGCCTAAAACTATGTTTTAATAACTACCTAACTGCATCTCCAGAACAATTAAAAATTATGAATGCGATTGCTGAATATCAAGCTAAAGTTGAACTAATGCAGACAACGACTGCCATATTGACTGCAGTTACTGGAGCGACGGCTGGCATCAAAGTCCGCAGCAAAATTAACTCCCAGTTGATTCCTTCACCAGCAACATCTGCAAAGCCCCTTTCACGTATGAGTGATGCTGCTATCGCTCAACACCATGCATTTGAGGCGAATGCCCGGCTTGTATTGAATCCGTCTCTCGCAGCGGAACTTGGCCTACTCAAACCTGGTGATCTTGCCGCGGCGCTAAGAGGTTCGATGATCCAGGCCCGGTATGGGAAAGCGATAGAGAATTTGTGGGCTCTTCAGCTTGAATTGAATCCAATGACTAATGAGTTGTTTTTCCGGCTTGGGGGACCTAATCGACCAGATCTTATCCCTAACACACATGAAGGAGGGAACTACAACTTTTTCAGCGGAAGGAACTTTGACCTATTCCCTTTAAATCCTGCAGCGACCCGGCGTCACTTAAGCAGGCCATACGGCCCGACTATGATACCAATTTATTACTTAATGCCGCAAAATTATCAATTTCAAAGATGATTTCAGTAAGATCTATAAACCTTAAATATAGAACCTAAAAGCTGCAATCATTTTTTATTTCTATTGATATCAGCCATATATAATTTTATGGGAAATTGATAACATTTAATGTCCGCTAATATAACAGAATATTATATTCGGCTTGCAGATTTTAGGTAGAAAACTGCTCCCGATTGTAACGTTCCGCAACGCTCCTGACATGGGCGTGGCGTATGGCAATTCAAAATTTTGCTAAGCAGGAAGAACAAATAACGATAGATTCTGGAGGTAAACCACCATGCCAGCCAGGAGCATCAGCATCGAAGGGCGCATCAAGGCTCTATGTACCGTCATAGAAAAGAAGCAGCAACGCGAAGCGCTGACGGAGGCAATGACGGCGAATAACGGTGACTTTGCTGCGGCTTCAAGCAAATTGAGAACAGTTTTGCCAAAGGATTCAATTCAGAAACTCCATATCGCCGATGTCGTCCTCACAGCGGTGGGCGACAATCCCGAAGTCGTCGGAAAGATCATCCATCGGCCCAAGGTCAAGACCTTGCGCGATCTCGCCAACCTGAACATCAGGCAATTGAGTGCCATAATCGCGCCCGATACCAAACCTGAGACGCAACAATACAAGCAGGCAAGGAATCTGGCGGTGGCCATAAACCGCCAGTCATTCGCACGAGAGCCACTGACCGTTTTGCGACGGATGGTTTCAGAAAGGGAAATACCCCTTGCCAATGAAAATGTGCGGCGCGGCCTATCCACCTTCCTACAACAGATTCCGGACGAAACCGACATCAGGATGACGCCGATTCACAAGGTCTTGACCAAGGATGCACTGAGGGACGTACCTGAAAACGACCGAACGGCCGTTATGGACCAGGCAAAAGCGCTCTGGAGAATTCTGGCCGTCACGCCGCGGGACGCCCCGCATGTTCCACCTATTCTGATAAAGAACATGCTCACTTCGGCGTTTCATATTGGCGAGAAAACGGAATCTGCCTTCATGAGGATATGCGGCAGGGAAATGGGCGAAGAAACCGCGGGACAGGTCTATACCAACGCGATCAATACCCGCCTGCGTATGGAACATGCCCTGACCACAATTCATGAAACCTATCGCACGACCGGATTGGCGGCGATTGAATCTTCGTACAAGTCGGCCGAAGGGCTGCAATGGGTTAAAGATTATTTATCCAAGAACAATATTCCGCTCAATCTGGACAGTTTGTTCGGGGACATGGATTACTGCGAATGCAAGGACTGCCAATCCGTCTACAGTGCATCGGCCTATTTTGTCGAACTTCTCAATTTCCTGCGGAACAACAACCTTGGTCCAGACCCGGCCGCAGGCATGGATGGCGCTCCCAACCCGAACATCCACCCCGGGATTGCCCACACCCCGCTGGAAAAGCTCTTCCTTCGCAGGCCTGACCTGGGTGATTTGGAGCTGACGTGCGAAAACACCAATACCATGCTTCCTTACATCGACCTGGTGAACGAAGTGATGGAAAGCTATGTGGTCCATCGTACGGACTACGCCAATTCCAAACCGGAACTCACCGCCTTCAACGTCATTGATGAAACCAAGGAAGAACTGCTGGCACAACCGCAGCACACGGACTATGGGGCATACTGTATTCTCAAGAATGACGCCGTGTACCCTTTCACGCTTCCGTTCCATCAGCCTGTTGAAGCCGCCCGCATATTCCTGAGGTATCTCGGCACCAGTCGCCACGAAGTGCTGGACTGCTTTCGCTCCGCGCACGAAGTTACAGCGGATGAAAGACCACGTGCGGGGATATTATTCGATACTTGCAGAAAACCCCCCAAGATCCCACTTCAGGATTCACAGCAACTGCCAGCACCACAAGGCGGCATCACTCGTTCTGGAAAATTCGACACGAATCTGGACAGGTTCAACAACGAAGCGCTTGATCGCGCGGTGGAAGCCGAATTTCTTGGTCTCACACAGGAAGAGTACATCATCCTTACCAAGGAAGCCTTCTGGCGAAAAAGGTATTTCGAAACTACCCGGAATAAAACATTCAGTCCCGAAGAATACAAAAAGAACATCGGCGTTCAGGAGCCATGGGCCTATTACGGCTATGCTTCGCTAAAGGACATGCAAACATCAGATACCGCGTTGTCGCTCGTGAAAAAACAGTTTTTACCGCGCACGGGCATCCAATACAGCGAGCTTATTGATCTGCTGAAAACCCGGTTTATCAATCCCCTCTATCCCCGAGGGCTCGCCCTCGAGATTTTGGAGAACATTCAGGGCACGTATAGATCCCTCCAAAAGCTGGTGCAAATAAGTCTCGATCCGGAGATCCGTTTTGCAAAGCTGGTCGATTTCCTCGAAAACAATCAGTCCTGGTCGTCGGTGCCCAAGGTTGAGGAGGCATTCCCGGACGGCCGCAACAAAAAGGAGAACCCACTGATAAGACGCTGGGTTTATTGCTGCTTCGAAAAAATCGGAAAATTGATCGTGCTGGAATCGGGTGTCGCGCCCCACTTGTCAGACGCCGGCAACCTGTACAAACCAGATGACTTGGCCAGACCGGTGGGTGCATTGCACAAGCATGGCGAAATTGTAGATTCAAAAGGAGCCGTTGTCGGAAAAACTCGACTGGACATGACCATTGAATGGAAGAATGATCGGTCGCTTGCCGATCTGTTTGGGATAAAACAGCTGCTTGTTTATGTTGGCAATGAAAAGGTTGGTCACCTTTTACAAGGTGGCTTGCGTAAACCTGCCGTAGACGCGATTTTTTCTTGGCTGACGCCCAAGGATACCTGCAATCTTGACAATGTACGTCTCATACATCTGGATGGGACTCCTGTAACAGAAGATGAATTCGACCGCATGCAGCGATTCATTCGTCTCCGGCGCAAGCTCGGATGGACCATCGATGAGGTCGATAAGGCACTGGACGGACTTGGCCGAAAATCAACCGGCGCGGCGCAACCTGTCGGCGGTATCGAGAAGCCTCACGTTGATTTTGCGGATTTCAGAAGTACCGGTGCCGGCGGCTTGGACGAATACAGGAGATGCCGCGGCGTTGAACTGGAAGACGTTAACAGCAGATCCGACATCACGCCTGATTTTCTGCACCAATTGACGGCCGTGAAAAAGCTGGTCGAAAAGACCGGTCTGCCTCTCATGAAATTGCTGTCATTCTGGACCGATATCAGCACCGCAGGTGAAAAATCACTGTATTCACGGCTGTTTCTCTCTCACAACATGGTAGGCATCGATGATGTTTTTACGGCGGACAACAATGGAAATTACCTGGCCGGATCAGAAAAGGTCAAGGATCATCTCCCGGTCCTGATGGCGGCGTTGAAACTGAAGGCGGACGACATCACCGCAGTTATGGGATCGCCCGATGCCTTGCTGACCATCGAAAACGTTTCCAAAATCTACCGCCACAGTCTGTTGGCAAAAATCCTTCATCTCAGAGTTTCCGACCTGCCCGACCTGAAGGAAGTATTCGGGGATCCCTTCGCTGATGCCCATGAGACGCTCAAGCTCATCGAGACCTGGCAGAAAATAGAGGATGCCGGTTTCACCTTCCGGCAGATGACATACATCACCAAAGATCTCGATGACGCGAAAAAGCCTTTGGCACCCTCGAAGCTGACGATGCTTAAAATCGCCAAGACTCTTTATGACGGCCTGAACGCCATTGACCGCGACAATCAGGATGTAACGGACATTGCGCAAGCCACGGTGGAGATGGTACGCGAAAAAACGGGGATGATATTCGATCCCGCCGTTGTGGAGCAGATCGTGAACCTGCTTGAGGGGACCACCGTTTACATAACCAATGCACCTCCTGACCTGGACATAAACATACCCGACCCCAAACCATCCTGGGCGGACAAGCTCAGGTACGTTGACCCCAAAGATGAAAAAGGGAAGTCCCTTGGCATATCCTCCATACAGGTGACGGGCATCTTGACGCCTGATGAAGAATCAAAGGTCAAGGGAATGGTCCCCAATGGTAACGAATGGTCGAAGGCGGTCGCACGGGTCAGAAAGCAAGCCGAGACGTTCTTTCATGATGTTCTATCCGAGATTCCTTTGAGAGCAGCCACACCCGAAGACGAGAATGCAAATCGGGTCCATCCGCTGGATGGAGATGTACACATTCCTCTTGATCAGTTGAAGGCCGGGCAAGCGGACCCGAATACCGCGTCCAGGAAACGGCTCTTCCTGCTCCACTATTTTTTGCCCTACTTGCGCCGACAGCTTGCGCGCCGTTTTATCGCGGACACCATGTCTGTGGCCTTTGGACTCGCGAAAGATGCCGCGAATGTTCTGCTGACAGACGTTTTGAAGACGACGAAAAATCCCCCGCGTTCCGCCGTATCGGTTCTTGAAGCGATTCGGGCAAGCCATGTCCAAAACACAACGGGTTGGACCGGCTATTTGATTCCGCCAACCGATGGCGATTTTATCTTTGTGGCTTGTGCGCAGGACCCTAAAAATCCGGATATTCGCCCTGCCAGTTTGAAGTTGACGATTCAGGAATTCCAGAACACTGAACTCCAAACCCCTATTGAGATTGAATTCAAAAATCAGCAACCGGATCCTACCCATATCTGGTCAACCGATCCTTCCGTTCCGCTGAAGGCCGGGACTCTCAACCGACTTACGGTTAGCGATCGTGATGTGTCACAGCTTATGTGGCGAACCAAGGTGGCGCAGGCAACCCACATTCCCACTACGGCTTTGCTGCCGGACGTGCTGGACGACAAAACCGGCGAGATAGCGGATATATTCAAAAAATTCAAAAAGGCCGCCTTGGTAATCGACCGTTTCAATTTGAGTGCCGACGAGATGTGGCATTTTCAAGGCCATGGCGATGACTTCGGCACCGATTCCGAAAAATTCGATTTCAACCAACCGACCCTCGGGACCTGGGAAAGGATCGCTGATTTTGCAGCGTTGCGCAAGACGCTTCCAAAAGCGGGAACGCCGTTGTTGGATCTGTTTCAATGGGCATGCAACCCCGACGACGCAAAGAAGCTTGTCCCTATACTGGGCGCTGTTACGCAGTGGAAGGAAGACCGGATACATTCCCTTATCTCCGACGCGCACTTTGACCTGAACGTTCCAAAAGCCTTCCGCAACGAGAAGAATCTTATCAAGATGCAAAAGGCGATCGCTGTGGCGGACAAGGTCGGCGTGGACATGGACAGGCTGTTTAACTGGGCGCTGCCCGGATCCAAATATTGGTCCTGCCATCAAATCGCCGAAGATATCCGAATGGCCATGCGCGGACGATTCGACGCCGAGGGTTTTGAAAAGGCGGTCAAGCCGCTGAGCGATCAGCTCCGCGAAATGCAGAAAAAGGCACTGGTCAGCTACCTGCTGGTGCAGCAGCATCTCATTGACTGGGGTGTTGTGGATGCCGACAGCCTGTTCGAGTTCTTTCTTATCGATGTTCAAATGGGAGCCGATAGGCAGACATCGCGCATGGTTCAGGCCATCGCTTCGGTACAGCTGTTTATCAAACGTTGCCTGATGGGGCTGGAAGAGAGGTATGGGCTCACCAGCGACGTCATCGATCGAAAGCGTTGGGAATGGATGCAAAAGTACCGGATATGGGAAGCCAATCGCAAGGTCTATTTGTATCCGGAAAACTGGATTCGTCCGGAACTCCGTGACGATAAGAGTCCTTTTTATAAAGAATTGGAATCCGAGCTCTTGCAGAAGGATATCAATACGCAGAATGTTGGGGATGCGCTCAGAACCTATCTCTACAAAGTGGACGAGGTTTCAAATATGCGGGTTGCCGGCATCTTCCTGGACGAGTTGAACAGCAGGCTGCATATCTTCGCAAGGACGCATAATGCTCCCTACTCATTCTACTACCGCTACTATGACATAAGCCATGATGAATGGTACCCGTGGGAAAGGGTCGAAGTGGATATCCCCAGCTACGATGTCGAGGAAACAGATGATTTTGGGAATAACATTGGCAAAATAAGAAAAAATGGCGCCTATCTGATTCCAGTCGTGTGGAATAAACGCCTTATGATTTTCTTTCCACAAATACTAAAAAAGACGGTGCCGGACACTAAATCCATGAATCCTCAGGCACCAACCATACCGACAACATCGGATGACGCGGGAAATGTTAAGGTGCCGGCGCCAGCCGAGTTCTGGGAGATCAAGATGGCCTGGAGCGAATACAGAAATGGGAAATGGACTGCAAAACAAGTTTCTAAGGATGGACTATGGTGCAGGAGGATACGTATATTTTTTGAACCTACTTATACCAATCAAGTAGATATTAATCAGTTTCTATTTGTTCCCGACGTCCATAACGACAAAATATTCATTAATGTCGAAGCCTCATCTAATGAATTGAAGATTCAGGAAAAACCGGAACCAAATTATATAAGCGGTATGAAAGTGAAATTCTGGTGGCGTCCTGCAGATATAGTACCGGGCGATGCCCTTGATGGGGATTCCAGACTCAACATCAGGGTGTATAATACGTCTGGGCAAAATGGCGAACTTATTGCGCAAAAGCTGAGCAAAGCAGGGTGGGACCATTGCGAACCCAACGAAGAATCCCTTGACGTGATAAAGAATTTAACGATGAATGATATACAGAATGGAAAAATCGCCCTTGAGATTTATCAAACCACATATGTTCTTGGTAAGCTCAAGAGAGACGATTGGAAGCTTTTCTGTTATCAGATTTGCTTCAGTTTTAAAGAGGGGCAAGAATATACAACTCCCGAATGGAAAAGGATCTCTTTGAACACTGAAGACAACAGTGAAGATGAACAGTATTGGTCAAATCTGATAAAAATCAATTAATGAGTTGTCAAGGAGGCATTGAACAATGAATGAGACAACTGAAAAAATTGGCTGTTTTCAGTTTTTCGGCAATCAGCTCAATTCTTTCACTACTGAAAAGCCGCCGATTACAACTCCAGTTGATACCGATTTCCACTTCATCAGAAAACAGATTCACTCATTCCAGATGAAAGAGGGTGCAGGATCTGATTTCGCAGGAGCTGCACCGTACTTCGACATATCGGGTCCAACTAAGCCCTCTATTACGCTGCCTTCATTACCGCAGAAGAGTGAAACATTTTGCCACACTTTTACCCAAGAGTTGCTCGGACAGATAAATATTAATAAATTAAATGAGTTGTTTGACTATTACCGTGAGCATTACCTAACCAACTACTTCAATGCAAGTAATGATGAAGTCTTTGGAGGTGATACTGCTGAAGGCACAAAGATTTATAATGAGCTGAAGATGCCTTACTCCTTGTATAATTGGGAAGTCTGCTTTCATGCGCCGATGCAATTGGTGGAGCATCTCTTGAAATCGCAGCAATTCGACCAGGCGATTGAGATGTGCCACTACATTTTTAACCCCTTGGCTAAACCACATCTTTCTGAAGATATCACGAAGCGCTGCTGGCAGTTCCCTCCGTTTAAAGAGATCGACGCAAAAAACGTGCTGGAAAACCTGTTCAATGGTCTGCAACCCGGCACCCCGGATGATGAAATCAATCAATGGCGGAATAACCCGTTTCAGCCGCATGTTGTCGCACGCGACCGGCCATCGGCCTACATGAAGTATGTTGTAATGAAGTACATAGAAATGTTGATTGCCTATGGTGACGATTACTTTAGACAAAATACAAATGAATCCATACCGCTGGCTATCCAATGTTACGTGGTTGCCTCGCATTTATACGGCCCTGGAGGCCGGAAGATACCTCGCGGGGGTAAGATCGAGAAACAGACATACAACAAACTGCTGGATAAGTGGGATGCCTTTGGAAATGCTATGGTTAACATGGAATCAATCTTTCCTGTGAGCAATCAAACAGCATCTCCTTTTGCTACTGTCGGCGGAGACGTTGCGACCCCAAATGTATTTGGATTTGCCACTTCTCATTATTTTTGTATTCCGTACAATCCCAATCTGACTGCGCTAAGAAAAACGATAGACGATCGCCTGCTGAAGATCCGAGCCTGCGAAAACATCCAGGGGGTGTTTGAACAACCGCCGCTGTTCGAACCCCCCATCGATCCCGCCTTGTTGGTGCAGGCAGCGGCTCAAGGTCTAAGTCTGTCGAGTGTGCTGAACGACATGAACAGCCCCATGCCGAACTACCGCTTCCACTATTTGCTTCAGAAGGCATTGGAACTCTGCTCGGAACTCAAAGCGCTCGGCAATGCCTTTCTGTCCGCAAAGGAAAAGGGTGAGGCCGAAGCGCTCTCCAGCCTACGTTCTACACATGAAAGCGGGATTCACAATCTGATAATGGAGGTGAAGAGGCAGCAGTTAAAGGAGGCGGAAAATACACTGGAGGCTTTAAAGCAGAGCCGCAAAATTCCAGTTTCGCATATGCAGTATTATCTGCAACTCATCGGTGAGGATCTGAGCAAAGTTCCACAGGAAGGTGGTTCCGATTTTTCCGAACTTCCTAATCAAATCGATAAGCCGGTTGATGAAGGTGGACTAAAGGTGAGTCATTATGAAAAAGAGGAAATGGACAAGGCGAGTGATGCACAAACCTTACAAATTGAAATTGGGAAACAAGAAACATTAGCCAGCATCCTTCACCTTATTCCCTCATGCGATACCAAGATGATGCCCTTCGGCATAGGGATGAGCTCCACAGTCACTTCAGGTTGGATGCTTGGAAATGCTGCTCAAGCGTTAGCACATGGTCTGCAAATCGTTGCAGGTATTTTGTCCCATGAGTCCTCGAGCGCGAGCCGCAAGGCTGGTTTCTTGCGGCAATTCCAGGAGCGTGTTCAGCGAGCAAACACCGCCGGTTATGAGATCAAGAACATCGATAAACAAATCCTGACGCAACAAATCCGGATTGCAATCGCCAACCAGGAGATCACCAACCAGCAGAAACACATCGACAATGCACAAGAGGTCGAGGAATTCCTTCGGACCAAGTACACCAATCAGGAACTCTATTCGTGGATGGATGGCCAAATCAGGACGCTGTATTACCAGGCGTATACGCTCGCCTATGACACGGCCAAAAAAGCCGAGAAGGTCTTTGGCTGTAGGAAAAATATAATTCCCCAAAAAGCGAAGTCTTTAATAACAGGGTATATCCACCGCCCATTTTTCGATACCCGGTAATCGTTCAATCATGTTCTCGATACGCTGCATCGCTTTTTGGGTCAATTTGATTCCTTTTTCATACGTACCGGTTACAAATTTCACCAATGGATTTCGGCCATTGTATGTCATGGTTCTCGCAAAACCCAATGCTTTTTCAATGCTGTC
>AMWB02009011.1_pt1 | contig 22986 bp, 18 predicted proteins | sample 200311 | NCBI WGS metagenome assembly AMWB02 (sample SAMN02737377, study PRJNA173069) | bioreactor metagenome | biome: anode biofilm in microbial fuel cells | place: USA: California | collected 2010-12-16 | reverse complement strand
AACCTCGCCGCTTATATTACCGCCTGCGCCGTCGTGAAAACGATTTATAACATCGGAATATTTTCCGACCTGCTTTCGCTTCTCGAAGAATACAGAAGAGAAAACCGCGTTATGATTTCAGCAGACGTGAACAATCTCCTGCGGACCCTGATATCGGACGACCTCTCGCCTTTCATATACGAAAAAATCGGCACGCGAATACGCAGCATAATGATTGACGAGTTTCAGGACACTTCGCGTTTCCAGTGGAATAACCTAAAGCCGCTCGTCGTGAACGCACTCAGCGAAAGGAATACCGCGCTCATCGTCGGAGACGTGAAACAGTCGATTTACAGATGGCGGAACGGCGATATGCGCCTGCTTCTCGAGGGAGTCGAGAAGGACCTGAACGCGTTCAGTGAAATGCTCTCGAAAGAAACTCTTAAAACAAATTTCAGAAGCCATAAGAACATCGTTGATTTCAATAACAGGTTCTTCAAAAGCCTGATTGTGAACTTCTCGAATGATGATGACAACTATCTTAATGATTATTTACGCGATTCGTACGAAGAGCAATCGCTCGTTCAGAATGAGAACGGGAAGAAGAATGACGGATACGTGAAGATTAATGTGTTCCCATACGACAAAGAAAGCGAAACAGGCGGCAACCTGCAGTCGGAGCAGCGCGTAAAAGAAATACTGAAAGAGTTAAAATCGGACGGATATAAACCGTCGGACATAATGGTTCTCGTGCGTACGGGCAGCGAAAGTATTTCAATATCGAACCTGATTTCTTCGGAAGGTTATGATGTGGTTTCCGAAAGGTCTCTGCTCGTTAAGAATTCTTCCGCAGTTCGCATGCTTGTTTATATTCTGAAATATATTTCCGACAACAGGAATCACCTTGCGAAGACGGGCGCGCTGTATAATTACTGCCTGACAAATCCCGGTAAAGCGGATGCATTGAGCTCTTTTAAAAGCGGGCGGGAGGAAACAGATAAAATGTTCGCTGATACGATGCCCACCGGATTCTTCCGCGACGGCGATAAGAAGCGCGTCAATTCGGTCCTGAACGACCTCGCCGTTTACGATTTAACGGAGCATCTAATTAATATTTTCGGACTCGATAAATACGCCGACCCGTATTTAATAAAATTCCTTGACGCGGTTTTCAGGTATTCAAAAGAAAACGATTCCGACGTGACGTCGTTTCTCGAATACTGGGAATCGAATCAGGAAAAACTCTCCATCGATATTCCTGAAAACGCGGGCGGGATAAGGGTCATGACGATTCATAAGGCGAAGGGACTTCAGAGCAAAGTCGTTATAATTCCTTATGCGAACTGGGAACTTGACGTCAACGGAAACCGTTCGAGGATGTGGGCTTCTTCGGATAAAACGCCGTTCAACAAAGCGTCAGGATTCTTCGTCAAGACACAGAAGGACCTTTCGGAATCCTATTTCGCTTTAGATTACATCACGGAGAGTTCTCTGACCCGCCTCGATAACGTAAATCTGCTATACGTCGCGTTCACGCGCCCCTCCGAGCGGCTGTACGTAAACGTACAAGTCAAGAGAAATACTGGAATCGCAAACAGAATCGCGGGAGTGCTGAACAGCGCCCCGGAATTATCAAAGAACTTCAACGAAAATGTTTTTGAATACGGGGTTAAAAAGAACGCTGATGAACTGCGGGAAAAATCCACCGGTGAATATTCTGTCAGCGTTACGGAACGGGATGAACTTGTTTCGGAATTGTGGTACAGAAAAACCATAATAAAGCCCGCTTACAGGAAACTGAAAACCGAACAGCAGCACAGCGTGAAAATCAACAGGGGGGTGCTTATTCACGAACTCTTATCCGGGCTTCGTTCTGCAAACGACGTTGGCGAATGCATAAAGTCGGCGCATCTTAACGGATTGATTGCGTCTTCCGAAACCGAAGAGTATAAAAATCTTCTCCTTCAAATTGTAATGGACGGAAAGGTTAAGGAGTGGTTCGACGGCTCGAAAACCGTTATGACTGAATCCGAAATTCTTACAAAAGAGGGAAAAATCCTCAGACCCGACAGGGTTCTTATCGAAGGCAGTGAGGCGGTTATAATTGACTATAAAACGGGCAGGGAAAGAAAAGAGCACGCAGAGCAGTTGAATGAATACGAATCCGTGCTCAAGCAGATGGGATACGGCGATGTTAAAAAACATATTTTGTACATCGGCGATTACGAAGGAAGCATTACGAAAGTGAGGGAGGTATAATGACGGATTTTCTAAAACGCGCAGCGGAACTCGTGTACGAAAGACACAAAGAAAATCTTAAAAGCGTTGCAGTAATATTTCCATCGCGACGCGCGGGATTGTATTTCAGAAAAGAACTTTCCGCATTGATTGATAATCCCGTTTGGTCTCCCGCCGTGTTCAGCCTGAACGATTTCGTCTCGAAGCATTCGGAACTCGATACTGCTGATACGCTTACACTCGTTTTTGAATTGTACGAGTCGTACTCGAAATATCTTGAAACGGAATCGTTCGACGAGTTTTATTCGTGGGGGGAAATGTTACTTAAGGATTTCGACGTAATTGACAAGTATATGGTCGATGCGGACTTGCTTTTCAAGAGCATCAAGGACGAAAAAGAAATCGAGCAGGCGTTTCCAATCGAAGCCGCCGAACATGCGGAACTATTCTGGAAAAGTATCATCAAACTTCAGAAAAAAAACGAATATAAGGATAAGTTTATTGAAATATGGAGTCATCTGAACAGTGTTTACAGGCATTTCCGCGAATCGCTTCTCGGAAAAAAAATCGCTTACGAAGGTCTGTCAATAAGGAAACTTGCTGAAAATATCAGCAGTATAAAACTGCCCTATGAAAAAATATATTTTGCCGGATTTAATTCGCTGAACAAGTGCGAAACGGAAATCTTTCTGTCTCTGATAAACAGGAACGCTGCGGAAACACTATTCGATGCTGATAAGTATTTCGTCGATGACAAAAAGCAGGAAGCAGGGCATTTCTTAAGAAGGAATTTGAAAGTGTTCAGAAACGGACTTGAGAATGAGACGTCCGGACTGGCAGAGGGGAAGAAAAATATAAACATAATCGGTTCATCGTTAAGTTCGGGAATGGTTAAATCATTCGGATATGAACTTAAGAAATTTATCGGAGAAAATCCCGGCGCGGAAAAAACTACCGCCGTCATACTTCCGGACGAAAACATTCTGCTTCCGGCTTTGTACTCGATTCCCGAAAACGCGAAGGACATAAATATCACGATGGGACTGCCTTTCCGCTGGACCCCGCTCTTCGCGCTTATAAGAATTATACAGAAACTGCAGAACGGAAAGATTTATGAAAAGGGAAAATACAAGTATTATCACGGCGATGTAATACGTCTGCTTCTCCACCCTTACGTTAAATTTCTTTTCCCCGAGCAGATATTCGGCGCGGTCAGAAAAATAAGGGAAACGAATCTTGCGTACATAGAGCCGCAATCATTCCTGCTGGACACCCTCGAAAAAGGAAACTCAAAGGATATTCTTGAACTGGCATTCAAGCCCGTTTCGGAAGTGAATGAGATTATTTCATACATCTCCGGTTTGTGCGATATGCTCACGCTGAAACTCGAGGAATACGAAGGAAACGAAAGCAATAAGATTTTCCAACTGGAATATCTCTTTTTCCTGAGTTCAAACCTGAACAGGTTAAGGGACATTTTAGAAGAAAGAAACACGAACCTGAACAGAACAACATTCTGGAACCTTCTCATTCAACAGTTGAATTCCTCGAGAATCGTGTTCACCGGCGAGCCGATGAAAGGCATTCAGGTAATGGGACTACTCGAATCGCGAAACATAAAGTTTGAAAACGTCTTCATCCTTTCGATGAACGAAGGCGTGATGCCCGCGGGCGATACGTTCAACAGTTATATTCCTTACAGCCTGCGGAAAGCATTCGGGCTCCCTACATTCGAGGAAAACGATTCCATAAACGCTTATTACATTTATTCGCTCATATCAAAAGCCGAAAATATTTTTCTTTTCTACAATGCCGAGATAGGCTCTGATGTAAAGGAAAAGAGCAGATACATTCTTCAAATCGAGAACGAACTGAAGAGCGTAAACAGCAATCTGAACATCCGCCATACTATAGCTTCGTACTCGTTGAAGAAAAATCCTGATAACGGTATCGTAATCCGCAAAGACGAAAATATAATAAATGCGGTTAATGAGAACGTAAAAAGAATATCGCCGAGCGACCTTAATACTTACATTAACTGCACGCTGCAGTTCTATTTCAGGAACGTGCTTAAACTCAAACCCGAAGAGGAAGTCGAGGAGATACTCAGCGCCGCATCGTTCGGAACCGTGTTTCACGAAATCGCGAGGCAGTTATACAAGCCATACATCGGAAAGATTGTTGGCGGAAAGGATATCGATAAAATAGCCGCGACCGCGGAGAATGATTACGATAAACTGTTTGAGGACGTGCTGAACAGGAGGGAAGAATTGAGGCACCTGAACCTGACGGAGAAGGGAAGGAACGCGCTTTATAAATCGGTAATAAAAAAACTTCTGAACAGGTTCTTCGAAACCGAAAAAACACGGGCGCCTTTTAAAGTAGTTGACCTTGAGAAATGGTGCGAGACAGGGATTAGTGTCAATCCCGGCGGGACGGAGCACGGAATTAACCTCTCAGGCAAGGTTGACCGCATAGATGAAAAGGATAACGTATTCGAAATTATTGATTACAAGACGGGCGATTCGAAGTTAAGGGCTTTTAAAAACGACGATAAGTTTTACGAAAATCTTTTTCTTAATCCCGATTATAAAGCGAACCTGCAAACGCTATTCTATGCGTATCTGCTTTCGCTGACGGAAAACTACGGGAAGGTAAACGCGGGCATTTACGCGTTGAAAGAGATTGCGACCGAAGGGCTGCAATTGATGGCTGAGAAATTTTTCAATCCTGAAGACATAAAACTTTTCGGTGAAGAACTAAAGAATAAAATTGCCGAAATATTCAATCCTGAAATACCGTTCGCGAAAACGAATGACGCGAAGAGATGCGAGTACTGCGATTTCAAAAGTATTTGCGGAAGATAAAAGTTTATGCGGGAAGCGTGAATTCGAATACCGTTCCTTTGCCTTCGATGCTGTCAGCCTTGATTTGCGAGTCATGAAGTTCTATCAGGTGTTTTACAATCGAAAGTCCGAGCCCGCTGCCGCCAACGTCGCGCGAACGGGTCTTGTCAACGCGATAGAACCTCTCGAAAATTCTCGGAAGGTCACTTTTTGGAATTCCTGCGCCAGTGTCTTCGACAGTTATTCTCACCTGTTTCTCTTCCCTGACGGTAGTTACTGTAACCGTTCCTCCTTCGGGAGTGTATTTAATCGAATTGTCGATAAGGTTTACGAGCACCTGTTTTATCTTATCGCTGTCGGCGAATACCGTAGCGCCGTTCTTCAATTCCGTCTTCATCAGGAGTGAAATCTTTCCGCGGGAAGCGAGTCCCTGCAATTCGTGAATAGTCTCCTGAACGAGTTGATTTATCGCGAAGTATCTCCTGCTTAATTTAACGCCTGCTTCGAATCTCGAAATGCTTATCAGGTCGTCAACGAGCGACTTCAGGCGGTTGCTCTGGTTTAAAGCCTTGTTTAGGAAATCCTGGTTGACCTTGTCGTCGTGAATCGCGCCGTCAGCAAGCGTTTCAAGCGATAGTTGTATCGCGAATATCGGGGTTCTCATCTCGTGCGCCACGTTTCCGAGAAACTCGTTCCTGTTTACCTTGAAAACTTTAGCCGTATGAAGTTCCGCGAGCAGCCTCTCTATTAGTTTGTTGAACGCGTCCGCGATTTCGGTTATTTCTGCGCCCGCGGGCAGTCCGTTGCTCGCAAAGGAGAACTCCTCCTTTATCTTTCCTATCTCAATTATCTTTTCATCGTACTCCTCGAACTTTTCCGATTCGTTTTTTATTCTATCGGACGTTCTTTTCATTTCAAAGGAAAGCCGCGATACGTAACGGAAGTACAGAATGAATGCCGCCGCGAGCAGTATTGTTGACGATGAAAGAAACACGATTAATGCTTTGCCGCTGACAGGGTATATGATAAACGAAGCTATAAGAATAACAGGAAGAGAAATAATCAACAAAGCAAGGCCGTATGATAATCTTTTCATATCGTTTTACTCCGCGTTAAATCTGTAGCCGAGACCTTTTATCGTTTCTATGTATTCGGAATAATCGCCGAGTTTCTCCCTGACCTTTGCGACGTGGACGTCGATTGTCCTGTCAACGACGTAAATGTTCTCTCCCCAGATATGGTTCAGAAGCACGTCGCGTGAAAGAACTTTGCCGCGGTTGGAAAGTAGAAAATGAAGCAACTGGAATTCTTTCTTCGGGAAAAAAACATCCTCATTGTCAATCTTCACGCTGTGGGCCACGGTATCGACCTCCAGATTTTTAAATTTAATATATTCGTCGGTCTTTATAGTTTTGTCTTTTTCCGAATACGCCCTGCGAATCACCGATTTCACGCGTGCAATAACCTTGCGCGGGGAAATCGGTTTCTGTATGTAATCGTCCGCCCCAAGTTCGAGACCGATTATTTCGTCGATTTCGTTTTCCTTTGCGGTGAGAAAAATCACGGGAATTCCGTTTGCCGCGCCGGTCTTGAGTTTGCGGCATACATCAAAACCGTTCATTTCCGGCATCATAATGTCGAGAAGAATAAGGTCGGGCTTTTCCTTTACTGCTTTTTCAAGCGCGTCCCGTCCGTTGAAAGCGGTTATTACATCGAATTCCTTTTCCTTTTCGAGGTTGTATTTGAGCAAATCGACGATGTCCTTTTCGTCGTCAACTACAAGAATCTTAAATTCCATCTTTCTTTTTTGCATAAACCTACATATTCTATGTTAAGAAATGTATAATTCTACGTTAAGAAATTATTTAAATATAATTTCCTTCTCCGCTTTAGCCGATTTATACGCCGCGTCGATTACTTCTATCACCGCTAGCGCCTCGCGCCGCGTGGAAATAAGTTCGTGCGTGCCTTTAATCGCGCCGATGAAGTAATTAATCTCGTTCTCGAAACTGTTCTTGTATCCCGCCTGCGCCTGCTTTATGTTCTTAGGCGTTATGTCGAAGACCTGCTGGTTAATCATCTTGCTAATCCTCAGCGGGTTGATTGTCGCGCTTCCGTTCGTTCCGAAAACGTTGCAGTAAAAGAATTCGCCGCTGCGCAGAAAACTCCAACTGACCTCGATTGTAAGGCAGGAGCCGTTCTTAAACTTTACGAATGTGAAATTTGAATCTTCGACGGTCTTGGTGTTATGCCTGTAATTTACGGACGATACGCTTTTAACTTCAGGAAAACCTAGCATCCACATCCCGAGGTCGAGCATAACGATTCCGTTGTCCATAACGACGCCGCCTCCCGCTTTTTCCATCTCCGTGAACCACTTCTGGTTTGAACTCTGCTGTTTAAGCCATCCCGCCTTGACGTAAAAAATTTCTCCGAGTTCTTTTCCTTTTACGAAATTTCTCTGGAGTATCGAATCGGTCCTGAACCTGTTGTTCATTCCGACCATCAGAAGTTTTTTGCTTTTGTCAGCGGCAGCCACTATCTTCTTAGTTTCCGCCGCGTTTCTCGCAATAGGTTTTTCTACGAGGACGTGTTTCCCTGCTTCGAGACACTTAACTGCTGTTTCGACGTGCGCGTCGGTGCGTGTCGCGATTATAACGGCGTCGATATCTGCGTTCTCGGCGAGCATTGTATCGACATCCTTATAACCCTTCGCGAAATTTTTTCCTCTAAGGAGGTTTTTCACCTTGTTGTATTCGGTGTCGCATATAGCGGTGATTTCAGCGTCCCTGTGCTTCGAAAGTATCGGAAGGTGCATGATCTGGGTGATTCCGCCGAGTCCCGCAATCGCTATCTTGATTTTTCCCATAAGACTGTATGAAATTAAAATGTCAAGACACCCGAATCACATACTATCAACTTACGGCTGCTTCCTTCCGGACCTGACCGGGTTGGGCCGAATCGTATTGTTCGGGGCTTGACATAACAATATAGTTAAGATGATTTAAACATTAAATACAAACCAAATAACCCGAGAATCACGTTCACCATCCACATCCCCACGAACGGACTCACCAAATCCCTGTCTGCGAGTTTTTCTCCACCTATAAGCGAAGCCCAGTAAAGCAGGAAGAAGAAGAGCGAGAATCCCGCCGCTATACCGAAGCCGCCTCTCCTTACCCTGTATCCGAGTGGCGCGCCGATTAACGCGAAAACAAGACAGGCGAAGGGTATAGAATATTTCTTGTAAATCTCGACCTGATACGCGTCCATCTGCTTCTGCATCTGCGTGTTTAACGTCGCCTGGCTTCTTACTGTTTCCCATCTCGATGACAGCGTCCTCTTGATTTGCATCAGCGAATCGTAAGTCAGGGATTGTTTGTTTGATTCGCCTTCACCCGAAGTTGACGGATAGTAAACCGTATCCTTGAAAATTATTTTGAAAACATTCTCGACGTCGATGCAAATGCTTGAAATAAATACATCGTTATTTCGCGCTCTCGAAACGCGCAGGCTGTCAACTATGGCGTTCATCGCTTTCGCGGAGAGTTCCCTGTCGCCGCGTCCGAAAGCGTTGTCGGACGACTGCTGGAATCCGAATCCCGCCGCGTCGAGCGTGATTCTGTGATTCGTGAATTTTACTTTTCTGTACTTGTTTACGTAATCCTTAAGGTTCAACTGGTGAATCTCGCCGCTCTTCAGGTTCATTACTATGCTCTTAAAATCGCTCGTGAAACCTATGTCTCCGCTTTCAGCCGTTATTACGTTCCTGAATTCCGGACTCGAATAATCATAAATGAACACGCCTTCGATGTTGTTGCTGTTCTCAAACGTCTTTCTTACGAGTATCCTCGCGCCGCCGATATCATCGGAAAATTTTCCCGCCTCGAGTATGAAGGTCGGCTTTGTTTTTGAAATATCCTGAAGAAGTATTCTCGCCTTGTGATTCGCCTCGGGAAGTACGTCGTTGTTGAAAAGCACCATCAGGTATGTAATTATTACCGCGCATATCAGTACGGGAATCATCAGTTTCTTCAAACTTATTCCGCCCGCCTTCATTATAGTAATTTCATTCGCCGAGGAAAGCCCGCCGAATGCCATCAGCGTTGAGACGAGCACCGCCATCGGCACAGCGAGTGTAACCATCCAGGCGAGATTGAGAGCGATTAACTGCGTTATTATCCAGAGGCTCAGACCCTTGCCGACAAGTTGGTCAATGGATTTTATTAGAAACTGAAAAAGAAACAGGAACATTAGTGTGCCCAGCGAGAATAAAAAAGGTCCCGCGTGCGATTTCAATATGTACCTGTAAATTATCAAATGACTTTGTGTTTCTTTCCGACCTTTTCGAAAGCGCTCAAAGCCCTTTCGATATGCTGCCTGTCGTGCGCCGCGGATATCTGTACCCTTATTCTCGCCTGTCCTTTCGGCACTACGGGGTAAGAGAACCCGACGACGTAAATTCCTTCGTCGTACAAATCTTTCGACATCTGAGTCGCGAGTTGGGCGTCATTCTCGAATTTTCTGAACAGCACGGGAACAATCGGGTGCACGCTGTCTATGATGTCGAATCCGAGTTTCGTCAGATTCTTTCTGAACAATTCCGTGTTTTCGCTGAGTTTTTTCCTCAGGTCGTCGCTGCCGCGAATCAATTCAAACGCCTTAATTGCCGCCGCCACGATTGACGGAGCGAGCGAGTTCGAGAAAAGGTAAGGGCGCGACCTTTGCCTGAGCATATCGATTATTTCCTTCTTGCCTGTCGTGAAACCGCCCGATGCGCCTCCCATCGCTTTTCCGAGAGTCGATGTTATGATGTCAACCTTGCCGAGAGTTCCGCAGTATTCTATGGAGCCTCTGCCGGTTTTTCCGAGAAAACCTGTCGCGTGCGAATCGTCAACCATTACCATCGCGTCGTACTGGTTCGCGAGGTCGATTATTTCCTGAATCTTCGCTATGTCTCCGTCCATCGAGAACACGCCGTCAGTGGCGATTATGATGTTCTGCGCCGCGCTCGGCATCGCCTCGAGACCCGTGCGGTCCCAGATGTCAGAGCCTTCTCGCGCGAGTTTAAGTTTCTGCTCTAGCGATTTCATATCCGAGTGGTCGTATATAAGCCTTCTCGCCTTGCACAGACGTATGCCGTCAATTATGCTCGCGTGATTCAGCCCGTCTGTAATAATAACGTCTTCGGTGCCGAGTATAGACTCGAACAAACCGCCGTTAGCGTCGAAACACGAAGAATATAAAATCGTGTCCTCCGTTTCGTAAAACTCAGCTATCTTCTTTTCGAGTTCCTTGTGAATGTCCTGAGTTCCGCAAATGAACCTCACGGAAGCGAGACCGAAGCCGTGCGTATCGAGAGCGTCGTGCGCCGCTTTGAGTATCTCGGGATGGTTCGCCAGACCGAGATAATTGTTCGCGCAGAAGTTAAGAACTTCGCGCTCGTTCGAATCGGCGGGGTATTTCACGTCGATGTTCGCTTTCTGGTCTGAAAGAATGATTCTTTCGTCCTTGTACAAACCCGCCTCTTTTATCTTTGCGAGTTCTTTAGAAAGGTCAACCTTGGTTCTTATGTACATATTTTTTATATACTCCTATAATCTGTGTCCGTAAATTTTGAAAAAATACCAAAAATAAGCCTATAATTTAAGTGCATAATTTGAAAGGAATGAGGCGTCATAATATTATATTCTTAAGAAAAATCCCCGTCTCTTAACGGGGATTTATTTTAACTGTCATTAACTTTATCTATAATTATTTCACAGCCGCTCTTTTCAATTAAACATTGCGCGTTCGGCGTTTACCCCGAGAACTCGGGGCGTCCCGATTAATCGGGAAAGACTGAAGATTACTTAATCATCAGCATTTTTTTAATTGCTAATTGTTCATTGTTAATCGATAATTGATAGAAGTAAACTCCGCTTGCGAGATTCGAGCCGTTGAACTCCGTGATGTACTTTCCCGCCGCTCTGAACTCATTCTGTATCAGCGTCTTGATTTCCCGTCCGAGTATGTCATAAATCACCAATTTCACCTTCGCGTCCTTCGGCAAATCGAACGCTATCTTAGTTGACGGATTAAACGGATTGGGGTAGTTCTGATGAAGTTCGAAATGTTCTGGAATACTAAGGAGATCCTTACCGTTTGGATGTGAACGGCTCTTAAAAAGTTTATTTAAGTCATCATTTATCATCTTTGCTCGCCGCGGTGAGTCTTGAATTTATTCTATATTATTGATATGTGTTTTTTGGAAATGGTAATCACCTCCTGATTAAAAATTATTTTCTATAAAGATATTATTTTATGTACATAATTCTTTTTATATCGGAGAAAACCGAGTTGGATTTAGCGTCTTTTGTTTCAAGACGATAAAAATACACTCCGCTTGAGAGTTGTATCTTGCTGAAATCGAGAGATGTTTTATATTCTCCGGCGGAAAGATACATATTGCTTATTATATGAAACATTTCCCGTCCTGTTATATCATACACCTTAAGCGTTACAAATGAATTTTTAAAAATCGAAAACTCTATGACTGTGTTCGGATTGAATGGATTTGGATAGTTTTGCTTGAGTAAAAATGTTTTTGGCAACGAACCTGTATTCGATAAAATCTCAGTATATATAACGGGCCCTCCGCCATTAGTCGTGTGTATGTTACTGCTCCAGCCGGTATTGGCATCGATGAAATCTATGCCCATATATCTTCCCCATGCTAAACTTGTATCCGGCTGCTGGAAACCCCAGTTATTTCCTCCATTTGTTGTCTTCCATATAACACCGCAAATTTTTGAACTTGGAAATTGTCTGGAGCCGTAATCGCCATAGATTATATTGCTGTCGATAATCTTAAAATTGTTTATTAAACTTAAGACAATTCCATTCCCCTGGGGCATATGAATATTGATCCAGTTCATTCCTCCGTCAGTAGTTTTGAGTATGTTAACGCTTGTATTGCTAGCCCAGCCCGTATTCTCGTTAATGAATTCGAGTTGCTGAAGCGTTCCCGCTCCTCCGCATTGAAACCAATTCGAACCGCTGTTTGTCGTCCGCCACATGTTGCCGGATTCAGAGCACCAGCCGTAATATTCCCCGTTTATCTTGTATTTGAGGAAAAATATCTTTCCCCAGCCGATACTTCCGGGCAGAGGTATCGCGTTAAAGTTCACCCCGCCATTAGTGGTCTTCCATATTCTTGAGGTCGACCCGTCGAATCCGCTTACCCAGCCTGTGTCTTTGTTGATAAAGAAAAGACCTCTATAAGTAACGTTTTGAACAGGAAGGCTGTCCCAGGTTGCACCTTTGTTAAAACTTCTTAATATCATATCCGGTCCAAGAACAATTCTCCCGAAAGCATAAATAATAGAATCATTTATTTTGTGAAATTGGTATATTCGAGTATTTCTTAGATAAGTCCAATTGTTCCCACCATTAGTGGTTCGAAATAAATAAGGGATGCTATTCACTTGGTCATTAGTAGCTATCACCCCAGTATTAGCATCAAAGAACTTAATGTCATAGACATCAATCGCCATAGGCAGCGGTTGTGAGAGCCATTGACACGCACAATTATCAATCTTTAATGTACAATCAGCAATTACCAGGATAATCAATATGTATAATAATTTTTTCACTATTTGTCTATGCATATAGATGTTTCATATCGGTCTCTGTTTGTTCAAATATGTTAATTATATTTCGCAATGTCAAAGTATATTTTTGTTTCCGCTAACAATGTGCTTTGAAGCTCATTTGAGCATGGTTCGTTTGACCTCTTCCATGGCCTCATACTGAAATAATGAAAATTCATCCAATAATTTTATATTCGCTATTGAAATTGACAAAGATTATCAGGACTTAAATATTTTGTATGACTCCAAACGGTGATTCACCGATAAAATGTTACTTCCTGTTGCTTAATTCTGTATAAGGTATTTTCACGGGAATAAAAAAACCGGGCAGTTGCCTGCCCGGTCTTTTGACACCGTGAAGTAATTTTACATTCCGTACATATCAATAATTTCCTGTTTCGTCTTGTGGAGTATGTTGTATTTCTTTCCTACCTTCAGGAAAGCCGCAAGCGCTTTTTCGAGATGATGCATGTCGTGCGCCGCCGATAACTGCGTGCGTATTCTCGCCTGTCCTTTCGGCACTACGGGGAAGAAGAACCCTACAGCGTAAATGCCTTCTTCGTATAGGTCTTTCGAGAAATCCTGAGAAAGTTTCGCGTTGAACAGCATTACGGGAACAATCGGCGTCTCGCCTTCTTTAATTATGAGACCGCCTTCCGTTAGTCCCTTTCTCCAGAAGATTGTGTTCTGTTCGAGTTTGTCGCGCCTCTCGGTTGATTTTGAAATCAGGTCGAGTACTTTCAGCGCGCCTTCGACAACCACCGGAGCGACGGTATTCGAGAACAGATACGGTCTGCCTTTCTGCCTGCACATTTCAACGATTTCTCTCCTGCCAGATACGCATCCGCCCGACGCTCCTCCGAGCGCCTTACCGAGCGTAGTGGTGATGATGTCAATTTTTCCCATCACGCCGCAATGCTCGTGCGTGCCGCGTCCCGTTTTGCCGATGAATCCCGAAGTGTGGCTTTCGTCTATGAAAACCATCGCGTCGTATTTTTCGGCGAGTTCGACAATCTTATCAAGTTTCGCGAGGTCGCCGTCCATCGAAAACGAGCCGTCGGTTATTATCAGCCTGATTCTCTTGTTCTGATGAAGTTGAAGTTTCTGCTCGAGGTGGTTCATGTCGCTGTGCTTGTACGTGTCCTGCTGGGCTTTCGCGAGCCGCATACCGTCAACGATTGAAGCGTGAACGAGCCTGTCCGCTATCATAACGTCCTCTTCCGTGAGCACCGCCTCGAACACGCCCGCGTTGGCGTCGAAGCAGGAGGGGAACAGAATCGTGTCTTCCGTTCCGAGGAACTCCGTAAGTTTTTCTTCAAGTTGCTTGTGAATGTCCTGCGTTCCGCAGATGAAACGGACTGAAGACATTCCGTAACCTCTGTGGTCAAGACCCTTGCGCGCGGCTTCGACCACGTCGGGATGCGATGACAGCCCGAGATAGTTGTTCGCGCACATGTTTATAACTTTTTTCTTCGAAGAGCCGATAGGAAATTCGACTTCGATTTCGGAACTTTGAGGAGCGCAGATTGCGCGCTCTTCTTTGAATAATCCCTGAGTCTTGATGTCCGCTATCTGACCAGCGAACACTTTTCTTATTTCGTCTGAATAAGCCATTAAAAAGAACCTCCGTTAATATTTTATGATTTCTTACTATTTTATTCCATTCCACACAGAAAGAGCGGATTGAACAGATTTCCACTGATAAAACTTTAAATTCTATGTTGATTTATTTTGCTCCGAATTTTTTAAAGAACCGGGGAAATATTAATTATTTATGTATATGTAAATTTTTCTTTAAATTGTTTGTGTAAATTTTTCTTTTGACTTCGGGCTTCTTTCCGAAATTCAAAAGGAGGCCGATTTCATACTCTGTTGCCTTCAGGTAATTTATTAACTGGCATTCGTGCTCGTTAATCAGAGTTTCGACTGTCTTGATTTCAAGAATTATTTTGTCGTCAACAAGCAAATCGGCGAAATAATTTCCGACACTGTGATTCTCGTAGTAAACAGTAATCGGAAACTGCATTTGAACAGAATGTCCTTTATCTATTAATTCAATCCTCAGAGCATTCTCGTACACCTTTTCAAGAAATCCAAATCCGAGTGAGTTGTAAACTTTAAAAAATCCCGCAATAATACTCTCGGTTTTCTCTTTATACAAACTTTCAATTGTAATATCTGTATCCATTTCTGAACCAGATTTAAAGTTCAATAAAGTATTTAAAATTTTACCCCTTAATCAAAAGAAAATTAAAAATTCTCTCTTTGCTCTATCCGCTCTTATCCGTTCAATCCGCTCTTACCGTGTTCTATCTAAATAGAAAAAGCTCTAATCCGTTCTTATCAGTTTAATCCGCTCTTTCTGTGTGCCATCAATCTATTGGACACCAAATTCCTTCAACAATGTAACAATGTTGTTCACGCTGTCGAACGCTTCGGGCGATGCCTTCGCGTCTGGAATTGAGATGTTGTACTTTGTTTCAAGGAATACTTTCAATGAAACCATTGAGAAAGAATCTACGATGCCGCCCGAAATAATCGGCGTATCGTATGTTATTTCCCTGTCATCGCCTTCCTCAAGATATTCGTTCTTTACGTATTCGAGGACGATGTCTTTTACTGATTCTGCCATTTTAACTCCGTTTGATTAAATTTTAAAATTGTATTTTTTATTATTTCTTCGAATTATCTTATTCGTGATTCAGGATTCTTTATATTATTCCCGCTAAGATTATGCGGAGATGACAAACAAAAATCCGCTGAATTCTAACTCCTAACAACTAACTCCTAACAACTAACTACTAACTACTCGCTCTAATTATTAATTATTAATTACTAATTGCAAATCACATATCATTTTCCAGCGTCGAAATGTCGCCAATCTCTTCGCCCCATTCCTTCGCTCTCAAAACGCGTCTCATTATTTTTCCGCTTCTTGTTTTCGGAAGCGAATCCACGAATTCAATTTCCTGCGGCATAGCCAGAGCCGAAAGTTTCTTGCGGACGAAGTTCATTATCTCGAGTTCGAGCATTTTGTCCTGATTGTATCCCGGCTTCAGCGTAATGAACGCCTTCACGACTTCCATATTTATCGGGTCGGGTTTTCCGATTGCGGCGGATTCCGCCACTGCCGGATGCTCAAGAAGCGCCGCTTCGATTTCGAACGGTCCTACAAGATGTCCGCCCGTGTTTATGACGTCGTCGTCGCGTCCTACAAACCAGAAATATCCCTCTTCATCGATGCTCGCCCTGTCGCCGCAAAGATACCAGCCGTTCTGGAATTTACTTTTGTACGTGACTTCGTTGTTCCAGTAAGTCCTTATCATCGAAGGCCATCCAGGTTTCAGCGCAATCATTCCAACTATACCTTTTCTTTCAATCGGCTGGAATGTTTTCAAATCAACGACGGTTGCTTCTATGCCGGGGAACGGTTTTCCCATCGAGCCGGGTTTTATTTTCATTCCGGGATAGTTCGACACGACTATGCATCCCGTTTCGGTCTGCCAGAACGTGTCGTGGAACATCATTCCGAACGCTTCCTGCGACCAGATAACCGCTTCGGCGTTGAGCGGCTCGCCCACGCTCGCGAGATGTCTTAAAGAAGACAAATTGAATTTCTTCACGACTTCCGTGCCTTCTTTCATAAGGGCGCGTATTGCCGTGGGGGCCGAATACCAAACAGTGATTTTATGTTTTTCGATGAACTTATACCAAGTCTCCGCCTTGAAACCCGCGTCCATCACGCATTGCGTCGTGCCGTTCGACCACGCTCCGATAATCCCGTAAGAAGTGCCCGTCACCCATCCCGGGTCGGCAGTGCACCAGTAAATATCGTCATCGCGAATGTCGAGCACGTACTTCGCCGTGATGTACTGTGAAATCAGAGAATAGTGAACGTGCTGCGCGCCTTTCGGTTTGCCAGTCGTTCCGGAAGTGTAATGAAGCACAGATGGTGTTTCCGCAGTCGAAGGATAAACGTCGAATGAATCTACTCTCTCAACCTTATCCATATTAAAAGCGACCTCGTGCTCCCTGAGCGGTTTCGCTCCGTCGTCATCGACTACAATAATGTGTTTCAGCGCCGGAAGGTCTTTTAAGATGTTTCTCACTTTCGGCAGGTGTTTTTTCTGCGTGAAGATAGCCGTCGTTGTCGCGTCCTGAAGTCTTGTCAGAAGCGATTCTGGACCGAAAGCGGAAAAGAGCGGCTGAACGATGGCGCCCATTTTCAGCACGCCTAAAAATCCGATGTAAAGTTCGGGAACCTTGTCCATGAACAGGCAAACTCTATCTCCCGGTTTTATGCCGAGATCGTCCCTTAAAAATTTCGCGATTGAATTCGTCAGTTGACGAAGGTCGTTGAAAGTGTAACGCTTTTCCTCGCCCGTAAATCCTTCCCATATAAGCGCCAGTTTTTCGGATTTGCCCATCCTGCAGATGCGGTCAGAGCAGAATTCGCCGATATTGATTATATCGCCGTCTTTGTAACCAAGTTCTTTTTTTGAGATTTCCCATGAAAATGATTTGACTTCCTCTTCATAAGGTTTCATGAAAGGGGTGTGATTCGGCATTGTTTCTATTCCTCTTGTTTTGATTTAAAAGAATGCTGATTGAATTAATAAATTAACCAATTTATTCAAAAAAGAATAGAGATATAATTTTATTTTATCGGCAATTTTATTGGTTTTCCTGTGATTCTTTTTTCACTTTCGGCTTAAACACGTACCTGTATTTGCTTCCGCCGTAATTGCATTTCACTTCGAGCCTGTCCGCGCTGAGACTCGTTATGCTCCATACCATTTCGTCCTGCGTGCCTTTGTCAAAATATATCGTTCCGCCGTCATCGCTCAATTCCCAGATTCCGTCCATTATTTCATTTTCCTCCCAGTAACTGTAACTGCCGTCCGCGCGGAAGTCGACTACAATTTCAAGCATTTCCTCGTCAGCGAACTTTTTCCCGTTCTCAATAAATTCGTCAATGCCCCATACTTTTATCAAATCCGAATTTATAGAATCCTGAGTGAATCCTGATATTATCGAAAGTAAAAATAAAACCGATGCTAATAATGTTATTCTCATATAAAAATTTTATGCAATTTAGTTGTTTTGGAGTATAAAAATAATTCATTAAGAAATGAAAACGCCCCTGATTAGGGGCGTGGAATTTACTGTAAGGGTAGCCGGAAAACAAAGTTAATAAAGCAAAAATCATTCCAGACCAAAACGCCTTTTCCGGAAATTTTTAAAAGCCAAAGGAGATCGTTTGTTTCCTTCGGAAACAAACGTTACTTAAATATCGAATAATCGGAATTGCAAATTATTTACATTGGAAATTTATTTACTGCATAATTGAGTAGAGATTGAATTTGATTTAATATAATTTTTGTAAAATAATATGATATGAAAAAATTATTTCCAATAGCGGTTTTGCTGACAGCGATTTTGCTGTCTTCCTGTTCAACGCAAAAAATTGAAATGAGTCAGGGCACATGGCGTGGGATTGTTCTGCTCGATACTAATGACAAAAGTTCGGCTATGCCTTTCCTGTTCAGGTACGGTAAAGACAAAAACAATAAAGATGAAATCATAATAATGAATGCCGATGAAAAAATTCAGGTAACTGAAATATCCTATCAGAATGATTCAGTATTCATAAAACTCCCGGTTTTTAAAGACGAGATAAGAGCATCCGTAATCTCAAAGGATACAATTAAAGGGATATACTATCACGTAGGTTCACGAAGCAAGTTTTCCATGCCGTTCGTTGCTTACTCTAAGGCAGCGGAAAGATTTGAAAATGACGGCACCGACCCCGCCGCCGATTTAACCGGAAGGTGGGAAATGACAGGCGACCCTGGCGACTCGACGGAATATAAAATGATAGCAGAATTTCAGCAGAAAGGAAAAAATATAACAGGAACGATACTCACAACCTCCGGCGATTACAGATACCTTGACGGCGTAGTGGCGGGTGAAAAACTCGTTTTATCCACTGCTGACGGTACGCACACGCTTCTAGTCAAGGCCGACATCATAAACGGAAAACTCGAGAACGGTTTGATTATAGGCGGACCGAAATGGAAGGACAAATGGATTGCCGTAAAAAATGAAAAGGCAAAACTTCCCCCTTCCGACAGCGTTACAAAACTTAAAAAGGACGCGGGAGTCATAGATTTTACGTTCACCGATTTAAACGGAAAACGTGTAAGCCTGTCTGACGAAAAATATAAAGGCAAGCCCGTCATCGTTCAACTGATGGGTTCCTGGTGTCCGAACTGCATGGATGAAACGAGACTGTTCACGGAGTTATACGATACGTACAGTCCGAAAGGATTAAAAATTATCGGACTCTGTTTCGAGTCTGCGGATTTCGAGGAATCGAAAAAAAGAATCGAGCGTTTCGTCAGCCAGTTGAACGCGAAGTACGATTTCCTGTACGCGGGAGAAGTCGGAAAGAACACAAAGGAAACTCTTCCGTTCATCGAGAAACTTAACGGATATCCAACGACGCTTTATCTTGATAAAAACCACAACATCGTGAAAATCCACACCGGTTTTTCGGGTCCAGGGACGGGGAAATATTACGAAGAGTTGAAAAAAGAGATAATTTCGACTATCGACAAACTTGTCCAGTAATTCGCATTTACATTGATATATTAAGCAAAAGTTTAGTAATATTAAGGAACAACGCACGCTGTTTTAAGGTATAAAAAGCAAATTAAGGATATGAAAACAAAATCTTTAATATTAGTTATACTGCTGGTTTTTTCAGCAGCGGCATTTTCACAGACGGGTTTTTCCGACGGTCTTTCGAAAGGAAAATCGCAGGGTAAAAAAATTCTCGTCAACATTTATTCCGAAAGCGACACATGGTCTAAAAAAATGGAAACCGTTTATTCCTCTGACGCTGTAAAGAATTACGTTAACAGCAATTTTATTTACGTGAAACTGAACGCGAACGGAAGCGATAAGATTTCATATTCGGGAAAGGACTGGACCGCATCGTCGTTATCGAAGTTTTTCGGAGCGACGGGTTATCCGACGCACGTCGTTCTGAATCCCGACGGCTCGATAATTAAATTTAATTACAACGGCGAAACTACGGGAGTATTTTCCGGATATCTCGATGTTCCTGAATTTGAAAAATTTCTCAAATATTTCTCCGAGAACAAATACAAGGATACCGATTTAAGCAAGGTCCTTTAAAGATTATTCCTTTTTTCGAGAAGTTTCTTCCTGACAATAGCGGGCACGAAATCCTTTATATCGCCGTTGAATCTTGAAAGTTCCCGCACGAGAGACGAATTCAAATAAGTGTATTTTTCGTTAGGCATCAGAAAAATCGTTGATATGCCGGGCGCAAGTTTCCTGTTCGTCAGAGACATCTGGAATTCATACTCGAAATCCGACACCGCCCGCAATCCTCTCACGATAACTGACGCTTTTTTCTTTTTCGCGTAATCCGCAAGAAGCCCTTTGAACGAGTCTATCTTCACGTTGCCGTATTTTCCGCAGACTTTTGTAAGAAGGAATTTACGCTCTTTCTCGTCGAAGAGGGGAGTCTTGTTTATGTTCACGGCTACTGCTACGATAACCTCGTCGAAGAGTTGCGATGCCCTCTCGATGATATCAATGTGACCGTATGTTACCGGGTCGAATGTGCCGGGGTAAACAGCGACAATTTTATTTTTCATCATAGTTTTTAAAATCAAAAAAACTGAAAACCGCAATCCCGATTTCCTTCCTTAAAAATAAGCAATCTGAATGTTTTTCCTGCTGGAAAAATTTATCGGAATGCTCGAGCACGAGCGTCGCCCTTAACCTGCGGGTTTCGTCGAGCAGTTTGTCGTAACCGCCGTAACCGTACGGCGGGTCGGCAAAAATAATATCGAAAGGATTTTCTTCAAGGGACTTGAGAAATCTGACGGAATCGTTTCTGACTATGCGGGATTTGTTTTTCAGCGCGAGTTCTTCGATGTTTCTTTTAACCGTGTTCGGGAATAAATCCACGAACGTGCACCCTCCGCTTCCGCGCGACAGGCATTCAATCCCGAGGCTGCCCGAGCCGCAGTAAAGGTCAAGAATGTTTTTTCCTTCGAGTTCGATTCTCGTAGAGAGGAGGTTAAAAAGCGTTTCCCTTGCCCTGTCAGTCGTCGGTCTTAGATTCGCTACGGATTTCGGAACGCTGATGATTCTGCTCCTTAGATATCCGGAAATTACTCTCATCTGACGAGTCCGAATAAAGGCGTGAATGAATATGGAATGATGGCGGCATTTTCCTGCAGAATGCTATCGGCTGAGAAATTACTGAAAGGATTTACGATTACCGTTTGTTTGTATTCAGCATTGATTTTTTCGCCGTACTGAACCGCGCTTTCTTCGCCGTATATGAAGACCTTATTTATTCCGCTGAATCCGGGTATCTTCAGTATGTTTTCTATCTCCCCGCTGCCGAATTTGGTTTCGTTATTCTTATACAATCCCGTGTAGTTCCGAATTTCACCATTGAAGTAATGCATTATGTCCGTCTTTTCCTGCTTGAGTCCGAGAAGTATGAAATCCTTCTCGCTCTTTCCGAGAAAGTATTTTCCGGCGGCGAAATTATCGAAATTTATGCCCGTGAATTTTATTCCCGTCAGTTCTGACAGCCTTCTCGTAATTTCCGCTATGTTCTTGTGATAAGCTATTATAAGAGTGTTTCCCAGATATGCATACTCATCCTTGTTCGAATCTATTCTCTGGTATGAAATCTTGAAATTCTTGTATGTGTCGGGATAAAAATTAGACAGTTCCCAGATTAGGCTGGAGTTTATGTTCTCCGCTTCATCCGTGAAATCGACGGGAATCATGCTCATGTAAGCGAGTCTGGAATCGAGAACCAGACCTGCCGTATCGAAATGAAAGTTGTTTTTCCTGAAAACGGTTGAAATTATACTCGAGAGTTCGGTGATTCTTTTGTGGTTAATCTTCGGTTCGAGAAAAAATATGTTAGCGTCCGCGTACTCCTGCTGATCGACAAAACTGACCTTCGTTCCGTTTTCGACAAGAAGAAATTTGATGTGCTTTCCCGTATATCCTATTATGATTTTGTTCACTCCGTTGAAATATAAGGTTTGAGTTTCTCGAACTTTTTCTTGCCGATTCCCTTTATCTTCTGTATGTCCTCAATTTTCCTGAACCCGTTATGCTCTTTCCTGTACATTAATATTTTTTCCGCCGTGGATTCGCCTATGCCCGGAAGCATCATCAGTTCTTCCTTCGGAGCGGAATTGATGTTTATTACCCTGCCTTTAAGTTTTTCCTCCTTGCTTCCCTTTTTATTCTTTTTGCCTTCAAATTTTCCCGTACTGTCGGGAGGCTTTTCGTTGTTGTTTGTTATTTCTTTTACATTTTGTGAAAAATCCGTTGAATCTTTTTTGTCCAGTGAATCTGTGCCGAAGGCGGAAAGGCGGTTTACATAATTGCCGAAGACCCTGTCGGCTCTGCTGTAATCGAATGAGTCCGTGCCCGGCATTAGGAAATTCTTAGTGAGTTTTAACAGCAGCCCGGATGCCAGCACTATAGTGAGCAAAAGAATAATTCTCGTTTCGCTCTTTGTAAAATGCAATTTCTGAAGTATATTGCCCATCAGAAAAAAATTAGGGCTGCCCCGCGAGAGGCAGCCCGGTTAAACTATGGGTTTGTTAGGAATAAATTAATTCCGTTTCTGTTTGTCTTTATGTAAATAGTAGCATGGTACATTCCGTTGTCAAAGTATAACGACTCCACGTAAACCAATCCGTATACGGGCGGCACAAAATTTCTTCCTTTAAGGAAAACGCCGAATACGAAACGCGTGGATAAAGGACTGTTGAAATACACCGTTCTGTCTGTCGGGAAATCATTTGCGTCAAGTACTTTCCCGTTGAATATTGTTCTCAGGGAATCGAACTGGACTTTCGTAAAATCGTATCCTCCTGCCGGATTCTGAATAAAATCCGTGAACTTGGTTTCCTTGCCCGCCATCAGTTTCGCGAGATCTCCTGACCTGAAATAGAAATTGCTGCTCGTTCCCGCGGAATCTCTCAACTGTATATCCTTGTTAGCGTTGTCGACCTCCGTAACAGCCCTTCCGAGATAAACGTTAACGCCGCTGTATGACGTGTCGCCGAAATATTCATCGACCGTAATTGGTCCGTACGTAAACACATTCGAGAAGAACATCTTCAAGTTTACCGTTGCGGTATCCTCGTCCGCAAGGTCAATAGTTATACTACGCGTGTAATAGCCGCTTTTTACGGCAGTAACCGTGAATG
>AMWB02145925.1_pt1 | contig 23000 bp, 20 predicted proteins | sample 200311 | NCBI WGS metagenome assembly AMWB02 (sample SAMN02737377, study PRJNA173069) | bioreactor metagenome | biome: anode biofilm in microbial fuel cells | place: USA: California | collected 2010-12-16 | reverse complement strand
TGCAGGCTGAAATTTTAAATGCAGTCATTATTTCGGCGGCCTTCCTGTTCAGCGTGGCCATCAGTTCGGTTACTCTCTGAATAGTAGCATTGGAGGCCAGTCCTGCTTTAATTGCGGTATTAATTATTCCTGTGCCGAGCGGTTTGGTCAGCACCAGACAATCACCAGCCCGAAGGCCCTGGTTGGCGAGAATTTTCATCGGATGGACAAAACCGGTGACCGACAGGCCGTATTTCAATTCTTCGTCTTCCACACTGTGCCCGCCGAGCAGCACCGTGTCTGCTTCCTTGAGTGTCGCCGCGCCGCCGGCGAGGATTTCCCGCAATGGTTCCCGGCCCATGCTCGTCATCGGATAGGCCACGATGTTCATGGCGGTTTTCGGAATGCCGCCCATCGCATAGACGTCGGAGAGGGCGTTTGCAGCGGCAATGCGGCCGAAATCATAAGGATTGTCGACGATTGGCGTAAAGAAATCCAGGGTCTGGATCAGGGCCAGTTCATCGGACACACGATAGACCCCGGCATCATCCGAGGTTGCCATGCCGACCAGAACGTTTTCATTTGTAGGAAATTCAATGCCGCCGAGTGCTTGTTCCAGGTCCCCTGGAGAGAGTTTCGATGCTCAGCCACCTCCCTTCACGCAGGTGGTGAGTCGAACCATTTTATTTTGCATTTTCTCCTCCTGTGAGTGGACATAGGGCATCTTTCACGTCATACTGGTGTCTCTGTCCGCACAGGGGACATGCTGCGTTCAGACTGATTATTCCCCGGAGTTCCTTTACGCCTGTTCCATCTTCAACGACACGGTGCCCTGGAAGGAGGGCATAATCGTCAGATGCAAACGTGATCTTCTTTATTGGACATGTGAAGTAAAGTTTCATGTTTTTTGCCACATTACGAATCGGGAATAATTACAGTCGTACACTGCCTGCAGCCCATTCGGTAATTTTACATGCGTCGTTCAATATATCAAATAGCATTTACCGATTAATAAATCGACTTCTATCAGCAATTGTGATCTTTTCTGGACATCGTTCAAAGCTGGTGAGTTCCATGCCTTTATTGATTCAAGCGAGGATGTAACAATGTGTTTCGTCTTTAAGAGGAACAGTTTCGTCAGATTCTCTGTGGCATTGCCACCAAATTGTCGCAAATGGTTGAGAAAGGAAGCTGAGAATTTTTTTGCTCGCCAGGGTTGGGGGATTCCTTTTCCTCTTGATGTGCCACTTTATTTTCTGAATTTTATAGTATAGTTGACAGGTTACGGTTTTTACTGTTTACGTGTTGTCGTTTTTTTTCCTTTGGCCTGCATTTTGCTTTGCAAAAAGCAGACTTTTCCATTAATCGTTATGTCAAAAAATAATAACGAAAAATACAACGGGGAATTCATGGCGAAGCAAGCACCGGAGTCAGGCAATATTATTTATCAAATCATGGGCTGGACTGCCGGGAGACCGGCAATTCTATTGCTTCAGGCGCTTGAGCGGACCGGGTCGATCAACAGTGCGGCTCAGGCTCTTGGCATGCAGTATAAATCCGCCTGGCAGAAGCTTGACCAGATTAACAATCTTCTGCCTTACCCGCTGGTTGTTAAGCGAGCGGGCGGCAGTGGTGGAGGGGGATCGGTTCTGACCGAGGAAGGGAGAAAACTCCTTGGACGCATCGATATCCTGCAAAAGGAATTTGCCCTTTTTATGCAGTTTTTTGGTGATAATCCCCAGGAAGCCCTGGAGACCTTAAAAACGTTACGGAGGATAGAGATGAAACTGAGTGCTCGAAATGTTTGGCTTGGAACAGTTGTCGGTATTGATCAGGGGGTAGTCAACAGTGTCATCAACCTTCAGCTCAAGGGTGGGGACAAAATCAGTTCAGTCATTACCGATAGCTCTGTGAAGCGCCTTGAGCTTGGGCCTGGCAAAGAAGTGATGGCAATCGTCAAGGCGTCGTCTGTTCTTCTCGGCAGCGACATTGAACCGCAAAAGATATCGGCACGTAATATTCTGACCGGCGTTATAAGCACTATAGTCCCCGGTGCGGTGAACGACGAGGTCACCATTGATTTGCCCGGTGGCAGCACGGTTACCTCGATTATCACTTCGGCCAGCGTCAAAAGACTGGGACTTGCTGTCGGGCGTGAGATTTCGGCCATTATCAAGGCCTCCGATGTCCTGCTGGCTATAGCGTAACCTATCGGCTACGTATCAGAAAAATCAACAAAATTGCCCAGAAGAGGAGCTCGTTATGAAAGTTAAAATGCTTTTGGCCGTCCTGTTATTTCAGATTTGTACGCTGGTGAGTGCCCAGGCGCAAATCGTTCATCTCTCGGTTGCGGCAAGCATGACTGATGCCTTTAATGCGATAACCGCAGGATTTACCGCGCAACATCCTGAAGCAGAATTTCAACCGAATTTCGCCTCCTCCGGCAGCCTGGCAAAGCAGATCGAGCAGGGGGCACCGGCCGATATATATGTTTCGGCCAATCCCAAATGGATGAAATATCTTCTTGAAAAACAGCTGATTGAACCGGGAACCGATCGAATTTTCGCCTATAATAAACTGGTATTTGTTGGCGAAAAGAAGGGTACTGATATTTCCATGCAATCTCTGGCCACCCTCGATCGCATCGCTTTAGGCAGTCCCCAGAGTGTCCCGGCCGGGCAGTATGCCAAGCAGGCCCTGGAGCATGTTGGCATGTACACCACCCTCGAACAGGAAAGAAAACTGATTATGGCCAAAGATGTCCGCCAGGCCTTGCTCTATGCCGATCGGGGTGAGGTGGACGGGGCATTTGTCTATCGAACCGATGCACTGCTCGCCACCAATGCCGTAATTCTCTTTACTGTGCCGGATACCTTGTATGATCGGGTCTCCTATCCAATGGCCCTGACCGTGTCCGGTGCAAAAAATAAAATGGCCAAAGCATTTTACGCTTATCTGAGCAGTCCGGAAGCGGCAGCCATTCTGAGCAAATATGGTTTTGAGTCAAAATAAGTATTCATTTTCCCATATCATCGTATCAAAGAACTAAGGACAGGACATGGTATCCCTCAGCCCAGCCGATCTTCAGGCGATCAACTTATCACTGCAGGTAGCTGTAACGGCAACCATACTTGCCTTACCGGCCGGGTTTGGTGTCGCCTATCTGCTCGCCTTGACCAACATCCGCGGCAAGGCGGTGCTGGAAGGGATAGTCAATCTTCCGCTCGTCCTGCCGCCGGTTGTTACCGGCTATCTCCTGCTGCTGCTCTTTGGGCGTCATGGCTGGCTTGGTCATCTGCTCGGGCTTTTTGATATTCGGATAATTTTCACTCTGCGTGGTGCCGTCATAGCATCGGCGGTCGTTGGTTTTCCGCTTCTTGTCCGCTCCATCCGCATCGGCCTGGAAGGTATTGACCGGCAGTATCTCCAGGCGTCGCGGACCCTCGGGGCAAAATGGTGGGACACCCTTTTGACCATCACGATCCCGCTGTCCAGTCGCGCCATCCTGGCCGGAACAACCTTGATGTTTGCCAGAAGTCTGGGCGAATTTGGTGCAACCATTGTGCTGGCCGGGAATATGCCCGGAGTGACCCAGACAATCCCGCTGGCTATTTATCAATATACCAGCACCCCGGGCGGGGATAGCATGGCGCTGTCCCTCTGCCTGGTCTCGATCTTTCTGTCTTTTGTCGTGCTGCTGATTGGTGAAGGCGCAAACCGCAGGCTGGCAAGGAGATAGGTCATGTTGCTGGAAGTTGATGTGGAAAAAGACTTTGGTGATTTTCAGTGTCGGATCGCCTTCTCCCTCGAATGTGAAAAATGCGGCGTTTTCGGGCCATCCGGCAGCGGTAAGACGTCGCTTATGCACATGCTTGCCGGACTGCTCCAGCCTGATAGTGGGACAATCAAACTGAACGGGCTGACTCTTTTTGACCAGAAGGCGGGAATCAATCTTCCGCCCGAGGCGCGTCGGGTCGGCGTCGTTTTTCAACATGCCCATCTCTTTCCACACATGAGCGTGAAGAAAAACCTGTTTTACGGGTTACATCGAATTCCGCTTGCACAAAGAAATATCGACCCGGAGCAGCTCATCAGTATCCTGCAGATTGACCAGCTTCTGGATCGCAGTGTGGCGAAACTCTCCGGTGGGGAGCGCCAGCGGGTAGCGCTTGGCAGGACGATTCTGGCCTGCCCGCATCTCATTCTCCTGGATGAACCGCTGTCCGGCCTGGACGGCATGCTGAAATATCAAATCATTCCACATCTGCGCCGGGTTTTCGCCGAATTTTCTATCCCCATGCTTTTCATCAGCCATAGCCTGCAGGAAATGCGCATGATGACAGATGAAGTCCTCGTCATGCAGCACGGCCTGGTTGAACAACAGGTGCCAACCGAAGAGCTGGCCCGGACGAGCCATGGCAGCGGGGGGCGGGGCTACACCAATCTCCTGCACCTTGAATCGCCGCATGATCTCGGCAAACTGCTCAGCTATCGCTGGGGCGAGGTTCCCCTGATGCTGGTTAAAACGGAGAACCCGGCCGCGGGGGAATTCGCCCTGAACAGCAGGGATATCCTGCTCTTTAAAAAACATCCCGAGGCAACAAGCGCCCGCAATATGCTGCCATGTATCGTGCGTAAGACCTACCAGACAGACTGGCTGGTCGGCGTCGAGCTCGACTGCCAGGGCAATACCCTCATCGCTGAAATTGTCCCCCAATCGCTTGAGGAACTGGATATCCGGCCGGGAAACAGGATAGTTGCTGTTTTCAAGGCATCTGCGTTTCAGCGCCTTTATTAAGCCTGCCTTTCCCCCGGCACTGAATAACCCTCAAGCCGCCAGGCCCTGTCTAGGTTTAGAACCTAGACTCCTTCAGTTTTTATTGCAGAGAGAAATAGGTTTTATGCCGATTGTCTGGCATGAGCAGATCAAATACTGTGATTTCCATGCAGATGATGCCGCGTGGAAAAAGACCCGAAGTGTCTTTTCCGTTCGCTGGCATCCCTTTCAAGTAACCGATAATTCAGGAGTTGCACTGATGATCAGGCAAGGTGTGAATAGTGACAGCCTCAGCCCGGTTTCGTTTCTCGCCCGGAGCGCTCGGGTATATCCGAACAAGGTTGCCGTGGTCTATGGAAAGCTCAGGTACACGTACCGTGAATTTCAGGAGCGAATCCACCAGCTGGCACATTCGCTGCTGGAAAAAGGCATCGGGCCCGGCGACAAGGTGGTTTTCATCTGTCCCAATACCCCGCCACTGCTTGAGGCGCATTACGCCATTCCCATGATTGGCGCCGTCCTGGTATGTGTAAATACTCAGCTGTCGAGCCAGGAATATCTTTATATCATCAATCATGCCGATGCAAAGGCTGTTTTTGTCGACAACGAATATATAGCTCAGGTCCTCCCTGTGGTCGGTGAGTTTGCCAAGGTCAAACTGTTCGTCAACATCTGTGAAAACAGTTGTTCCCTCCTGCTGCAGGGACCGGAATATGAAACTTTTCTCGTGGGAAGTGTAAAGACGCCGCCCGAGATTGAAACTGCTATCGATGAAAATGCGCTGATCTCCATCAATTATACCTCGGGAACGACAGGTAAACCGAAAGGGGTTATGTACAGTCACCGCTCAACGTACCTGCATACTCTGGGGGAGATTGTCGAATCATCACTAAAACCTGAGTCCGTGTATCTCTGGACCCTGCCGATGTTTCACTGCAATGGCTGGTGCTTTCCATGGGCGGTCACCGCAGCAGGTGCAACCCATGTCTGCCTGAGGCAATGTCTGCCGACAGAAATTTTTCAGTTTATCGAACAAGAAAATGTATCGCATCTCTGCGCGGCCCCCACGACCCTGCTCATGATGATTTGTTCTCCGGAGGTGGGTACGGTGAGATTGCGCCGTCCTCTGGAGATTCTTACCGCCGGGGCTTCTCCTTCGCCAACTATTATTCAGGGAATGGAGGAACTTGGCGTAAATGTCACGCATGTATACGGTTTGACTGAACTTCATGGTCCGCATAGCGTTTGCGCCTGGCAGCCATCCTGGATTGAGCTGGATCCTGAGAAGGTCTCGAGGATGAAAGCGAGGCAGGGGGTGGCATATACCACCAGCATCCATATGGAAGTCGTTGATCCGCTCACGATGCAGCCTGTCCCGGCCGATGGTCAGACCATGGGAGAGGTGGTGATGCGGGGCAACAATGTCATGCTCGGCTATTACAAGGATCAGCCAGCAACGGATCGAGCCTTTCGGGACGGCTGGTTTCACAGTGGCGATCTTGGGGTAATACATCCCGACGGGTATATCCAGTTAATGGATCGGGCCAGTGATGTCATCATCAGGGGCGGCAACATAATCTCTTCCATTGAAATTGAGGATATTATCTACCAGCATCCTGATGTACTCGAGGTTGCCGTGGTGTCGACACCGGATCCGGTATGGGGGGAAGTGCCCAAAGCCTTTGTCGTAGCCAAATATGGCAAAAATCCGACAGGGGATGAAATTATCGAATTCTGCCGGAAAAACCATGCTGAGTATAAGGCACCGAAAACCGTTGAATTCTGCCAGCTGCCGAAAACGGCAACCGGCAAAACCATAAAAGCGAAACTGCGGCATCAGGAATGGCTTGGCCAGGTGCGGAATGTGCGCTGAAAAAGACTGGTCGGCCGTAATGTACCGGCAGGTGTGATGCATGAGCGTCATCTCGATCAACCCTTACTGGAGCGATAAGCAAATGAATAAAGTTGTGATTGTCAGTGGATGCAGGACCGCTGTGGGTGCATTTGGCGGGAGTTTGAAAGATGTACCGGTGGTTGACCTGGGGGCTCTGGTTCTGCGGAATACTCTGCAGAGAGTTGGCTTGCGGCCGGTTAAAGGCAGTGATTTCAGTCAGACTGTACCCAAAAAACTGGCCAGCCAGGAAGAACTTCCCCTGGAGAGTCAATATGCGAAGTGGGATACCGCGGCAAGGGAAATCGCCATAGATGAGGTCATAATGGGCAATGTCCTGCAGGCAGGACAAGGGCAGAATCCTGCGCGGCAGGCAATGATCAGGGCTGGAATATGTAAGGAAACCCCCGCATTTGGTGTCAACAAAGTGTGCGGCTCCGGTCTCAAGGCGATTGCTCTCGCGGTCCAGTCGATCATGACCGGGCAGGCGGATGTGGTGCTGGCCGGCGGCCAGGAGAATATGAGCCAGGCACCGATGGCTCTGAGCAAAGCGCGCTGGGGCTACCGTATGGAACTCACGGGGGTTGGCGAGGTCCTTGATCTGATGGTCTATGACGCCCTGTATGAAATTTTCTATGGCTACCATATGGGGGTTACCGCTGAAAATATTGCCAGGAAGTACAAAATCAGCCGTGAAGATCAGGACCGGCTGGCCTGTCTCAGTCATGCCAGGGCAATGGAGGGAATCAACAAAGGGTATTTTGCCGAGGAGATCGTTCCAGTGAAGGTGCCGTCCCGCAAGGGGGACATCATCATAGATCGTGACGAACGACCGATGGTAACGGACATGGAAAAACTCACCAAGCTCAGGCCGGTATTTGATAAAAACGGCACGGTGACCGCGGGCAACGCCTCCGGTATCAACGACGGCGCCGCTGCGGTACTGCTGATGAGTGAAGAGAAGGCCCGGCAGCTTGACCTGAAGCCGCTTCTGACCATTGAGAGTTTTGCCTCCGGGGGGCTTGATCCGGCGTTCATGGGCCTTGGGCCGGTTCCGGCAATCAACCGTGCGCTGAAACAGGCCAAAATGGCCATCGGCGATGTGGAGATGATTGAGCTCAACGAGGCATTTGCGTCCCAGGCGATCGGCTGCATGCTTGAGCTCGGCATCGAAATTGAAAAACCGAATCAGCTCGGGAGTGCTATTTCCATGGGCCATCCTGTCGGTTGCACCGGCGCCAGGCAGATGGTTACCACGCTCAGCCAGATGCAGCGCAACAATTATGCAACCGGCCTGATCAGCATGTGCATCGGCGGCGGCATGGGTATGGCCATGGTGGTAAGCAATAAATAAATTAATACAGGCAGAGGAGCATATCATGCAGGTAAATACATTTGGTGTTATCGGAGCAGGTCAGATGGGCGGTGGCATAGCCCAGGTTGCAGCGACAAGCGGAATGCAGGTCATTCTGCATGATATTTCCGCTGATTTCGTCGAACGGGGCATGGCGGTTATAGCCAAAAACCTGCACCGCAGTGTTGAAAAGGGAAAAATATCCGACGCAGAGGTGCGGGTTATCCTGGACCGGATCACTCCCAGTACCGATATGGCCAAGATGAAATCGGCCGATTTTGTGGTTGAGGCCGCCTCGGAGGTGCAGGAGATAAAATTCAAGATCTTTTCCCAGCTTGACGAAGTCTGTCCAGCCCATGCGATCCTCGCATCCAACACCTCTTCTATTCCTATTGGCCGCATTGCCTCCCAGACGAAACGGCCGGAAAAGGTCATCGGCATGCATTTCATGAACCCGGTGCCGGTAATGAAACTGGTCGAGATCATCCGGGCTCTTTCCACTTCTGACGCGACCTACCAGACAACAATAGAACTTGTCCGGAAAATGGGCAAAACCCCGGCAGAGGCGAGTGATTTTCCAGGTTTTATCGCCAACAGAATCCTGCTGCCAATGATCAATGAGGCGATTTTCTGCCTCTATCAGGGGGTTGGCAGCAAGGAGTCTATCGATTCGGTGATGAAGCTTGGCATGAACCATCCAATGGGGCCGCTGGAGCTTGCCGATCTCATTGGCCTTGATACGTGTCTGGCCATTCTGACTACCCTGCACCAGGGCTTCGGCGATCCGAAATACCGCCCCTGTCCACTGCTTCGCCAATATGTGGAGTCCGGCTGGTTTGGTCGCAAGACCGGCAGAGGATTTTATCAATATTGATGGAGTTATAAGAAATTGAAGAGCAAGATTAACCGATAGAACCAAATACCAACCAATGGGAGCAATAGAATGAACTTTGAATTGACAGAAGAACAAAATCTCATCCGTGACATGGTAAGAACCTTTGCCGAGACAGAGGTCGCACCTTCGGCTGACGAGCGTGATGAACAGGAAACTTTTAATCGTGATCTGATGTTTGCACGACTTGCCGATCTTGGCCTGACTGGCATTGTTTTTCCTGAGGAATACGGTGGCGCAGGAGCCGATTATATCAGTTATGCGATCGCGGTGGAAGAGTTGTCGAGGGTGTGTGCCTCAACAGGCGTGACGCTGTCTGCCCATCTCTCTCTCGGTTCCAATCCGATCTATCTCTTTGGCAGCGAGGAACAGAAAAAGAAATTTCTTACGCCTCTTGCCCTGGGTGAGGCCATGGGGGCTTTCGGCCTGACCGAACCCTCCGCCGGGTCCGATGCCGGAGGAACCAAAACAACGGCTGTCCGCGACGGCGATCACTGGATCATCAACGGCAGCAAAATTTTTATAACCAACGCCGGAGAGGCGGATATCTACGTCGTTTTTGCCAGGACAGACAAAGAAGCGCAGAAGCATCACGGGATCAGTGCCTTTATTATTGAGAAAGGCACCCCTGGATTCAGCTTCGGCAAAAAAGAGAAGAAAATGGGCATTCGCTCTTCGCCAACCCTGGAGCTGGTCTTTGAAAATTGCCGGGTGCCGCAGGAAAATTTACTGGGGGAAGAAGGCAAGGGCTTCAAGGTTGCCATGAAAACCCTGGATGGCGGCCGTATTGGTATCGCCTCGCAGGCTCTTGGTATCGCCCAGGGCGCCCTTGACGCAACCGTTAAGTATGTCACCGACAGGGAGCAGTTCAACAAGCCGCTCAGTACCTTTCAGGGAGTTCAGTTTCAATTGGCGGATATGGCGACCCAGGTCGAAGCGGCAAGACTGCTGGTGTATAATGCCGCCTACCGGGCCAGCGCTGGTTTATCCTACTCCCAGGAATCGGCCATGGCCAAACTGTTTGCCAGTGAAACGGCAATGAAGATAACCACCCAGGCTGTTCAGCTGCATGGCGGTTATGGCTATACCCGTGATTTTCCCGTAGAGAGAATGATGCGTGATGCCAAGATCACTGAGATTTACGAGGGCACGAGCGAGATCCAGCGTGTCGTCATCGGGGCGAGTCTGACCCGTTAAGAAAAGAAAGGGAATGGCTGTAAGCCATTCCCTTTCCTAACACCAGTTGCCATGCAAAATATTCGGAGACCGTGATGGAATTTACCCGTGAAATTTACTGGAACGTGGGCCATAATCCCACCACCCTCGTGCCCATGTATCTGTTGGCCCTTGTCGCTTTTTCTGTGCTTGCTTATGGCGTTCTGCAGCGCGTCAGGATTTACAGGCAGGGCCAGCCGCTCAACCGAACCGATCAACCGGCAGTCCGGCTGGCGGCAATGATGCGGAATATGCTGCTGCAGACTCGGGTGCTGCGGGTGAAGGGGCCTGGACTAGCCCATGCCGTCTTCTTCTGGGGATTTTTCCTGCTTTTTATCGGCACCTCGCTCATCGTGGTCCAGGCAGATTTTACCCACCTGCTTTTTGATGTCGTCTTCCTCAAAGGTACTTTCTATAAGATTTTCAGTATTGTCCTGGATATCGCCGGCGGCGCGGCAATACTCATGCTGTTCGGTCTGCTGGTACGACGGTGGGTTATCCGCCCTTCAGGACTCGAAACGAAACGTGATGATGTGATCATGCACGCCTTGTTGTTGGTTATCCTCCTGACCGGTTTTCTGATCGAGGGCGCAAGAATGGTGGTCACTGAACTGGGTTCGCCACTTTCCTATTGGTCGCCGGTTGGTTTGGTGGTGGCCTCGGGGCTGGAAGGAAGTATGACCGAGCAATCCCTGCTCACCCTGCACAAGAGCCTCTGGTGGTTGCATCTGTTCCTGGCCATGCTGTTCATCACTTTGATTCCGTTTACCAAATTCCGGCATATATTGACCACCAGCATGAACTATTTTTTTGCCGACCGTGGTCCCGTTGGTAAACTTGTCACCGTCGATCTGGAAAATGAAGAGATCGAGAACTTTGGTGCCCGGCAGGTACAAGACTTGAGCTGGAAGGATATTTTCGACAGCGATGCCTGTACGCTCTGTAAACGATGTCAGGACAGGTGTCCTTCGTTTGCTACCGACAAACCCCTCTCCCCGATGCAGCTTATTAACCGGATAGGTGAGATCGCCGCGACTAATCCGGCAATGGATCTAATCGATGCGGTAACAAAGGATGCCATCTGGTCATGTACAACCTGCCGTGCCTGTCAGGATATATGTCCGGCTTCAATCGAACATGTCAATAAGATCGTCGAAATGCGGCGTAACCTGGTGCTTATGGAGGGGGAGTTTCCCGGAGAGGAGGTCATGGCCGCCATGGAACAGGTTGAAGTGAACGGCAATCCATTGGGAATGGGCTATGCCGCCAGGGGCGACTGGGCGGACGGCATGAATGTGCCAAGCCTGGCCGATGATCCGGATATCGATGTGCTCTATTTTGTCGGCTGTTATGCAAGTTTTGATAAGCGCAACATGAAAGTTGCGAGGGATTTGGTCACCCTGTGCCATGCTGCAGGTATTAAAGTCGGCATTCTCGGCAAGGAAGAAAAGTGTTGCGGTGAGCCGGTGCGGAAGATGGGCAATGAATATCTCTATCAGACCCTGGCCGTGGAGAATATCGAGACTATACAAAAGTATGGGATTAAGAAAATAATCACCTCCTGCCCGCATTGTTTCAACACGCTGACAAAAGACTACCGTGATCTCGGGTTGAACGTTCACGTTGAGTCCCATACTGTTTTCCTGGCCGGACTGGTGCAAGAGGGCAAATTGCCCATCCGGGCGGAGAGCTTTGCCTGCACCTATCATGACTCATGCTATCTCGGCCGCCATAACGGTATCTATGAAGCTCCCCGGCAACTGATTGAAGCGGCAGGTGGTCATATCTCCGAAATGGATAAAAACCGTGACCAGGCATTTTGCTGCAGTGCCGGCGGCGGCAGGATCCTGGCCGAAGAAAAACTCGGTACGAGGATTAATATCAAAAGGGTGGAAATGGCCGCCGCGACCGGAGCGCCGACACTGCTCTCCAATTGTCCGTTCTGCCTGACCATGTTCGAGGATGGGGTAAAAGGGGCGAATGTCGAGGAGAGTTTAAGGCCGCGGGATCTTGCTGAGATACTGGTTGAGCGCCTCCCCGGCTGAGTTTGCCGGGGGATTCGTTTTATCTGCTGTGCCTTGCCGCAGCCGGTCTGAAGCAGCTTCGGCCGATATTGACGGAAAAATACAGGCCTCTGGCTAAAACCCCTGTCAACAGGGAGTGCCGCAGAAAAATCTCTGTTGATAGGGTTTACTTTAATGTGTTTATGTGTACGTTTTTATGATGTTTTGTCCATTGTCTTGTCTGTTGCTAGGTGCTGAACCTAGTCCCTCTCGGAAAAAATCCCAGAGCAAATTCAGTCTGTAGCCGATTGTCGACTCATAGACAAATCCACTATTATTCCTGTACCAATAAACAGTACCCATTTAATCTACTTTTTAGGAGATCACAGTGAACTACGCCAGCGCATATAACAGTAGGTTGATGACTACCAGTGAAGCAGTGCAGATGATCAAATCTGATGACTGGGTCGATTATGCATGTTTTCTCAGCACCCCTTTTTCTTTAGATAAAGAACTGGCCAAGAGGGTGGGAACTGTAGAAAATGTCAAAATACGTTCACTTGGTTTTCCGGGTATCGCGGAAGTGGCCAAGGCCGATCCCGAAGGACGGAGTTTCTGCTACAACAGTTTTCATTTTAGCGGTGCAGATCGTAAACTGCATGACCAGACGGCATGCAACTATATTCCTCTCTGCTACCATGAAGGCCCTGGCTACTATGAAAAAAATGATATCACCACCGATGTGATGCTGCTGCGAACCACACCTATGGACAGTAAGGGATATTTCAATTTTGGCGTGTCCAACTCCTTTACCAGAGCCCAGATCAACGCGGCGAAAAAGGTTATCGTTGAGGTGAACGAAAATATGCCGCATTGTTACGGCGGCAATGAAGAACAGATTCATATCACAGAGGTGGATGCGGTTGTCCACAGCGAGAACGAAGCGATGTTCAGCCTGCCGGAACCAGCAATCTCCGAAATAGATCAGCAGATCGCTGAAATCGTCGTGGCCCAGATAGAGAACGGCGCCTGCCTGCAGCTGGGAATCGGATCGATGCCCAATGCAATAGGCAAACTCATTGCACAATCAAATCTGCGGGATCTTGGCGTACACACCGAGATGCTGTGCGACAGCTTCGTCGACATCTATGAAGCCGGCTGCATTTCCAACAGGAACAAAAAACAGGATGTTGGGAAATTTGTGTATACTTTTGCTCTCGGTTCAAAAAAACTTTATGATTTTATCGATCATAATTCATCCTGCAGCAGCTATCCGGTGGATTATACCAACCGGCTCGACAAAATAGCCGCCAACGACAAGGCTATAGCTATCAATAATGCCCTGGAAATCGATCTTTTCGGTCAGGTGTCATCAGAATCGAGCGGCACCCGCCATATCTCCGGAACCGGCGGACAACTTGACTACACCTACGGATGCTATCATTCCCGGGGCGGCAAAGCTTTGATATGTCTCAGTTCTTCCGTTGTCGATAAAAAAGGCAACAGGACATCGCGGATCAGGCCGTTTCTTGCCCCGGGGACTATTACCACCCTGCCGCGGGTGATGGTCAACTACGTTGTCACCGAATACGGGATGGTCAACCTCAAGGGGAAATCTACCAAGGAACGTGCAAAAGCGCTTATCTCCATTGCTCATCCCGATTTTCGGGAGGAACTTCTGGAACAGAGTAAGATGATGAATATCAATTGAAAATGTCTATGCAGTGCACATGGACATCCGTCGTGTGCATGTACGAATATGAAGGAAACAGACTTCGCCAACTTCTCCTCGCAGGTCGTCTGCTCGTCTCCCAAGCAAAAGGCGAAGTCTGTTTCCTTCATTTTTTATTTCGCGGTGGCCGTAATTTTTACTCCTGGTCTCTGCCGTATGCGGGGCAATTCATGATGGTTTAAAAAACGACGACTCCCTCTTCTCCTGCAACCCGATTTCTGTTAAAAATGAGGCTGAACTGCTGTCATTGATTTCGGCCATTTTTCTCTCCGCTCATCGACATCAGATATGGGTGCAATATCCAGAGGACGTCCACCTAAGGCCCAGCTCCAGAAGAGGATGCGTAGAAAATGTTTATTGGAAGCAGAATTCGTCACAAGCTCCTCTTTTATTATTCAATCCTGTTTTTCCTGTCTTTGTCGGTCGGGTTTGCCACTGTCTATGTCGTTGCCCGCGATACCATCGAAAAAAATATCGAAAGCGAGCTGCACAACACCGCCACAACAATTTACAATCTTGTAACAACGTCCCTTACCGTTTCCATAAAAAATTATCTGCGCAGCGCTGCTGAAAAGAATCTCCAGATCATCGAATCACTCTATCAGGATTATCAGAAAGGTCTCCTCACCGAACAGGAAGCCAAGCAGAGAGCGAGCCGGGTACTGCTGAGTCAGACTATTGGCGAATCAGGGTATATATACTGCCTGAACAGCAGTGGCATCGTCGTTGTTCATCCGCAAAAAGCCCTGCTGCAAACCGATGTTTCAGAATACTCCTTTGTTAAGGATCTGCTGGTCAAGGAACGTGGCTATCTCGAATACGACTGGAAAAATCCCGACGAGCAGAAGAGTCGTCCCAAAGCGCTGTATATGATCCATTTCAAGCCATGGGACTGGTTCATTTCCGTCTCCTCATATCGCGAAGAGTTTAAGGGGCTGGTTAATGTTGACGACTTCAGGCAAAGTGTTCTCGATGTGAAGTTCGGCAAAACAGGCTATGTCTTTGTGATGAACAATGAAGGCAAAGCGATTATCCACCCCAAGCTCGAAGGCGTCAATATCCTGCGAGTGGAAGGATTTCCCAATGAATATCTGGCCTCGATCCTCGAACAAAAAAACGGCCAGCTGGTATATCCCTGGAAAAATCCGGGTGAGAAGGAGCCACGAACCAAGCTGTGTTTTTTCAGTTATATAGAAGATTACGACTGGATCGTCGGCGCGGCCAGTTATCAGGAGGAATTCTATGGTCCGCTTCGAACCATCCGTAACCTGGTTATTGTGACATTCATCATCACCATGTTGCTGGTCTTGACACTGACCTTTAAGATCAGTGACTCGATTACCAGCCCTTTGCGGAATTTAATGGAAAAATTCACCGATGCCAGCAAAGGTGATTTCAGTCTGCGCATGGCGGTCAGCTCCAAAGACGAACTTGGACAGCTGGCCATATTTTTCAACAGGTTCATGGAACAGCTTGGCGACTACAGCAGTAATCTGAAACAACAGATTCAGGTCCGACAGGAAGCGGAAAATAGCCTCAGGGAAAGCGAAGAACGTTATCGTTCGGTAATGGAAGCTGCGGCTGATCCCATTGTTATCTATGACATGGAAGGCCGTGTAACCTATTTTAACCCGGCATTCCGTACCGTGTTTGGCTGGCGCCTGGAGGAATGCCTTGGTAAAAAACTGGACCATTTCGTACCCCGGGAAAATTGGCCGGAAACGGAACTCATGATCACAGCCATCCGGCAGGGCAGGGTTCTGCCGGCAACAGAAACGAAGCGATATACCAAGACCGGAGAGATCCGCAATGTCAGCATCAGTGGTGCCGCCTTTCGGGACCATCTGCATCAGCTTGCCGGCAGTGTGGTCATTCTCCGTGATATTACCGAAACGAAAAGACTGACCAGACAGTTAATGGATATTGGCGACAATGTCCGCCAGACCATCGGGCAGGATCTCCATGATGATCTTTGTCCACATCTCATTGGAATTGGCGGACTTGTCTCGGCTTTAAAAGCGACAATTAAAAGAAATAATGGTGACGGGGAACGTCTGGCTGAAAAAATTGTCGAACTGATAGGGGAAGCAACCTCCAAAGCTCGTGGGCTGGCAAGAGGGCTCTGCCCGGTTCATCTGGTGGCGTATGGGCTGCAGTCGGCGCTCAATGAAATTGCGGACAAGACGCAGTTGGCGAACGATATCCATTGTACTTTCAGTGGTGATCCTTCCCTGAAGATTCACGATAATACCCTGGCGACACATCTCTATTATATCGTTCAAGAAGCAGTTAATAACGCGGTAAAACACTCCGGTGCGTCGTCTATTGATATATCACTTGAACAAAAAGATGAATATATTCATCTCTGGATTATTGACGACGGCCGAGGTATAGATGATAAACAACAAGGAAAAGGTATTGGTCTGCAGATTATGAAATACCGGGTTCTGGTTATTGGTGCCTTTCTCGAAATCACCGGCCAGAGTGAAAGCGGAACGATTATTCATGTCTTTATGAAAAAATCGGAAAGTATGCACCCCTGATATGTACAGCGGAGAGAGTGGATGGCCCCGCAGAAAAAACACAAGATACTGATTGTTGATGATCACCCCATTTTCTGCCTTGGAATGAGTGAGCTGATCAACACCGAAGACGATCTCGTGGTATGCGGCAGTGTCGAGTCGATAAGAAAAACCAGTGAAGCGATTGACCGTTTACATCCCGATCTGGTTGTCGTCGATATTTCCTTAAAGGACGGCAACGGCATTGATCTCGTGCAGGAGATAAAAAAAGACTACGCCCTGCCTATGCTCGTGCTTTCCATGTATGATGAATCTCTTTACGCTGAGCGGGCACTTATGGCCGGGGCCAGCGGCTATATCATGAAACAGGAGGCGATCCCACTCGTAGTTGAGGCAATCCGCTGTGTTTTGCATGGTGGTATCTATGCCAGCTCCACGGTTAAAGATAAAGTGTTCAAACGCATGACCAGCCAGCAGAATATCGATAGCCGGTCTCCCCTGGATATTCTTACCAACCGTGAGCTGGAGGTCCTTCGATTGATCGGGGAGGGATTTTCCACCAAGGAAATTGCCGACCGTCTCCATCTCAGTATCAAGACAATCGGTACCTACCGTGAAAACCTCAAAGAAAAATTGCAGCTCAAGCATTTCACCGGTCTGGTCAAATTTGCCGTGCACTGGTCCAATAAGATACTGCACTAAGCCCGGTTCACCGAGCAAAAGCCGTACCACTTCTCATTATCGGGGAACCAGGATAAAATCACCTGATTGATGTCCCGCCGGAATTAACGCGGCGTATTGTGGTACCTGCGGCATTCCGAAAATCTCGGATCTGTACAATACCCGTTCATTTATCTGCTGATGGAGGCGGACCCCCTCAATGACCTCGTTGTTGTTCTGCAATACATCAATGAGTACCTTGGCAAAGACCGAGTGTTCCCCGCCACCGATATCGAGAACCGGCTGCTCTTCGCCCGAACTGAGCACCATACGCGCATGCTGCTTTGCCAGCCTTTTCAGAAAAGTACGGCGCACCTCGGTTGAACTCCCCGGCTCCATCGGGCTGATGGCGGAACGGGTCATGATCCCGGAATAGCAGGTATCGGCAATTACCAGGATCTGCTTGGCCGTCATGATATTGAGGTAATCGGTAATTTCCACATTGGGGATCCATTTTTCCCTGCTGCCCGGATCCGCATCAACCGGCAGCCAGTAGCCGCGGCGATTGACTGGGTCCAGTTCGCCGTGTCCGGCATAATAAAGGAGGAAGTTGTCATGGTCGGTCAACTGCCTGAGGGTTTCCTCGAGTGTTCGGAAGATTTCCAGGCGGGAACCATTGCGCAGCCTCTTTGCCTGGAAACCATATTTGTCTTTGAGGATTTTGCCAATCTCCTGTGCAGCTTTGATGGGGGGGTGTAATCTGGGTAATCTGGCAATCTTCGGTTTTTCCGGAATGTATACTGCTGTCTCTGGTGCCGAGGTTGCAATCAAGCCGCCGGCAGCCGGTGACGGGCTGCGGGGGAGTGTATTATGGAACCGTACAGCAAGATGGGACGGCCAGGCAGGGTGCGGATAATAAAGATGAGTGCCTGGATATGAATCGCATCAAAGCCAGCCAGACATATACCGTACCGTCAAGTCCCGGTATCTTCATTTTTGATGGAGAGATCGGGACCGAGTATTTTTATGTGGTGATTGCAGCAGACAGGAAAACACCGCTTCTCACTGCCCAAGGTGCTGCGAGAAGCGAGGTCATTGCCTCGACGAAAAACAATGGACCAAGCAAGCGGATTATTAATTTCGGGGTACGAAGCGGGGCAATGGCAACAGCCAGATCCCTGCGCGGTGTGCTGTATGACCCGGGGAAAGAGGATGCCGATCCCTTTCTTTACTTTGCCGCACCAGCCGATGATGACAGCCAGCCGCCTCTCGTCGAGTTCCAGCTCAAGCATCAGAAATAAGTCTTGTTTATGTTTGCTGAATTTCGACAGGATCGATCCTCTTCCGTTCTTCCATTGCCCTGATTATATGCAGAATAGTCTGGTTGACAGGAGTGGGGACACCATATTCGTTTCCCATGGACACGACCTTGCCGGCGAATATCTCCACCTCGGTCTTTCTGCCTGCCTCGATATCCTGCAGCATTGAGGTTTTTCCTTCGGGTGCCAGAGTTGCGAGAACCATGGACCATTCATCCAGATCTTTTTGAGCCAGGTTGACGGATACCTTGCCCGCAAGCACGATGACTTCCTGCATTAACAATAACATCAAAGCTCGAGCATCTTCCGAGACGTGGAAAAAACCATATGGGGCACGCAATACCGCCGACGCCTGGTTGATGCCAACATTAATCATAAATTTCCACCACATGACACGCATCATGTCAGCAGGCACTTCGTGGGGGATTGCCGCGCGATGCAAGGCGTCCTGGAGGCGGGTCACTCGGGAAGCATCCGTTGCCTGCGGTCCTGCCCCGAAGATGATCTTGCCGGGTCGAGCATATGAAAAATGATCCCCCTCCCGTACGGCGTCAATGCCCACGGCAATGGCATAGACCATTTTGTCCATCCCGCAGGCAGAACCAATGATTTGTTCACTTTCCAGTCCGTTCATCACGGAGAGAATAGTTGTTTCCTGGCCGACTGCGGCCTGCAGGGTCGGCAGAGCCTCCAGCAGATGGTGGTGTTTCAGAGCGACAAGAACTAAGTCGACTGGTTCTTTGACATCCTGGGGCTGCATAACCGCAATGGTGTAGGCTTTCCCGTTGACCTGCAATGGTTTTTTTATCAGCCGCTGGTATCTGTCGCCGCTGGCCAGGAAAAACAGTGAAAAATTCCCGGCATCGGCAAACATGGAGGCGTATGCTGCACCCATAGCTCCGGCGCCGACAATGGCGATGGTTTTGATTTTATTTGTCTGCATATTCTAGTACCCTACTCCTGATATGGTTTAACTCTGTTTAAAAAACAAGAAACCTGAAAGTACTTTACTTCCAGCAGGAAGTCAAAATGGGATCAACGGAGGATATCTTCCCGTTGCACAGAAATCATTTGTTATCATAACAACATCTTGGTACTGTTTGGTACTCTTTGAATGCGAGTGGTTTTTACATCGTTTCATTGTTGAATCATGTCTTGATCCATCTTCTTCCCGCTGGAATACTTTGCGAAAAACTAAAATAGTATGCACCATAGGACCGAAAACCCCGTCTTTTGAAGCTACCCATTGAAAAGTCTGCAGGTGATGGAGGCAGTTGCCCGTAGAATAGAAAAGCATATAGAACAGGACACCGGGGTGCGCGTGGAGGCATCCGATAATGCCAAACATGAAATAGCCAGAAGCGCATCGATTCTCAACAATAATCTGAAAGCTGTCGCCTCCCTGATTTTTACCAGGCGGGGGTTAATGGCCGTCCTCCTTTCGCAGTGTCGGCCGAACGGACCAATTTACGCGTTTACCAACACAACCCATGTGCGACGAAGGCTTGGTATTCATTGGGGGGTGCATGCATTTATTCTCAATATTCTCAAATTTTCTAAAGACCCGGAAGTCTCGATTGGTCGTGCGGTGACCCAGTTACAACAAAAGCACCTCCTTCAAGAAGGTGATCGTATAATCGTCCTGTCAGATATTCTTGCCGATGGCAAATTTATTGAAACAGTGCAGGTTCGTACTGTCTGATGTTTGAGAATATCAATGTGGTATACTGTCAAGATGGGTCGCAGGAAATCCATCGGCGGCATCACCATGAAGTGCCGTGAATGTTGACCCTGGTCAATAAAGAGAATATGATAGCTTCCTGAGCTATCTCTGACGGTATGTTTTCACAAGCGTAGCACCATTAACCCGATAGAGAATTTCTATGATTTCTGGAGTTAATCTATTTTTTTCTCTATTCAACAATTTGGCGATTTTTATCGCTCTGGTGACTATTTACGGTTACCTGCTTGTTAAATTTGACAAATCAGATTGGTATCGCCGTCAGGTTGTGATTGGCTTCTCCTTCGGCATCTTCGCCATAGGCTGTATGTACGCCAGAATTCCAGTTTTTGAAGGTGTGCTCGTCGACCAGAGAAACGCCATCATTGTGCTGAGCGGCGTCTTCGGCGGACCTCTGGCTGCTTTTCTCAGTGCTGCTTTAGCGGGATCCTTCCGCATCCATCTCGGTGGAGGTGGTGTTCTGGCTGGCGTTGTTGGCGTGAGTCTTGCGGCGAGTGCCGGTATTGCTCTCAACAAGTTCCCCGGACGATTTGTCTCCATACCAAAAGCCGCTGTCAGTGCCCTGTTTGCTACCCTCATCATTCTTCCCGGTTTTCTTTTTGTTGGTAATCTTCAGACCGGGTGGGCTTTATTAAAAGCGATGACGCTGCCTTACGGTCTGGCAATATTCAGTGGAATCTTTCTTGTTGGTCTTTTGCTGAATCGAGAGGAAGAAAGGCATCATGCCGAGTTGTCATTTCAAGAGAGTGAAAAAAAATATCGTGAATTAATTGAAGGCACGCAAGATCTGATCACTCATGCAGATAGCTTGGGTAATTTTACGTTTGTGAATCATGTTGCTGAAAAGATATTAGGCTTTGTGCCTCAAGAATGTATTGGGCGTTCTGCCTTTCAATTTGTTCACCCGGACGACAAGGAAAAGACCATTGAGTGGTTCAACAAATGTCTGGCACAAAAAATAAACCAGGCAAAGCTAGAAAACAGGCAGGTCAATGCACAAACCGGTGCATCGCATACCGTTCTCTGGTCATCTTCTTTCCATTACGATACTGCAGGAAATTTAGCCGGAATTGGAGGGATTGGCCGTGATATCTCCGAGATTCGTGCCGTCGAACAGAATTACAAAGCACTCTTTGAGCAAATGCTGGATGGTTACGCCATCTATGAGGTCATGCGTAATGCTAACGGCCGGCCGGTAGATTACCGTTTTCTCAGCATTAATCCCGCATATGAAAAAATAACCGGGCTGACGGCCGGTGACCTGATCGGCAAGACCCTACGGGAAGTTTTCTCCACTAAGGCTGACTATTGGATCGAAAAATTCAGTAAAATAACCCTGACAGCCCAGCCTGTAACGTTCGAATCTTTTCTTGCAGATGTGGATAAGTATGTTGAAGTCACTGCATACACCATTTTTGACAACCAGTTTGCCAGTATTTTTGAAGACATTACCCTTCGCAAAAAAGCAGAAGAGGAGAAAAAGGTTTCTGATGCACAACTGCGTCATGCTCTGAAAATGGAAGCCATTGGCACTTTATCCGGCGGGATAGCCCATGACTTCAATAATATCCTGACCGTTATTCTTGGCTATGCCGAGCTGGTAAAAATTGATATTTCGGACAGTGAACGGGTGAAAAAGGATATCAATGAAGTTTTAAAGGCCGGCAATCGTGCCAAGGACCTGGTAACGCAGATATTGGCTTTCTGCAGCAAAAAAGAGCAAAGCCGCCTGCCGGTAAAATTAGACGCCTTGATTAAAGAAACAGCAGATTTTCTCCGGGCCACGCTTCCTGCCACAATTGAGATTACTTTGAACATTGAGCCCAACTGTGGCTATATCCTGGCTGATCCAACGCAAATCCATCAGATCCTCATGAACCTGTGTACCAACGCCGCGCACGCTATGGAGGAGAAGGGGGGTGTTTTGCGTATTGATGCAAGCGTCATGGATCTGACGGCTGATGACCCGCAATTTGGCTCAGGCCACAAGCCGGGTACTTACATCTTGCTCTCCATAAAAGATACCGGCGTTGGCATAACACCAGAACATCTTGATCGAATTTTCGATCCATATTTTACCACCAAAGAAATCGGTAAAGGATCAGGTTTGGGATTGGCATTGGTTCACGGTATCGTTCAGAGCCATGATGGGCGCATTATTGTTGAGAGCAAGCCTGGCAAGGGGACAACTTTTAAGCTGCTTTTTCCAAAACATGAAGCCCTCATGGTTACCCAGACTGCAGATGCAACAGTGCTTCCTGCTGGTACAGAAAATATACTTATTGTTGATGATGATAGCAGTGTTGCCAGTCTCACCCAACAACGACTGGAAAATCTAGGGTATACCGTGACTGCGAAGACAAACAGTCCGGAAACTCTGGAATTATTTCGCGCTGATCCAAATGCCTATGACCTTGTCATCACTGACCAGACTATGCCCGACATGACCGGCGCACAGCTGGCGAAGGAATTAATAGCGATCCGACCCGATTTGCCGATTGTGATGTGTACCGGATACAGTTCAAAAATCGATGCAGATAAAGCAGATATTATCGGTATCAAGGCATTTATCATGAAACCAATCGACAATCAGAAACTTGCCAGTACCGTACGGAAGCTTTTGGACGCCTCCTGATATTGGGATTTACTGTCAAATTTCTGATTGTCGATCTCTCTCGAATTTACCGAATAATCAGTGTAATTTTGTGGTTGAGGATGCTGCTATTTTTGTTGAACATCCTGCGGTTGTCCTTCATTTTGATTCTGTGGCCTCTGGCGTTTCTGTCCTTGTTGTGCCCCCCGAGCCTGGTCTGTGTTGAGCTCCTGTGGTCTTGAACGTCTTCTTTCCTGCGGTACTATCTGCGGTTGGGTGCCCCCACGTTCCTGCGGAGTAAAGCGCGGCGCTGCCTGGGGTG
>AMWB02156700.1_pt1 | contig 23016 bp, 30 predicted proteins | sample 200311 | NCBI WGS metagenome assembly AMWB02 (sample SAMN02737377, study PRJNA173069) | bioreactor metagenome | biome: anode biofilm in microbial fuel cells | place: USA: California | collected 2010-12-16 | reverse complement strand
CTGCCAGAGCAGAACAAAAAACCTACTGAGGAGATTTGAAAAATGAGATTTCTAAAAGAGTTTAAGCCGTACCTTCGTGCAATAACTAAACGACGTATCGGTTGTGCAGAAAGAGCGATTAAAAAGCAGAAAAACAAAATACCTCTTTTTGCAGACCAGTTGTCTTGGCCCACACCAATTGAAAGGATTATCGCTTTTGATGAGGCCACACTTAATAGTTTCATGAATTTAAGAAAACTTGCTTGTAAGCAGTGGTTAGCAGGTCGTCGGATATTGCGAAACATGGACAAGTGCAAAAAAAAACGATTCTTGACGTATTGGAACAATTCTTCCATGCCTGGAAATGCAGAATATTTCCTCGATGCAATAAAGCATTTTAATCAAAATAAATGAGAGGATAAAGGAGAAAAAAATGCCAGCATTGAATTTTCAAAAACAGCTTGCGCCAAAGGTTGAGAGCGGAGAGAAGCGGCAGACAATCAGGGCATTACGGAAAGACGGTCGTGATCCCAAGATAGGCGATATACTTTTTCTTTATACCGGGATGAGAACCAAGGGTTGCAGGAAGCTCGGTGAAGAAAAAGCAAAGGAGGTTCAAGATATAAGCATTTACAGCGGTGCGGCGGTTGCTGTAGACGGCGTTTCTTTATGTCGTGGCGAGGTAAAAGAGCTGGCTGTTGCTGATGGCTTTTCCTGTTTGAAGGACTTCAGAAACTTCTTCCAGAGAACACATGGGCTTCCGTTTAAAGGCAAATTGATCAAATGGTGATATGAATAAAGTAAAGTTACAACAATTTATCAATGATCCCAGGTTTTGCAGTGAGACAGAGAAATATGCTGTTGCCATTGCTACGGGAAATTTGTCTATTATCCCCTGGATAAACAATTTGAGGGATGCTTGGCAATCTTTAGATGACGATCAAAAACAGGTTGTCATTGATTATCGAAAAGAGGCTGGCCTACCTCCTATGTTTTTTGAAACGAAATGAGGTTTGGCGGTTTTGATACCACTGCCCAGGACAACCGGCAGCAGATCGCACTGGCACCGGTCGGCATCGAGACATTAATGGTATCAATATAGTGACCGGCCAGCTGACTAGGACGAAAAAATTGATACCAAAATCAACGAGGGCTGATTCGTGGGAATAGAAAACGAGTGGTTAGTAGGATTGATTATTTGGTGCTTCTGGGCTTGAAGCTGAATGGATAAACAGAGAGGTTTGATTCAACTAAAAAGTAAAAATGAGAGGAAGAAATATGGTCACTAAAATACTGAAACATATTGCAGTTTTTTTTCGAGAATCAACACAACTCTTTTGTAGTCGTATTAAAACAAAATCTGGTTTTATTTCCTTTGCAATAGCAAGTCTTATTCTGTATGGCATTTTATCTTTAGATGAAGGTGGTTGGAAAAATCCTCTTTGGATGGTCTGGTGGGGGGGTGTGGGAGGTTATGGGGCTTCTCTTGGAGAAGTTGCTTATAAACGTTGGTTTAACAAAAAGGAAAAAGAACTTGAAGAAAAATTAAAAAATCCTACAGGATTTACTTGGAAGGTGACTACCCAGGAGGGGGCTTTTCTTGGTGAACTAAATGAACAAGATTACTTTGAGGCTAAATTTGAAGCCGATACGTGTTTTGTTACAAAATATATGCAACTGTTTAATATCTTATGGGTTATATGGTGTTCATTCGTGAAAAGTATTGCTGTTGTGCCCGCTCTTTTGGTCGGTGGTGTGTTGTTTTATCAGTATACAGGAGTTAACGGATCATTTACAGAACTCACTATTGGTCAACTGGTTGAATCAACCTCTTTTTCAACTTTGTTTTTCTGTTTAATGTTAATTAATTGTGCAATTTTGGTATTCGTTAAAGGTTTTTCTGGTTTGCCGGGGTATAAAAATTATTATGGTCTTCGGCTTCAACGTTTACTGTCTAAGCATTTGCCTAATATAGCAAATGCTAATGGCTACACAATTACAGGATATAAAATAGATTTAGAAAATAACAGTGCTGAAGTGTCAATGGCTTGATTTAAGACAACGGGTTTTGAAGCTGAAACTTTATAACCAAGATTAATGCACCAGGACAACCAAATTAACGAGGTTTGATTCATGGAAATAGAAAACGAGTGGTTAGTGGGATTGATGGTTGACGGAATGATGGGACCAGGGCAGCAAATGGCAGAATTAGAAAGTGCGATAAAGTTTGGTGCTACTCTTTCCATAGAGAAAGACGAACCCGTTTATCTTTCAGAATGTAAGGAGAATGAAGAGATTGATTATTTAGTAATTGGAGGTCGGTTTTTTAAGCAGATTGAACCTATAGATGTTACCTGAAACGTTATAGCACGAAAAGAGTCAATTTTAGCAGTTAAAGCCGAAAAAACTGATTGTTTCGGCTTTTTTTAAAGGCTATTTTGACCCAAAATATAACAGATCTGTGTCAAACACTATGATAACTGATAAATCACCAGAAATGAGAATCTTTTCTCCTGAAGGAGAGAGGTTGTATTTAACAGCCCAGGAGCGAAAACTTTTTCTTGCAGCAGCAGAAGAAGAGGATCGAGAGAACAACCTTTTTTGTCAAACTCTTTACTATACAGGTTGCCGACCGTCAGAAGCTCTTGAGTTGTCCGCTCAACGAATTTTAATTGATGAAAAAGAAATTGTTTTCCGTTCACTTAAAAAAAGGAAAAAAGACAACAGAGGGAGGGCGAAGTTACCAGAATTTAGAGCTGTGCCTGTTCCTAAACATCTAATTGATAGTTTTAATTATGCTTTCGACACACGAAAGAAGTACCGTAAAAAAACAGGGCTGAAGGACGTGTTTTGGACTATGAGCAGGTCAACAGCCTATCGTCTTGTTAAACGTGTAATGAACCGAGCAAAGATAGAAGGGAAACAGGCTACGGGGAAGGGAATTAGGCACGCTTTCGGAATAAACCTTCTATCCGGTTCAAAACCATTGCCTATTCATATACTAGCCCAACTTATGGGACACAGCAGCACCAAAACCACGGAAATCTATCTTCAAGCTATTGGTGAAGAAAAACGAAAACTTGTTCTCGATGCCTGGGGCGATTGAAAAAATATTATTATGACAGATAAAAAAAGAAAGTCAGCAGCCGACCGGAAGAAAGAAGAACGGCAAAGAAAAAGAGATTCAGGCTTGGTCCCGAAAGAAATTTGGTGCCGGCCGGAAGATTGGCATAAAATCAAAGATTATATTGCTAAAACAACTAAATAACCTTGATATGTGACTAGTCACATGGTAATGTTCTCTTAGTTTGAGTGATTGAGAAAATTCAACCTGAGAGGATTTGATGGAAACTAAATTTAGAAAGATTACTTGGACACAGTTAAGAAAAATGTCCTCAGTTGGTAGACACAGGGTTGTTGCTCTTGTCGTGGAAGTGTACCCCGATGGATATATCATTAATTGTTCAAAATAACAACAGATCTAGGGACCGGATATAATTTCCGGTCCTGATCTGCAACAAAACTACTGAGAGGGCAATTCATGGCAGCGGACACCATATTACCGAATTTAAAAAAACAGGCTGTAAAGTGGCGGGCTGAGAACGGATATAGCGGGAAACTTGGCGTTGTTATTTTTGCAAATAACGAGTTGCAGGGCTGGTGTAACGAGCTCCGCGACCCGGAACACTGGCAACCGGGTTGCATTGCCATTGACGAATTTGGCATATGCTATGAGGCCAAGGGCGGTAATGCTCAAAACGGAGCAACATCATGGGCAGCTCTCTTGCCTCATGATTGAATCAAAACAGATGAGAAGGGTTATGACACCGAAAGAAGGAAAAGAGGGTGCTTTAGAGTTAATCACCAATGAAATCAAAGCGAGGGCGCTTGATGGTAAATCAAAACTAGTTCTCATTGAGGGTGCTACTCGCAGCGGAAAAACATCTTTAGCAAAAGAGCTCGAATCCACAAGTAAAGATATTATACATATTGATGTGGTCGAAGAATGCAAAAAAAACGGTTGGTTAGCACCAGACATTACCCCTCTACTTACCAAGAAAGAGAAGACTTATGTTGTAGATGAGGCGGGATGCTGTCAAATACCTCTTTTTCTCAGCGCTCTAAAGGCGCACCTAAATAATGGAGGAACAGCGGTTGTTATGGTGCAAAGTAAGCGTGACATAGATTTCTCAGGAGAATATTGTAGCGATTGTTGGTTTACCCTAACTAGAGAATCGTTAAGTAAACACGAAGAAGCTACACACAATGAATAATTTGAATCAAATCTACTGAGAGGGAAAAATGAAAATTGTAACTGTAGAAACTAGGCATGATGGGGATGAAATATTTGAAGAAGGCGTTGATCGGATCATTATCGAAGCATCCAATGGTGTCAAATTTGTGATAACCGCTGACAACGAAAAACTGTGTATCGAATCCTCTGAGAAGTACATGACCGTGACACCTTGCGACACCAATTGCATTTGCGTTGAATGAATCAAATCTACTGAGAGGAAAGCGTGGACATAACAACGATTTGTGCGAAAGGAAATCGGTGAAAGAAAATAACATCTACTAGTTTATAATATTGTAGACGTTCTAAGACCTGCTTTTTGACAATCAACCGAGCGTACGTTCGGTATGAATCTTTATTACTCACCCCAAAAAGTTAAGTAAAAATTAGCAGATAGGGATGGATTATAGAAAATGATTGGCAAAGTCTCTATGTGTTTTTTGCACATGATGAGGAAGACGATTTTGTTTTTTGGAATGAGCCTTGACCAGCTGTGTAAGATTTTCGTAAGAGTTCGCTTGTAGACTCCCAGGTGAAAGCAATACTTTTCATCTTCCGGGAGAAAACAACATGACCAAAGCACAGCGAGAAGATTTACTTATTGAATGGAGTCTTTACGAAGATCATGCAAGGAAAGCAATGGTCAAGGAATACAAACAACTTCGAAGGTCTTTGAACTACGAAGACAGCTTTTTTGATTTTCTGAAAGAAAAATTACAGATTGAAGGATATTGGCTGGCGGTTGGTTTGATACCACCCCAACAGGCCCCAGCTCCCGATCTGACCGGCGCTAACCTGGATCGTTGAATTTTTGGTATCAAAAAGCTGCACCTGGTCGCGCCGGCAGCACAGTTTTTGACACCAAAAATTTTCTAGATTTTATTATAGTTGACAACTAAACAGATAATTGCCAGGTGAAGCGGGTAGTAGGTATAAAACACGTATTTATATTTTGGAATCTCGACCGGAAGGCACGATACTATCCAAATTAACGGTAAAGCGGCGAAAGCCCAACTGTTCTGATTCACTATCCACAAGGACCCCCAGGATATCAAAATCAAAACTGCAGCGGTCCAATTAGGTTTTCTACAATACCACCACACGGCAACACCAAACAAGCCAGCAAACCACCAAAATTCAACAATAGCACCACCAAGGAAGAAAACAACTTGTGCTATTATAGTGTGGTGAGTGTCTATAAAATAAGTAGTTGCTACAACAACAAGCAACGTAAACATAATGTTTAAAGGCCACCAACCACCAATCAATCCCCCCATTAGAGTAATTGGTATTATTGCAATCAATCCAGACACCAAAAGGCGGTTCAAAACTCGTCCATAGACACCTTTTTCAAGCGCCCGAGGACGCGCCAAATTATAAGCTAAAACGAACATAAAAATTGGTAAAGCAACTCTCCCCAGTCCAAACAAGAGAGTATATTTTTCATGAAAATAATATTTGTTTATATGATCAATGGTCATAACAAACAATGCTATCCATTTTAAAACTTCTATGGTTCCGTCTTTAAAAACGATACGGGGAAGAGTCATAACTAACGTCCGTTATAAGCATCCACTTCTGCTTGAGCGGCTTTTTGTTTTTCAATTCGTTCCATATATTCAGTCAGGGCTTTTTCGTAGTCAGCTGAATTCACCCAATAACCACCATTCTCTGGGTCCCCGACATATTTCGGCATCACATCTCCATAGTCTACATATTGATTGTTCACATAGTCGCTGCAATATGTAGGCAGATTATTGTCGATTATTGTGATTCTCTCGTCATTTATGCGTGTAGATTTTTTGGTTTCTCTGTTAAGAGACACCGCGTCACACCTCCCGGCACCACTCGCTAACGCGTCAACCAACTCTTGCATTTCGGGGGTTTCTTTTGAACTTGGACACATTTTAAGAAAATTGCGCCTGGCTCTTATTGTGTCGGAAAATTTTTTCTCTCTTATGTCAAAATACCTTCGCAACGAAGGCTCACATTCATCCGGCCTGCTCCCTGACGATAGACACATTATTGCTTCACATGATAACCGGGTGTCACCTGTTAAGACATCATCACTTGCTACGGCTTTAGCTGTTGTTACAAACAATCCTGCCATCATCATCAAACTAATTATTCCTTTCATAAAGTGACCTCCCTTTTTACCTGACTAGTTCTTTTTCTTTCCTGTTAGTGGAAATTTCAGCCTCTTCCTTAATCTTTACCCCAGGCACCTTTCCCTTTTCGATACTGTTGATAATGTTTTGTTTTGTCCTGGCTGCAACCACTGCTCGCTGTGCTGGATTCAGCCCATCAGCTTCAGCTTTTTTGTCTATAGCAACAGCTAAAGCCGTAGCAGATGCTAATTCTGGATATATTCTGGCTGCTTCCTGGGGGTCTTTGGTTGCCCATGTCTCAGCCATGTTTTTGCTGTGGTCCATTTTTCCTGTTCTCTTGCGTAGTTCCTCTTTATCTTGTCCTCTAGGGATATATCCTTTGACGTGCATTCCCTTTGAGTTGGCCTCTATCCAAGCCTCTTTTTTGAACGACTCTGAACCAGAAACTTTTATCTCATTCCAACCTCTTGCTTCGGCAATAAGTATCATGGAACTGACGACTCTCTCTTCATTTGATTGAGTTTCTATCCTGTTCCCTTTGTCTTCAAGTGAGCTTCCGTTTTCGGTGTAATATTTATTGCCCATTCTTTTATATTGTTTTTCAAAATCGGGAGGCAGCACACTTTTTTTTCCAGGTTCCGGGGTTGCGAATATTTCATCGGACTCAATCACATTCCCCGACGAAGGGGATTTACTTATGTTTTTTTGTTCGCTATTTAGGGCTTCTTGGGTCGCTTGCTGAGATGTGCCTATTTCCACTATTATTTTATAAGTTTCTTTTGCGGATTTTTTTATCTCTTCACCGTAGGCGGAATATTTTTCAGTATTTTCTAGCATAATTACGGCTGCGGATTTCTGTAATTCTTTGTCCTGTATTTTCCTAAACGCAATGACGTCTTCTTTTGCTGTCACAGCGTCGCTTTCTTTTGAAACCACTTTTAACTTTGGTCTACTTTCAGCATTTTCTATGATTGACCGTAGGTTTCTCTCATCAATCGTTTTTTGTATTTCCTCTACAGGGACGGTATATCTTTTGTTATTTATCTGTTTTGGGTTTCTCTCGGTTTGATACCACTTTCCATCATCTATGTTTTTTTCAATGACAAATGTTTTTCCTTCTTTGTTTGTATAACCAAAACGACTCGATCCAATGGCGGTCGCTTTTTCAATTGCCTCTTGAGAGGTTTTAAGGGTTGCTCTTGAGTCAAACCTTGAGTCGAATATTTCAAACCTGTCTTCGTATAAACCTTCTCGTATTTTATTGTCCATCAACGCACCTCATTTAAATCTCAGCGTTAGCTTGTCTATAAAGTTCGTCTGCGTATCTATTAAGAGCATTTACATCAACCCCTTCCAGCGGTGCTTCTGTGTCTGAAAAATTTACACAAAAATCTTCAAGATGTTTTTTGGCGAGTTTCGGTATATCATCCGGGGTAACAGGACGATCAATATATTTTTTTTCTGAAGGTGTTGTTGGTAAACTCTGTATCATCTGAATGTTTTTTGTGCCTATCATAAGATCATGATCCTCAAGGTTGATCTTTGGCACAAAGGCGCTCAGTTCCCTTTTTTTGACTGCAGAATCTAATTGATTTTTTGTTGGTGTGGCCGATCTCAACGAATTAAGGCTTGGCGATATTAGTTTTAACCGGTCCACAAAGACCTTTTCATTAAAATACAATATTCGGTCGGCAAGAATCGGGGGTACATTTTCCATGATTATTAATTCCTTCGTTTGACCTAAGCTAGTTATTTCTTGAGGCAACAACAGGGCTCTGCGTTGGTCTGATGTTGATTCTGTTCTTCTTTTTCTGGTAAATATTTCTTTACCTTTTGATTCTGATATTCCTTTTACTGTTTGAAAACCAAGCCACTCAGATATATCTTTTGCTGTTTGGGTTTCCGAAGCTTTAGGCGGGAATATTATGTTGAGGGCGTGATTGGTAGTAAAGGTTTGTGCGGCATCTTTCCCATATACTTCAATCACCTGGGCAGGGCTTTGAATAATTGGCATCATTCTTAACCAATACCCTGCAATGTAGCTTATTCCTTTTGACAATATACTTATTTTACCTATTGAAGTGAATTCATCCATTAACAATAAGCAGGTGTATTTAATATCTTTGTTTTGATTTGGAAGCTCTCTTGTGTTCAGATCTAAAAGTTGTTGAAAGAACAAATTAAGCAAAGGTGCCATACGTTCGAGATTATCCGGTGTTACTCCTAAGTAAATAGATATCCTCTTTTTTCGAATCTGTCTTAAATCAAAATCATTTGCGCTGGTAGCGGCATCGACTAAAGGGTTCATCCATAATTCAAGCCTTGACCGAAAAGACGCTATTATACCGGACCTGGTGTTTTCTGAAGATATAGAAATAAAACTGCTTAAAGCTCGCACACAGGCTGGTGACAAAGCTTTACCTATTTCGGCGGACTGTCTGTCAAATTTAATTTTCTCTAATTTCCTGTTTAGTGGATTTTCCCTGGTACACTTGTGGTCGAAGGCTTTTTTATAGCTTGAATTTAGGTGATACCAAACTGCCATTTCTGACAAACGAGGGTGGCTCTCGTGAGCCTTCCCTTTGTCACCCATAACTTCATTAAAATCCGCTTCTGCTTGGTCTTCTGCTTCTTTGTGTTTCGTTTTTTTTATATGCTCTCCTAATATTCGCATGTTTATTATTTTACTAAAATACAAAGAGCTATCACCTTCAGCCAAAGACTCTCTTAGAACCTGACCTAGCGTTACAAGTTTATTGGGCGTTTCTAGTAGATACAAGACCACTCCTAAAAAGAAACTTCGAGGGCTGGCTGTCCAAATAACATCCGTCCCAGGTTGGTCCGGGAATAACATGTTTGCAATTTTTTGGACATCATCGATTCTAAAACTAGGATCGTCACTGATATAGGAAAGAGGATTGTAGCGGTGGGTCCGGTAATCGACAGCGGCAGGGTTAAAAAGATAACACTCTTGACCGTATTTTGCCCTGTAGCCACTTGTTATGTCCCAGTTTTCTTGTTTTATGTCCAAAACGACAAGCGACTCCGGCCAACTCAATAGATTGGGTATAACTACACCAACACCTTTTCCGCTTCGTGTTGGTGCGGAAATGATAGCATGTTGAGAACCTTTGAACACAAGGTATTTATTAAATTTTTTTCCTACGATGATGCCTTTGTCTCCCAATAAACCAGCTTTTATAATCTCGGCTTTTGTTGCCAGGCGAGCATCACCAAAAAGACTCCTTTTTGCTGGCATTAAAAAATAGATAAAAGGAATAACAATAGCCAGAACGGATGAAAAACTTGCTATAAATATCCATTTTTGAACTTGTTTTTCTCCTCCGTAATAGTACCAATACTGATATAAGGTGAGAGGGGTTGTTTCGCTAATATTCCTGTTGAAAGCTAACAAAAATATTGCTCCTGCAATGGAAACCCAAGTTAACGCTATCACCAAAACAAGACAGCTAATTAATATTATTTTAAAAAAGCTTTTGCCTTTTTTTCTCAGGTTCATAGTATATTTCTCTAAGTTTTCGATTGTTATAATAAAGAATTATATCAATCGTGGTAATCAATCTTTCTTTGATATATTTCGTCTCTAAGTGGGCCCCTGTTTTGCTATCTTTAATAAGCGCTGTTAATTGTTCAAATGTTTCGAACGCCCCGTTTGCGTGCATTGTCGATATTGAGCCGGGGTGACCAGTGTTAACGCTTTTTATGAATTCCCAGGCTTCATCACCGCGTAATTCTGCCAGCAATATACGGTCTGGTTTCATGCGTAAACAAGAGGCTAACATTTGTTTTGATGTGACCTTTGCGCCGCTTTCATCTTCCCTTGTGTAAAACAAATGAACTTTGTTGGGGTGGTGATTTAAAAAAAGTTCATGAACATCTTCTATGGTAATTAGCCTCTCTTTTGGATCGATACTTCTCGTAAGACTTTTTGTTATTGTCGTTTTTCCCGATCCTGTTTTTCCTACAATCAATATGTTGCGATGTTTTTTTACAGCCAAATCAAGAAATTCTTTAATTCTTTTTTCTTGCTTAAATTTTACCAATTCATGTTCAAATGATTTCAAATCATCAGGAACATCTTCATATTCTTCAAAGGAACCTTCAGCTTCTAGTTGGTCGAGGGTTTTGTCAACTTTTGAAGGCTTCCTTATTGTGATTGATACGGTAGATGCTTCACATGCAGGAGGTATTATTATCTGTATGCGTTCTCCTCCAGGTAAACTAGCAGATAAAACTGGTTTTTCGGGAGAGATAGACTTTTTATTGTAACCAGCAATTAGGGTTGCAAGTTGACGGCAATAATTAAAATCGAGGGCGGCACATTCGTGACGTGTCCACCCTTTTTCTCCCTCAGTCCATATTTCGCCAGGGCGGTTAACACAAACCTCGTTTAGAGTTGAGTCGTTTAAAAAATCAACAAGGGGTTTGATGTATTCGTCGAGCATTTCAGTTGATTGCCCGTTTTTCTTGCCATCGAACATTAGTTTACCCTTAGGTCATAAACGTTTGAAAAACTCAGATCACGAGCCACCATTATTTGAATGTGATCACCTTGGTTTTTAATCAAGGTTGGTGGTATGTTGACCGTGGATTCGAGTATTTTTTCTACAATTTTTTCGCCTCCACTTGCGGTATTGTCGTAAAAATTGACGCTGCTGCCATTGTTTGTGCTATTGGAAAGCGCTTCTATGGACCCCTGTAGCAAACTCATCATTATAGCGGCCCCGAAACGTTCAATGAAGTGGTTGTCAACCCATCCCTCTAACCCGGATCTGCCTAGCGCGTCTGTACCGGGTGAATCAAGTGATACAATCACGCCATTTGGTGTTTCTGCTCGGGTCCAAAGTACGAATATTCGGGCTTGTCCTTGTTTTATCCCTCCTTGATATTCTCCAACTAACTTTGATCCACGATCCAACAGAAGCACTTGCCCGTTATTTGAATAGGTATCTCTGGTTAGTCGGCATGTTGTTAACCCAGGAACAGTACTGTCTATTGCTGTTTCGAGGGCACAGTCGAGGGAGGTGCCCTTTGTTATAAGGTAATTTCTATCAGGTAACTGAGAGGCTACGGATTGGGCCGTTACAGTTGGTATAAGCCGAGTTGCGAGTTTATTATCTGGATTGTTTTCGCTCGCCGCTTGCGTTCCCTGGGGGGCAATATTTTTAATAGGTTGACCGTTCTTTTTTTCTTCGTTGGAGACTGAAATCAACATTTCACCACTCATTTTGCGATCTGTCCAATCCAGCTCTTTTTTCCCGTTTGTATTTTTGCTGAATGTTGTTTCGGTGTTTACAATTAAAGGTGGCGGGGGTGGTGGTGTAAGTTGCTCTACAACTTCCTTGCGTGTGGTAGGCATTACCAATGGCGGCATTCGGTTTTGAACCTCTTCAACCAGTGGATTGTTTTTTTCTTTTGGTTTGGGGGGAAAGTTTACCAACACAATAAGCCCCACACCAAGTATTATGAGAAAGACATAACCTATCACAGTTAATACTTTGTTCGTGCCGGTTCTTCTGTTAACTGTGGGCACTCCTTCATTTTCTCTATTTATATTTGTGTCTGAGGCACTTTCTCTTTCCCTATTGTTTTCAGAGCTCATTTTGCTCTCCTTTAATAATTCTTTCCACGTCTGGTGCGACAGTACCGGTTTTGTTGTCCTTTCCTCCGTCCAGGTCAAAAGATCTATTTACCACGGCGGCTACAGAAGGTCCTTTTCGTAACATTAATTTTTTGACCATTCGTTGAACTACAATTGTATTGCCGTTAATAACGTTGGTATTGATTAATGCTTCTTTTTCATTTTCATCAACAGAGTATATCGCAGGCATATCTCTATTATTACTAAAAGTAAGGAATATAAAACTGCCGTTGTCATATGCGGTTGTTGGACTAATTTCTTCTGATCCTGCGACCCAATAGTTGAAATTAGCTTTTTCATCATATTTTTTTGCCTTTAGTTTGGCTTGTATTTCTAAGTAAGCAGCTTTTTCTTTTGCCCGTTTTTCTTCCTCAAGTGTTTTTGCAGCCTCTTCTTGCGGATATCGAAAAGACAGAGAATATATAAGGTTTTGACTCGACCAGGCTTTTTCGTCTCTTATAGACTTTTTGTCTACAACCAAAGCAAATTGATATGTCCTTTTTTTAGTTATTACAGTAACGTTTGTGTCCGCTTTTTCAGAAGTTGGTTTTATAAATAGGTTGTTTTCTTTTGAAACTATTCGCCACGCTTTGTCGTCGCCAGCTGCAAAATATTTAACATCTTCACCGTCACCGAATTGTATGTGTGTTGACACCCCATAAAATGTTAATATTTTTATTACATTTTCCGGATTATAATTAACAATCCTAACGCGAGCGTCATATTTGCCTTTATTTGGAACCATCTCGGAGCGTGTAAGCGCAGGCGTTATTAAAACGAATAACAAGATGCAAAACAAAGATGATTTCATTGTTTCACTCCTTTTTTAATTTCGGGTAAAAGTATTTCCTGGGGGCTAGAGTCGGGGTCATTTCTGTATTCGACTACTTGAAATCCTAGCGGATTAACAGCTCTGTCTTTTTCAGACATGTTCTTTTTGCCAATATATTTGAAAATTATTGTAGCAGTGTAGTGTGTGCTTTGAGCTTTGCTTGACCCTTTTTCTTCAACAATCTTTGCATAACGAACAATGGCTATTTCTGGCTTTATGAAGGTAGTGCTGAATATGTTCACTTTCACTTTTTTATATTCTCCGTACTCGTTTAAGGGAGAATTATGGTTTTTAGGATTAAAGAAATCAGCGTATTTTTGTTGTTCTTGTACTGTGGACATGAGGCCAATGTTGTTATAGTATTCAACAGCCAAGTCTTTAGAATATCCCTCTCGGTATCTGACATAAAGTTGCGCAAAATACCTGTTAATCACTTCGTCATACATGGTTTTCCCGTTTTTCATTGTGTCGATAATGTCAATAATACCAGATGTGTTATCAACCCTTATGACAAACGGCTGAACTGTTTTTAGTGGCGTAAGCGATACAACCGCCACCGTGGAAAGAAATGCCATTGTTATAGCAACAGTGGCAACCCACCAAGCTATTTTCCTTGACTTAATCAGCTCTTCTATTTTGTCCTTTTCCCAACCCTTAGTCTCATTTAAATATTTATTAAGATCTTCTTTAAGTATTTTGTTTTTCATGACTGTTTTTCCTGTTTTGTTGTTGCTTTGGGCGAAGGTACTATTTTGTTAACAGGGCGATAATCTCCCTGTGGCATTGGAGGAGGGGGGGGAGGTGCTATACTACAGCCTGACAACAAACATACGAACATTAAGCTGATAATCACTCTTTGAATCATTGTTCAACCCCCTTTATGTCTTTTGTGTGTACTTTTGCAGCAACAAAACAGTATATGTTGAACAGTCAAAAAGTATAATATTGTGAAAATTTGCAAAAAAAATCTTCGTTCGATTTTTTTCATTTATTTTTGAATTTATTCCAGACTGCATTTACTCCTGTGGATCGTGCTAAAATCCTCATGTCAGATTTAGTCCTGTTCATTTGACGCCGAATGTTCATAGGTCGGCTTGCTGCTATTCCCCGCGTTGTTCTGTTGTATAACCCGTTGACTGCTCCTAATGTGCTCACCGCTACACCACCGCCAAGCGCAGACGCTATATTAGACACTTGCATTAATACCAAAAAACCTATTAAACAAAATGCGACTGCTGGTAATACACCCGCTAGCGAGGGTGTAGCTAAAGCCGCTGGTGTTGATATCACGATGAGATAAGATTGTATTATGGTCAAAAACAGTTTGATGATTGCGGAGGTCAGGACAATTACAAAAATGAAATTCATGGCTTGGCCTAACCAGGCATCAAAAAACTTCTTTGTTGCTTCAAACATTATCGACAACACAAATATTGGACCCAATGCAAGCATAACGGCAAGTCCGATCTTCGCCATGACCAGCAAGAAGGCTGAATATGCAGTGAGTATTATTCCTGACAGAAGAACCAGACTCCCAGCTAGCCAAACAAAGCAATTTGGAATATTTAAAGTGCTGCTCCAGGGGGAGGCGAAGGAATATTCTGAAAACGCCGCGAATATATCCCAAAAATGCCCCATGAAGTCATCAAGAAATTGTGTGTTTGTTAAGGGATCTGAGTTACCAATTGCTGCAATAGATGCTAGAGAGTCTGGCAGCTGCCAAAGAAAGTCTGTTATGTATTGGTTGTATCTACCAATGTTTAAGGCCAGAGCTATTATCAGGGTTAGACGGATAATTCTCTGCACACCGTCTGTTACTGGTTCGGGGATTACACCGCGCAACATTGACCACCCCCAAAACATCACATAGATACCCAACAACGTTGTGGCTACAGGGGTAAATTGGGCGATTAGATCTGTGGCTACATTTTGAAAATACGTCGTCAGGGTCACGTTCAGTTTCGTGAACAAAGTTGTATAAAAATTGAACGCCGCCGGTGCTCCCATTTTATCTTACCATTTTGGAATAGTTTTATTTTTATACATCTCCGAGCTTTTTTCTTTGTCACGCTGCGTCTTCACCATCACACAAGTAGGGTTGAAAACAGGAGTTTTGTTTTCTCCCGGACACCATTTGTCTAAAAATGCTTGGGCGGTAATCTCATCCCCATTTTCGTCGGTTATGTGTTCTACATCCGTGACAATTGGGACCCCGTTTAGGTCTGTTTTCAAACCACGGCACCCGGAAAATGCAACGAGTGTTAAAATTACGATTAACAAATAATACTTGGTCATTTTTAGCCTCACCAATTCGGTATAGTGCTGTCTCTATACATTGCGGTAGATTTGTCGCGATCACGCTGATTTTGTAAGTCTTTTTGAGCCATGGCTAACTGACTCAAGGTGTGCAGTTTTATCTTTTCGTTTTGAAGCATCAATTGTTCAGCTTGAATTCGGCCTTGAAGATCCGCCATGTCCTTTGCGTCAGGCGCATCATTCACCTTGTCCAGTAACACTTGAATGTCATCAAATCTGGCACTTGCTTTCCGGTAGGAATCTTCTGCTGTGGCTCTGTTAACTGCCGCTTGTCGAGCGTCTTTTTGGTAATCTTGGGCATTCAACGAATCGGGATCTATCCATGTTTCAGAAAAATCCACTCTTTTGTTTTCGTTCATTATCGCGTCAGAATTACCATACCCGTTGGTTAAAATTGATTGATACTCGTCCGGTAAATATTTTCGAAGCGCCGGGTTATTTACCAGGTTGCCCATTCCGCGAGAGCCATTGAGACTTTTATATTCTCTTTCCATTTGTTTCAGCTGAGATTCTAACTGTGTTAGTTGCTCGGCCATTTGTGCTGCCTGTTCTGCCCAGGCTACCACTTGAAGGACTGATTGGGCCAGGTTTGCACCATCAATTACTGGTATTCCGGCGCAGGCGTTGTTTTGCAAGAAAAAGCCAAAAATAATGATAATGAGACACAGTTGTCTTTTAAGACTTTTCATTTCTTCCTCCTTATAAATATTTGGTGTGACATCATACTCACAATTTTTTTCTGAGTTTTTGAAATTCTGGTAACCAATTTTCAGGATCTGTACCACGTTCGGAAACAAGTTTTTCCGCTAATGCTGAAGTGGCTGTGTTTCCTGAGAGAACGGCAAGTTCATCTTCAAAACCGCGCAGGTTTAATTCTGCAACAGCAGAGTTTTTTCCTTGTTTTATAAGGAAACAACGTGATTTTTCCCCAAGGGATTTTACTATTTCATATTCCCGTTCGCTTAATCTGAAACCATCCACATAGTCTTTTCGGGTTGCTTCAGGGTTTGGAAGAAATATTTTTGTGGCAGTTTGACCTATAATTGCAAAAGCGATTGGTGAATTGAGTACTTGGGTTGGCGATTGAGTAAACATGACAAGAAAGCCGTCTTGTTTCCTAATTGTGACCAATTTGTTTTGAGCCAGGTCTTGGAACGCTTCATCGTCTAGCAGTTTCCAGAATTCATCCATGAATATAGGTATACGCCTACCATCTATCAGATTTTCGATTCTGTGAAATAAGTACATTATCGTTGGCGTGCGGGTTTTTTCATTTTCCAAAAATTCTGTCACGTCAAAACCGACTATCGGGCAATTATCCAGATCGAGAGTGTCTTCCTTGTTATCGAACAACCACCCATAAACACCGTCACCACACCAACGAGATAAACGAATATGCAAACCGTTTTCTTCTGTTGGATCAAAAAATTCGAGTAACGCACCAAGTTTTCTCTTTTCTTGGGGAACAGCTATTAAACCGGCTATTGCTTGGGATATTTCTCTTTCTTGACTTAATGTTATTGGCGATCCTTCATGTTTCACGAGCTGTTTCACGAGCAATTCAAGGAAGCTGATATTGTTGGGCGTTGGGTTCATTTGAAACGGATTAAAACCGGTTGGTAAACCATTTTTTAATGGATAATAGCGCCCCCCCATGGCTCGTATTCCAACAGCAGCCCCTAGGTCCTTGTCAAAAACAATACACGATAGTTTTTTGCCGTTTTGAGGTTGATTGAATTTTTGAGTTTGGGCCAACAACATCATTTCTAATACGGTTTTGCCCGTTCCTGATTTTCCGATTACAACTGTGTTTGCTAAGTCTTTATGATTGGGGTCTAGTTTGTCGTTTTTATCGGTTGAACCTTTGTGGAAGGAAAAATAAAAAGGTGCTCCCGATGTGGTTTTGAACATGGTTACAGCATCACCCCACTGGTTGCCTTTGATTCTTCCTGTTGGAAAGTTATGAAAACTACTAAAGGCAACAAAGTTGCGGCTGGTTATGTCTCCCACCCTAACTCTAAACTGAAAATTTCCGGGTAATTGCGCCCAAAATGCACCAGCAATTCCAATTTCTTCCCTGGCCCATTTCATTCCAACATCCGAAATTGCTGTCCCTGCTAGGTTCATTGAGTCCTTTAATGTTTTTTTGTCATCGCCAAAGATCAACAAGCTTAAGCTATGGGCTCCCATGACAAAAAGGTTGGATGTAAGGTCATCAAGAGCCTGGTCAATCGCGTCAATTTGGCTTATTGCAACATCACCAGCATTTACCATTCTGGCTTGCTGTCTCTTCATTCTCCCCACGGCAACAGGTTTCGATAAAAAAGTGAAAGATTGTGACAAAACAAATTCAAAAGGCATGGAAAACAAATTATTTAATATCCCAGGGAATGAGACACTGGGGTATTCCTGAATTGTAACAATACCAGCATATTGAGTTCTTGTTGGTCCTTTTAGAGACATCAATCCTACTTTTCCAAAAAAAGGTCTTGATGTAGCCATTATTTCACTAATTTTTGCTCGGCATAAAGGGAAACGCTGCCATTCACCGTTCACCAGGAAGGAATAGAATTCCAAGACTTCTGAATAAACAAAACCATTGTACTCATAACATCCCAATAGCTCTGGTTCATACCTTTCGAGCGAAGCTATTGCTACGCCGGTTATTTCCTCTATTGTCGCAATTTCATCTGATTGGTGGTTTGCTGTTTCTTTTCTATTTCTTTTCTCAAAGAGCCCCAATATTTTGAGGACTTTTACTGGTTGAGGACGATAAATGATTGTCAAATACAGTTCATTAACGAGCATAGGCTCTTGCGCCATGTATTCCCGGTATTTCTCGTTGAAGTGCTTGCAAAACCCAGGCGTAAAATCACCTTCAGGATAGGAGGAGTATTTTCGTCGGACCACGTGCGACCATATAGCTACGTTTGAGGAGGAGATGTTTCTTAAGAGTCCGTTGAGTTGGTCGTGCCAGGAGTTGATATCTTCTATGTCGGCGCTCTCGTGTGCTGCACCCTGCATTTTGATTGTTGCGGAATAATCCCCATTCCTGAGCTTCACCACGTTTGTTGTGACTTGGCTGGTATATGGGATAAAAGAAGATGTGCTTTCTTCTTGAGCAAAGGCTTTTGAAAATTTAAAAGTTGCAGCCATTGTTGTTTCCTTTGATCATTTTTTCCACTTTTTGTTAGGGAGTGGCGAAAAGCTCGCCGCTCCCCAAAAACGCGTATTTCGGCATCGCCCCGAAGTTTGCAACCATAAATAAATCGAGTTAAATACTTCCGGGTCATCGGCACTAATCAGATATAAAACAGCGTGGACCGGCGCGGCTAACAAAAGATAAAGAGGGTTGCCAATTGCAAGGAATATTAAAGTCGTCACCATGAATTCGATTACAAAAGCAAAATAAGGAATTCCCCACATTGTAGCTGGCCTGGTTAAGCCAACGAACAAATCATCAGTGTGTATATTCTGAGGATCGTTAATCATGCGGCTCCCGCTATTATGTAATCAACTATGGAGGTTGCACCGAAAATCAGCACGATACCTACAATGATTTTAATAGCCCAATCCCACGACAACTTCCCTGCAATGGCAGCAATTCCACAAGCGATAACCGCTATAATAGCCAGGGTTCTTGTAAGACCGCCGGTAAAAATAGCTAGAATTTGGGTCGCGGCGTTATCCCAAGGTCCTGACCCTGCAAAAGCCGACATGGGCATCGCCACCATCAAGCCCAATAATGCGACCGAGAACACTAATGATTTTCTATTCTTTTGTTTGTCCAACATCTCTCTCTCCTTGCTTTCGGGTTTGTTTGTTCCTTAGTTAACTTCTTTTTTACACAGCCCCTGTATGAAAATAAATATACACTATATATACACTAATATAAACCTTAGTCATATATAAAACCACAAGCACAGGTTTGTCAAGCTTTCTGATACCCATATTAGGGACGATATCTGTTTTGTCTAACACGTCGTATATATTGCATATTATCTTTTTCGTGGAAAAATATTTTATCAGAATGGTTCACGTTAAAACATCTGTAAGTAATAGAAATATATCATTATATACACCAAATAATTTACCCAAAGACTTTAAACTGGACTACAATCCCAAAAGGTTTAAATTAAACAAGTAAGGGCGGGGGCAGAGCTGACTGCAAGCAGCAAACAAGGGGTTTTAAGGTTGATGCCCCCGGACAAACAGGACTATTGATTCAGTAAAAAACCTTTGTTGGAAAGATTTTTTTTGATGCGGTTCTGGTGACAAGGTGTAAATATATTAAAAAGCTGCCGATGGTAGTGTATTTTTCGTGTAATAAAATATGTTTTGAACAAGTGAAAAGAATAAATGTGGTGTTATAATATGTGGAAAACCTGGAAAGACGAACATCCTTACCCCGGAATATACGTTTATGTTCGCGATCTGTGCTGTTTGGAAGAATGGGAGGTGGGGTGGACTGTGGGTTGTGACGGCGATACAAGGGCTTTTATTGCCTGCGATCCCTTAATGCTGGAAGTTGATTTCGACCAATGGCAATCAGTGCCAACACCTATTGGTGAATGGCTAACCGGCAGCCCTACACCAGAAAAATTTGTTTATGTGAGAAACAGAAACAATATGGGAGAGTGGGACATAGGTTTATCTGTAGGCGTAGAGGGGGATTCCAAGGTTGTGCTTATAAATGCTACTGGTTTTAAAGAGGTATACGATGAGTGGCAGCTCGTGCCTACTCCTTGAGATCCTTTTGTGGTGCAAATTTCAAAGTGTTTATAAGTAGAGTGCCCTTGAAATTCTTGTCTTTGAACAGAGGTACTATCCGAAAATTGAAAACATGCCCACTGTAAAAATTAACGTCTATTTCTTTCTCTTTCTGTGGATTGCTGGCAACGTGCATAATGACATCCAATACTTCATCTAAATTTTTTATCTTTTTACGGATATTAATAACTATTTCCTCAATTGAAGGATTTAAGGTTAGATCAACCCCATCCAGGAAATGCCAGCGATTACTAGAAAACACAAAATCTCTTTTTGCGTTAAAAAACGTTACCCCTTCATGTAAGTGATTAAATATTTGATTAAAAAGGTCTATCTTATCAAGTAGCTCCTCGTTTTGTTTAATCTTTTCTTGGTTTTCCTGCAATGATTGTAAATTTAAACTTATACCTTCAGCAACACGGATTAAGATACTTTTTTGTTGTTCGGGATTTGTGATTTCATTTCCGCGAACGCCATTTTCTCCGTTTTCGCTGATATCAACAGTGTCGTCAAATTTTATGAGTGGATTTTTATTTTCATACTCAAGTTTGCCTTGACGCATCATTTCGTCATAAGAGATCTCGTAATAAGTGGCTACGCTTCGTTGGAACTCAATTGGGCAACTCTTAGGTTTACCTCTGTATAATTTGTTTATATATGCTGTTGATCTGTTTATTAAAGGCGAACGGGCTAGATCAACTTGCTTTTCACCGTCAAATATTTTCCTTCGGAAAAAAGCGAGAAAATAATCAAATTTTGTTGGCATTTTTTCTTTTTATAAAAATTATTAAACAACGGGGGTTGGATCTTTGTAGGATATCACCCAAAGGTGGTGGGTTTCCATTGAAAAACAGCAAACCACCAGTTTTCTATTTTAATATTTCAATGTGTATGGGAGGTATTTGGTCTGTCCTTTGCGTTAAATGCCGGACAAGCCTATCAAGGCTAACCCAAGAGCGCCACTTACCTCTCGCTGTAACCAATCTCACGTCTCCCTCTTTGCCCTTCCAGTCAAGGTTCAGTAAGACGTTATAACTGTTTTTTTTATTTCTGATCACCTTGATGGATGTTACTACATTGTTTTGTAAATACTCAAACATCTCTTTTTCTTTTACAGTGTTCATGATACTTTCGTCTATTCTATAGGGGTGTCAATTGTATAATTAACTCCCTGATATACCATTGTATTATCAATATTGTTGTTATATACGTTTTTTTCCTGTTCGTCTGATCCGGGATTTTCGTAAATGCTCTTGCTGTTTTTTGAGAGATTTGGTTTTATTTCAAGTTTTTTTAACTTAAATTCCCTCTGTTTTTCGCTGTTTTCTAAAAGAGGGATGGGGGAAGACGCAGAAATTACCTTTTGCACATATCCATTTGAGAATCCTCTTGTGAATGATCCGGTGTTATACGCTGAAATTGCCTGGTATGTTGCTGTTTTGTCGTCGAGTGTTTTTTTTCGTGCAAGAACGTAGTTGTCGTTAAATATTTTTGCTGCGGCGGCAATATTTGTGCAAGGATCAAAAATTGAATCAACTGTCAGCCCAAGTTTGTCCAGGTTGGAATAGTTTATTTGTCCTAACCCCATATCAATGTTGTATTTATTATCAATAAGCCACCTGGCTGTGGAAATTGCTTCGTCTTCACTTTTTGGTTGGCGAGCCAGTTTTACTTTTCCGTTTATACCGATTGCAAAAGGATTGGAGTTGGATTCTGTCTGAATAATTGCAGTTATGGTCTGTGTATCGGCCAGAGGAGCACACATTAAAGTCATTGCTAATATATCAAACATAAATTCACCATTTTAAAGAGATGTATCATAAAATACCAAGGTTAGGTAAAATCCATAATGCTTGTTTTGTCAAAACAAAACGTGTATTTTTGTCTTGCTTTTAGGGTCTTTTTGTTATTTTTGGTTTGTGAAAGTAGCTCGACAGACCACATTAACAATATTATTCCTTATGATTAACTGATGTTATAAAGCAATATTTGCAAGGGATTTCCGTGCGTGTTGTTTTTTCGTGTATATGGGTGAACAATAGTGTATTGTTTTAGCAGGTTTTGGCAAGTAAAACAACTTTTTGATACCAGTGTAGGCAACTTTTAAACAGCATAAGTCATTAAATAAAGAACATTAGCTACAGATCAACTGATCTTTAAATGTGAGGTGTTGACCATGAAATCCTTCTTCAAAATGGTTTTAAGAACGGTACTATTATTGCGTATCCCGTTGTTTTTTGTGATGTTTTGGTTGCGTGGGGTTGTGTTGTTTTTTTTAAAATTAGGTTCTCTCGTAACTCTTTTGGTGTGGCTGTTTTCCTGGTATGCATTTCCAGACAAGCCCCAAATGGTTTGGGGTTTTGCTGCTGCGAGCCTGATTTGTTTTGTTCTCGGTTGGGGTTATGATTTGATTTTGATGGTTGTTGCCCCTCAGGAATTAACTACTCTTTATCTTTAGTGCTGCCTTCGAACAGCTACTTCTTGAGAAAACAATGAATATTAATGTTCGTGGTCTTGCTGCAATCGGGTCTTTCTTGATCCACAACATCCAGAAAGGTTCTTATGAAGGGGTTCCCGTCGGAGCCGCGTTTGAATTATCAGAAGCACTCCATAGTTTGAGTTGTCAAAATGTTGAACAGGATGTGTTTATAAAAGAAAAGATTAAAAATCGCCTCATTGCTTTTCTTTTAAAATATCCTCAGTTTAAAAAAGAGATATGTGAGAATATAGAATTAGAGGAATAGTTCTTCAATCTCAGGGCAGTGGGCAGGGAGATCTGACCGGCGCTGGTCGGTTTTAAAATAATTTGGTATCAAAAGCCGGTCCTCGATGTCGCCCAGGAGAAGGTTTTTGATACCGTTTTCAAACAGCTTGAAAAGCAACAGCAACAGCTTAAGATTGATTATTTTGGGGATAGATCGGCTTCCGGCTTCACCGTCCACCCCGCTCTTTTATAAACTCCTTCCCGGCGTTTTCCGCTGCGCTCCAACCACCGCCAAGGAGTTATAAAAGGCGAGCTGGCAGGCGCGATCCTCCAGCCTTTGAGCTGCGAATT
>AMWB02045366.1_pt1 | contig 23070 bp, 19 predicted proteins | sample 200311 | NCBI WGS metagenome assembly AMWB02 (sample SAMN02737377, study PRJNA173069) | bioreactor metagenome | biome: anode biofilm in microbial fuel cells | place: USA: California | collected 2010-12-16 | reverse complement strand
GCCAGATCACGGCTGCCTTTTTCAACGATCTGAAGAACTTCGATGCTGTTGTCTTTTAAAACATCCATGATAATTTGAGGGTTTTCCCGGATTGTCCTGAGGACCTGCTCCCTGATGATTTCTGGATGTGCCTGAACGGCTTTCAATGCCTCATCCTGAATCATTTCGGTTTTCGGAGCGTTGCATCCCGACAGCAACCCGCAGATCAGAAGCATCCCAGCCAGTTTTTTCATGCGATCAATCCTTTCTGAACAATATATTGTGATCACCGACACGTTTTGTTATTTAAAGACTGAATTTGTGCTTCATGTCAATAAAAAGGTGGATATGATAAGATTGAAAATTGGTCCGATTCGCCAATTTGGGTTGTTGCACTTATCCTTCTGGTGCGAATTCATGATGTTCATCTTCATAGCGTCTGGCAATGCTGGCAAATTCATCGGCGATTTCCATAAAGGCATCCACCACGTCCGGATCAAAGTGAGAGCCCTTACCCTCAAGAATGATCTCGACCGCCTTTTCGTGAGCCATACCCGCTTTATAGATGCGCCTGGAAATGAGGGCGTCATATACGTCCGCGACGGCCATCAGGCGGCCGGAAATCGGGATGTCATCACCGGATAATCCATCCGGATAGCCTGTGCCGTCCCATTTCTCCTGATGGGAATAAGCAATTTCCTTGGCGAACGAAAGGTATGGCATGGCTTCCCCAAGGCGCTGTTCCGCAGCGATGATTGAATCGCGACCCAATGTGCAGTGGGTCTTCATGATTTCATATTCTTCCTGGGTAAAGCGTCCCGGTTTGAGAAGAATATTATCATGGATGCCGATTTTGCCGATATCATGCAACGTGGCTGATTTGAAAAGCAGATCAATGGTTTTGTCATCATCCAGAAAAAAGCTGAACCGGGGATGGTGACGGAGCTTTTCAGCCAGAGCCCTGACATAATACTGGGTGCGGCGGATGTGGTTGCCCGTATCATTGTCCCGGGTTTCCGCCAGCGAAGCCATTACCAGTATCGTAACTTCCTGGGCCGCGCCAATTTCCTGCGTGCGACGCCTCACTTCCGATTCCAGAAACTCGTTCTGATCCTTGAGGTAGTCGCTCATCCGCTTCAACTGCAGATGGATTTGCACACGCGCCAGCAATACGGAAGGACTGATCGGCTTGGTAATGTAATCCACCGCGCCGAGTTCGAAGCCATGAATCTCGTCCTCGACATCCGTTTTGGAGGTCAGAAAAATGACCGGGATATCTCGGGTCTTCGGATTTGCCTTTAACTGACGGCAGGTTTCATAACCATCCATGACCGGCATCATGATATCGAGCAAAATGATATCGGGAGGCGTACCGGTAAGGGCCACTTTTAGTGCCCGCTCGCCATTGTTTGCAATTTTAACCTTGTAATGATCTTTTAGCAGTCCGCTCATCAAGGAAAGATTGTCCGGTGCGTCATCGACCACAAGAATCGCCGGCTTATCCATATAGCTTGTATCGGTCATTTCGGATTCCTCAAATACTTTTTGCAATTGAATTTATGTGTTGTCCAGATTTCCGTCCCCCGATGCATCAGCACTTTACGGCTGTCTGTTGAATCTTTTAGTCTGCAAGTTCATCAATTCGATTGCTTTTTCAAAATCATATTGCTTGACGGCGTGCTGGAAGGGTCCGAAGATTTCCATTCCCAGCATGCCGCACAGCGCACGGTTTTCCTTTTCGAGATATTCCACCGCTTCGCTGTCATTACTATCGAGAAGTTCCATCATTTTTTCGAAAACTGCCGCCGACATGAATTCATCCATCTTGTAGGCCTGTTCCCGGACCGCAGCCACGGGGAAAACTGCCGTCAGACCGGAAATGAGCTTGCCGTGCACTGCAGCGAAGGGTTCAAACATTGCTCCGATTTTCTCACCAGACAAGCCCTCCCGGATTGCTTTCTCCAGATCGGCAGCCAATTTCTGCATCTGGAAAGCACCGATGTTCGCGCTCACCCCTTTTACGGTGTGGGCCAGTCGTTCCGCCGCGACGTAATCGCCGGAATCCAGGCTCCGGCGTATCTGGGCCGGAGCCTGCCCCTGGTTGTCAATATACTTTTTCAGCATATCCAGGTAAAAGGCCTTCTTTCCCATGACCTGTTTTAATCCGAACCGGGTGTCGAGCCCGGAAATATCGGGCAGTGCGTCCTGTTCTGCAGGTTTTGCTTCTTCCATAACCTTGAAAGGTGTTTCAGCGGTTTCTTGAACCTGCTCGATCGGATGCGGTTTCACCCACTTCAGCAACTTGTCGTAAAGCTCAACAATGTCAATCGGCTTGCCGATATGGTCCCACATTCCCGCTTTGCGGCATTCTTCAATGTCCGCTTCCATGACGTTCGCCGTCATGGCAACAATGGGAAGATCCTGAAAGCGCGCATTCCTGCGAATTTCACGGGTGGCCGCAGCACCGTCCATGACCGGCATCTGCATATCCATGAGCACGATATCATAGGGGCGTTTATCCAGCATCTCGATCGACTTCAGGCCGTTCTCGGCCACATCAACCTTGAACCCGGCATGGGTGAGCAGCTTAAAGGCGATCTCCTTGTTAAAGGCGTTGTCCTCCACCAGAAGGATGGATGCACCCTTAATGTCTGCAAGGCGTTCTGTTAACGGCGCAGTCTGCTGCGCCATATCCGAATTGTTATCGCGTGTTGCACCCGGTACCCTGACCGTGGGTGCGGGCAGAAATTCCTTTGACCTGGCCATGCCCTTGCCCAGTCGTGCCGTAAACCAGAAGGTGCTGCCTTTGCCATATTCACTTTCCACGCCCACTTCTCCGCCCATGAGGTGGACAAGTTTTTTGGAGATAGCCAGTCCCAGTCCGGTTCCGCCATACTTTCGAGAAGTGGAAGTATCGGCCTGCTGGAAAGATTCGAACAGTTTGCCCCGCTGTTCCTCCGTCAGTCCGATGCCCGTATCCCGGACGGCAAAACGGATGAGGACATCATGGTCCGTTTCTTCAATGACGTTGACCGAAATTGCGATCTCACCGTGTTCGGTGAATTTGATTGCATTATTGGTATAATTGACCAGAATTTGCCCCAGCCGCAGGGAGTCCCCCAGCAGACAACCCGGAGTCCCCTGCGCGATGCTGAACACCAGCTTCAGTCCTTTTGAGGTTATCTTTTCTGAAATGAGGTTGAAGACATTCTCCATAACCTCCTCCAGTTCAAATTCCGCTTGTTCCACCGACAGCTTGCCCGCCTCTATTTTGGAAAAATCCAGGATATCGTTGATAATGCGGAGCAGATGCTGTCCCGATTGCTGGATTTTCTGGACGTATTCGCGTTGTCTGAGATCCATATTTGTCTTCATGGCCAGGTTTGAAAATCCGATGATGGCATTCATGGGCGTGCGGATTTCGTGGCTCATGTTGGCAAGAAAGTCGGCCTTGGCTTTGGCGGCGGAGTCTGCTTTCTGTCTGGCTTGATCCAGATCTTCCAGGAGGTTTATCATCGTCTTGCGCGCTTTTGCCAGCTCCGCGATCTGATTCTGGAGGTCCTCCATTGATTTTTTTCTTTCCTGAAAGGCCAGTTGCAACTGCTCGGTCATGCTGTTGAATGCCTCGGAAAAATCCCCCATAAAATTGACCCGATGGCTGAAATCCCCCGTGGCAATCTGTTTGGTGATCCATGTCAGGGTTTTCAGGCTGGCGTGCAGGCTCTTGAGCGACTGGACAATGATCATGCTTCCCCTGGGCGGTTCGATATTGATTTCTCCCCGAGCCAGTTGATACGTCAGGCGGGTCATTTCATTATATTCAGCAATGAAGCGGTTGATATACCCAACTGCCTGGCGGATTTCATTGTCGGGGTAGTTCTGGGGCAATTCAATCGGCACAGGTTTTTTGCCGTTCAGGATAGCATGAAACACCTCTGTGATCTTATCGATATCGTGCGCGTGGACCTGAATCATTTTGATATATCCTCAAGCTGCCGGTTTGACCTCAAACCGGCATACCCGGCCGCCTGAACACCAGCAATCGACTTCCTTGACATCGAATTTCTTCCCGGAGAATTCCATAAGCAAACCACTGATAAATCCTTCATCATACGTGCAGATGGTCTCGTTAGATACCGGCAAACCGGAGCAATCAATATCTTCGGCGATCGTCAACGTGAACTCCATTTTCGCAAGATCGGATTTCTCCACTCTCAGGATTCCGATCTTCAAAGCAGCCATCAGATCCTGTATTTCCTTTATAAGGGCCCCGAAATCGATTTTCTGTGTGATCAAATTCTTGAACAGTTCCCGGCCCGCAAGCTCTCCGGCCTTGAAAAAGACGCGATCCGCCGTCTCCGTATCGAATTCCTGAATAATGACATCCCGGAGGGTGAACTGCATCAGGCGATAGACCGACAATTCAACCATCGATCCAAGATTGGGACGCCCCTCCGCAATATTTCCGATCATGCGCCACTCAAATAATGACGATTCTCTTTCTTCCTTGAACATTTCGGCATCCCTTCATCGTACTGTCGCAACTGACCGACAATACGGCATTTCAACGCAAAGATAAATATTTTCACCAGATCACCCGTTAATTATGGCGCTGATTCACCGGAATTGAGGGTGATGAGATCTATGGAAAGCGACAGGAAAACTATAAAAGACGATGAGCGGAAAAGCAACACTTGGAAAGAAAACCTGCTGATTATCTGAGTCCCCGGATGAACTCCCCGACCGCGTGGATCCCCTCATTTTCCATCAACCGGATGGTCTGCGTTCCAATGACGGCAATATCCGCTTTTCCTTTAATGAAATCGACATCCGCCCTGTCCTTCACCCCGAACCCAAGGGCCAACGGCAAATCGGTTGCTGCCCGGCATCGTCCCAGATAGCCTTCCAACTGTCCTGAAAATTCGGTGTCGATACCGGTAACGCCTTTTCTGGCCACGCAGTAGATAAAACCTCTGGCAAAGGAGGCAACGGCTTTCATGCGTTCATTGCCGGTTGTGGGTGAAAAAATAAAAATGGGCGCCAGGTTTCGCTGGCCCATGGACATGAGGTAGTCCGCGCCCTCCTCGTGCGGCAGATCCGGAACGATGGCACCTTGAAGTCCTTCCTGAACCATTCTTTGGCTGAAACGATCCACCCCGTATTTGAACAGGATGTTATAGTAGCTCATGAACAGAAATGGGACGTCAAAGCTTCGGGTCACTTTCCCGGCAAAATCAAAGCATTTCTCAACAGTGGCACCCCTGGAAAGGGATTTTTGATTGGCGTGCAGGATGACGGGCCCGTCGGCAATGGGTTCGGAAAAGGGGATCTGCAGCTCCATCAGGTCAACGCCCGCCTTGACCATGGTTTCAACAATTCGAAAAGATTCCTCAAAAGACGGATATCCGATCACGATATGGGTCATGATCAGGATATCACGCTGTTTCAATCTGTCCCGCAAGTATGTTTCAAGCATGATATTGACCTGCCTTTTTGATGATGAACGCCTGCCATTTCGGGTCATTGAACGCATCGGCGATGGTGAAGATGTCCTTGTCGCCCCTTCCCGACTGATTGATGATGATGCTGTCATCGGGGGATATGGCCGTGGCTTCCTTGAACGCCTGTACAAAGGCATGAGCGGATTCCAGCGCCGGAATCACCCCTTCCAGGCGGATCGTCAGCGACAGAGCATCCACGACTTCCCGGTCGGTCGCCGCCTCGAATCGTACCCGGCCTGTTTCCTTCAGATGCGCCAGGATGGGCGAAACACCCACGTAATCAAGTCCTGCGGCAACACTGTGGGTTTCTCTCATCTGGCCGTCGTCATCCTGAAGAAAATAAGTTTTATACCCCTGGGCAACCCCGATGCTGGCATCCTTGGAGCATAGCCTGGAGGCATGCTGACCCGTATCCAGTCCTTTGCCGCCGGCCTCAACTCCCACCAGTTCAACCGGATCATCCATGAAACCGCTGAAAATCCCCAGCGCATTGGAGCCGCCGCCCACGCAGGCATAAACACGGACCGGCAGTTTTTTCTCCCGGTCCATAATCTGCACTCGGACTTCCTTTCCAATGATGGACTGGAAATAGGAAACCATTTCCGGAAAGGGATGCGGGCCGCATGCGGTTCCCAGCACGTAATGCGTTGTATCCATGTTCGCCACCCAGTCTCGGAAAGCCTCGTTGATGGCGTCCTTTAGCGTTCTGGAGCCTTCCGTCACCGGAATGACCTCTGCGCCCAGCCGTTCCATCCAGAAAACATTCGGCCGTTGTCTTTCGACATCCACTTCACCCATGTAAATGGTGCATTTGAACCCGAATTTGGCGGCCATGGTGGCGGTTGCCACGCCATGCTGCCCTGCTCCGGTCTCCGCGATGACACGGGTTTTTCCCATACGTTTGACCAGAAGCCCCTGCCCCATGACATTGTTGGCCTTGTGCGCACCGGTGTGGTTCAGATCCTCCCGTTTGATGTAGATGCGCGCACCGCCGAAATGCCGGGTGAGATTTCCGGCAAATGTCAGGGGGGTGGGCCTGCAGGAATAGGTTGACATCAAATCCGCATATTCCTGCCAGAAAACCGGATCGGTTTTTGCTTTCTGAAATATCTCCACAAGCTGCTCGAAGGTGGCAACCAGGATTTCCGGCAGATAGGCGCCGCCGAATCCATCGTAATGGCCCCTTTCAATCATCAGTCATTCCTCCTCCAATGGTTTGAGAAAAAACAAATTGATCCGTTCGGCAGTATAACTCCGAATAGATTGCGTTATCGGCCTGAATAAAGTGGAGAAACCGTTTGACCACCAAAATGGGCGTGGTCGGCAAAACCGCCAGTTCAGCGGCCCTGCTTCCTGCCACATATCCGATCCTGAACGTCTGCCGGCCGCTGATCGGTCGCATGAAATACTTTTCGTCCACAATTCTGGAAAGGGACCGGCCCTCCATGTCAATGGCATCGATTCCCGCGAATAGTCCGGGATGAAGATAGATGTTTTCATGCAGGACAGGCGCCGCATCCACCCGGATCAGCCTGGATAGAAAGTAGGCGCTCTGGCCGGAAAAAGGGTTATCCGGGTCGGACCCGATCGCCACCAGCCGGGTTTTCTGCAAGATGTGCGTGATCGCCGATGCGCCATCGCGGTGAAAAGCCGATGTGGTTCCTGCCAGAGAAAACAAATCGATTTCTTTTTGTTGTTTCAAAACATAAGTGCCAGAGCCGCGTTTTCGAATCAGAACACGTTTCCGAACCAGCAGATCAATCGCCTGCCTGACCGTCGGCCGACCAATCCCGTAAATAGTAGCCAATGCATGCTCGGAAGGAATCCTGGCATCCGGTGGAAATTCACCGGCACGGATACCGGATAAAAGGATATCCGCCAGTTGGTGATACAAAGGCATGGGGGATTGCGGGTTCAGCATCATGTATCTCGATGTCGTTCTTTTCGGCAATTCGTTTAGTTATTTTCAGGCACGCTAATTTAAATTGGTAAAGTTGTCAAGACATTTTATGCCGGAAATGACTTTATTTTGCTGACGTTGGTGAAGTTGACAGAATTGAAAAATAATTAGATAATCCTCAGTCATAGATTGTCCGGCAATCAAGAATGCTTCGTCAGTTAAAAAGAGGTACCGCTTTGATAGACAGTGACAACAGAACGTTTATATGCAGTGTCGTTTATTACGACATTGCCAATTACTCGACAAAATCCGTCGAGGTGCAGATCCGTCTAAAAGAACAACTCAATCGATATACGACCGAGGCCCTCCAGAATGTTGCCGTCAATGACCGGATCATTCTGGATACCGGTGACGGCGCCGCCATTTGTTTTTTAGGAGATCCGGAAGATGCCCTCTTTGTTGCGATGAGCATACGCGATGCCGTTCTGGGCAATGGGGATCGATTCACGGACGACCCTTTGCGGGTCAGATTCGGCATCAATCTGGGGGCTGTCAAGGTGGTCAATGACATCAACAATCGAAAAAACATCATTGGGGACGGCATCAATGTCGGCCAGCGCATCATGAGTTTTGCGGAGCCCGGACAGATACTGGTTTCACGTTCTTATTATGAAGTCGTCTCCCGCCTGACCCAGGAATATGCCAAGCTGTTCCATTATCTGGGAACACGCGCAGACAAACATGTACGTGAGCACGAAGTTTACGCGATACTACGGCCTTCTGAACAGGCAGAAGCTGAACCCGCATCGGAATCGTTCCGCCAGAAGGCGACGATTCCGGATGGAAAAAGAAATACCTATAAACAAACGCATCGTGCTTCCCCGAATTCAGCATCTGCCTTTGAACAGAACTCCCGAAGAGATACCTGGAATTCCGTGTCGGTTTCCGTTACACCCCGGTATTGGTGGCAAACGAAAAAATTTGCTTACGGGGGTGTTGCCGTGGCTATTTTCATTGCTGTCATCCTGACTTTCGTTATGCCTCGCAATTTTGGAAGCGGAGATATCCAGCCTGACAAGAACGCTCTCACACCAGAGTCTGTATTGAAAAACACCGATAAATCATTGCCGGATATCACGCAATCTCCGGAAAATGCCAGTCCCGAGAAAACGCAGCCGGTGATGCCTCCGCCTCCTGTTCCGGATGTAGTCCCCCAGCCGGAAAGCCCGGACAAATTGCCGGTGGATAATGCATTGCCGGAAATCACACAATCGCCGGAAACTGCCGGCGCCGAGAAAACAGAGCCGGCGATGCCACCCGCCCCTGTTCCGGATATTATCCCCAAGGAAGAAAGTCCGGCTGAATTACCGCCTGAAAAGGTTCTGCCGGAAAAAAGCGCTGATTCTGCTCAACCGGTCCAGCCGCATGAAGCGCCTCCTGTTCCGGAAGCCATCATCCAGTTTGCCATCACCCCGTGGGGCGAAGTGTTCGTGGATGGAAAGCGCCAGGGAGTTTCACCGCCTTTGTCCAGTCTGTCCATTGCACCGGGAAAACATGTTATCGAAATAATCAATGCGGCATTTGCGCCCTTTTCCCAGACGATTGAAATCAAATCCAACGAACAACTGAAATTCAACCATAAATTCAAATAAGGAAAGATGAATCCATGTCGTTTTTTCGAGCAATCGCCCTGTGCATGATGACCCTGATCCTGCTTGCCGGATGTTCTTTTATTTCGAAACCGGGTAAACCTCGAGACATACCCAAATCGAGCAAACCGGTGGATTTGAACAGGGGCAGCTCTTTTTATTCTGCGGGAATCACCTATTATGAAGAAGGCGAATATGAATCTGCCGAAAAAAATCTGAAATTGGCCCTGACACTGGGTCTGGCGAATCCTGAAGACAATAAAAATGCCCATAAATTCCTGGCGTTTCTCTATTGCGTGTCCGATCGGCAGACGCTTGCCGAGACCGAATTCAAAAAAGCCTTTGAAATCGACCCCGGTTTTTCGCTGAGCCCTGCAGAATCAGGCCATCCCATGTGGCAGCCGGTCTATGACAAGGTCAAAAGCCAGATGACGCCGGTTAAAAAATTGCCGTGATTATTCCGGCAGTTGAAAAGAGGTGCCGCATTGATAGACCGTGATAACAGGACTTTTATATGTAGTGTTGTTTATTTCGATATCGCCAATTACTCGACAAAATCCGTCGAAGTGCAGATCAGACTCAAAGAGCAGCTCAATCGGTTTACGACCGAAGCCATCAAGAATGTTGCCGTCAATGACCGGATCATTCTCGACACCGGCGACGGAGCGGCCATTTGTTTTTTGGGAGATCCGGAAGATGCCCTTTTTGTCGCGATGAACCTTCGATCCGCCGTACTAAACGCTGCCGATCCCTTGCAGGTTAGATTCGGCATCAATCTGGGCCCCGTCAAGGTGGTCAATGATATCAATGATCGAAGAAACATCATTGGTGACGGCATCAATGTCGGCCAGCGCGTCATGAGTTTTGCAGAGCCCGGACAAATCCTGGTTTCGCGTTCCTATTATGAAGTCGTCTCCTGCCTGACCCAGGAATATGCAAGGCTGTTTCATTATTTAGGAATGCGTGCGGACAAAAATATCCGGAAGCACGAAATATACTCCATACTTCCTGCTTCCGAACAAGCTGAAGCCGTATCCTCGATGGAATCGGCCCTTCGGGATGATGTGCAAATTCCGGCTCGAAATGCAATTGCCGTTGAAAAAGCGCATGTTGTCCCACCTGATTCAGCACCTGCCTTGGAACAGAGTTCCAATAAAATTATTCGGAATTCCTCTTCAGCTTCCTTTGAACATCTGCACTGGTTGCAAACAAAGAAATTTATCTATGGCGGCGTAACCTTAGCCGCTATCCTTACACTAACCCTGTTTTTCGTCATAAACCGCAATTTTGGAGGCGGAGAAATCCATCCTGACAAGAGCGCTCTCTCACCAGAGGTTCAATTGAAGAGCCCCGAAATATCACAACCGGAAAAAACGCAATCTGCGGAAAATATCAACCAGGCACAGACGGAATCGACGAAGCCTGCACCCCCTGTTTCGAGCATAACCCCCCAGCAGGAAAGTCCGGGCGAATCCTTGCAGGAAAGCCCGCAATCACCGGAAAACGCCGCTCCTGATCAAACAGTCCAAACGCAGCCGGCGCCTTCAGTTCCAAACGCAATCATCCAGTTTGCTATCAGCCCTTGGGGAGAAGTATATGTGGATGGTAAACGCCAAGGGACGACTCCACCATTGACCAGCGTTTCTGTTGCCGCTGGAAGACACAGGATCGAAGTCAAGAATACAACGTTCCCGCCCTATTCTCAGACCCACGAAATCAAGCCCAACGAAAAACTGAAAATCAGCCACAAATTTTAATGAGGGGTAAGGTGACCATGTCAATTTTTCGAGCAAGCGTCCTTAGCATGGCAATAATTTTCATTTTTACCGGGTGTTCTTCTGTCCCAAAACAAAACGATCCGGAATTATTGGACAAACCAGTAGTCTTGGAAAAGCCGGCGGTCTTGGAAAAGCCGACGGATTTGAATCCGGGCGGGCCTCTATTTTCTGCTGGAATTGCCTATTATGAAGAAGGTAAATATGCTCTTTCCGAGAAAAACCTGAAGGAGGCCTTAGAACTGGGCCTGGCAGATCCCAGGGATCAAGTTACAGCACATAAATACCTGGCATTTCTCTATTGCGTTTCTTCACGGAAGACGCTTTGCAAGAAAGAGTTTATAAAAGCCTTTGAACTCGACTCCAATTTCACGCTGAGCCCCGCCGAGGAAGGCCATCCGATGTGGCGGAAGATCTATCGCCAGGTAAAGGACGAGATGAAACCGGTTAAAAAAACGAAATGATTTTTTCCAGCCGAATACATTATGAAAGGTCTTCTCATTTTTGAGCCAGGACAGTGATCTGACCCAAAAGCCAATTCCGGCGCTCATTCGGTCGATAGCGGTTCCCGCCAGCATCGGTTTCTTTTTCAATACCATGTATAATGTCGTGGACACTTATTACGGGGGAAAGCTGTCAACCGATGCCCTTGCCGCGCTGTCCCTGTCTTTTCCGGTGTTCTTCATGAGCATCGCCCTGGGCTCCGGAATCGCTACCGGAACAACCGCCCTTATTTCAAATGCCATCGGAGAAGGCAATCGGGGGAAAGCCTCCGAATATATCGGTCAGGCCATTTCCTTTACTATGCTGTTCGGTATGGTCATGACCGTTGTCGGTCTGATGATCAGCCCCTGCCTTTTTAAAATTCTCGGCGCCGGAGGCCGGTATCTTGACCTTGGCCTGTCCTACATGAATGTCATCCTCCTGGGGACCGTGTTTTTTCTTCTCATTTACACATTCAACGCCATCTTGAATGCCCAGGGCGACGCCAGGACTTTCCGCAATTATCTGATCGTCGGGTTTTTCCTCAACATCATTTTAGATCCCTGGTTCATGTACGGCGGATTCGGTATCCCGGAAATGGGGCTTCCGGGCGTGGCATGGGCCACCGTCCTTATCCAGTTTCTCGGCGCCATTTATGTGGGTTCCCGGGCAGCTGTTTCGGAAATCTTCTGCACGGACTGCCTGAGAAACCTTGTCCCGCGGAAAGCCGCCTATATCGAACTTGCCGGACAGGGCATTCCGGCATCGCTCAACACGATGACCGTTGCCATGGGTGTTTTTGTCATCACCTATTTCATCAGTATATTCGGCAAAGAAGGCGTTGCTGCATACGGTATCGCAACACGCATCGAACAGATTGCCCTGCTGCCGTCCTTTGGACTTAACATCGCCGCACTGACGATTGTCGGACAAAATAACGGGGCAAAAAAATTCGACCGCGTCCGGGAAACTGCCAACAAAAGTATTCTATACGGCATTTCCATCATGGCCATCGGAACCGTCGGCGTCTTCAGTTTCGCAACGCCGCTCATGGGCATCTTCACAACCGATCCGACAGTCATGTCGATCGGCTCAACCTATCTGAAAATCGCTGCCTTCATTTTCCAGGCATATATCATCCTCTATGTTTCCGTCTCCTGTCTTCAGGGAATGAAAAAACCCCTGTATGCGATCTGGGTCGGCCTCTACCGGCAGATCGCTGCGCCCCTGATGATTTTCTTCGGTCTGGTGCAACTGCTGGGTTTTGGCATCATCTCGGTGTTCTGGGGTATATTCGGAATCACCTGGTCGGCCGCACTTTTCACGCTGTGGTATTCCAGACGGGCAATTAACAAGATTTGTGACTGACCCCGAAGCGCGCGCATCATTTGTGCTTTCAGACCTGCAAAAATCGGCAAGAGCGACAGATTCTTGAGTTGAATCACAAAATGGAGTAAGGTGAAGTGACTCGATGAATCAGGGTACTGCCCAGACACTTAAACCTGTCACACAAGGGGGTTGACAATGAAACAGGCTATGCACCGCATTCTGACCGGTAAATACTTCCTATTTCCGATGGCGGTTCTTTGTCTTTACAGCCTGATCGGGTTTTTCATCGCCCCATGGGTTATCGGCTGGTACGCACCCAAATTCGTCAGAGAAGGGCTTCAATGCCAACTCGACATGGGAAAGGTGCTGATCAATCCATTTCTGTTGACCTTCGAAGCGAATGATGTCAGCCTCAGCACGCCGGAAGAGCCGCTTGTCGGCTTCAAGCGGCTGTTTGTTGATTTCGAGATCACCCGCTTGATTAAAGGAGCGACAACTTTTCGGGAGATTCGCCTCGAAAAACCGACCCTTCATATGACGGTCCACCCGGACGGCAGCATCAATCTGGAAAAATTCAGCCCGGCACCCCCTGCCGCCGAATCTTCCGCATCAAAACCGCTGCGCATGATGATCGATAACGGACTGGTTTTCGGCGGAACGATCATTGTTACGGACCAACGTCAAAGCCGGCCGGCCACCATAACTATTCAAGAACTCGATTTAAACGCGACAAACATCTCAACACTGCCGGAACAAAGCGGGATCTATTTGATATCAGCCCGAACACCCGATGGGGAGACCTTGCAATGTCAAGGCCGGATCGCTCTGACACCGTTTGCCTCCAGCGGCAAGCTTTCCATGGGTGCCGTCCAGGTGGCCACCCTGTGGCAATTCATGAAAGACAGCCTCGATTTGGAATCCGCCTCAGGAAAACTGGAAGTATCGACGGATTACCGTGTGGAAACTGCCAACGCGCCGCCGCAACTGCAACTTGACGGTTTCCACTTTGGTCTTCTTGACCTGTCGCTGAAACTTTCAAAGGCGGACAAAGCTTTTTTCGAATTAAAAAAGATGAATTTGGACCAGGTTCGCTTCAACCTGACGGAAAAACAACTTCAGATCGGAAAGATTCAGATTTCAGACGGCGCGGTAGACTTGCACATCGATGAAGCGGGCCGCATGAACATCGCACAAATCGCGCGAAATGATCCGGAGAAAAATACAGCCAAAGCCAAGCCCCAGGAATCCACGGCAACGGCATTGCCGCCTTCTCCCCTTTCACCCTCGTGGATGGCAACTGCGGACAGCATCGAAATCAAGGACATTGCCTTCGACCTTGACGATTTCAGCCGTGCCAAACCTGTCCACATGGGAGTCTCCAGTATCGGGGTCGGTTTTGCGGCAAAAATCCAAGCCGGCTCCAAGGAGTCCAAATTCCTGTTGGAGGATATATCGAGCGAGGTGAAGGAGGTGCGTATTCAACGCCTTGAAGATGCCCTCCCGGTTTTTAAGACGCATCAGCTGACCATCGAAGGCGGGATGCTGGATTTTAAAGCCCTCTCATTGGTGGTATCACGCATCGCAATGCATGGCGGCACCATTGATGTCTCGCGGGATGCAAAGGGCCAGATCAACTGGATTCAGCTCTTTGCGCCAAAGAAGCGTGCAACTTCGCCAAATGAACCGGCAACTGCCGGTGAACCCCAATCCTCTTGGAATTACAGGATCAAAACATTTGAAGTAGACGGTTTCGGATCGAACCTTTCAGATTTAGGGACCATACCGGACAGGCCCATATTCAACATCCAGTCGTTTTCCTGCCGGCTCTCGGATGTGGACGGCAAATCCCCCATGGGCTTTGAAACGGATTTTTCACTGAAACAAGGAGGCACGGTGGCTGTTCACGGCAAAGTGAATCCTGCGGCCCCCTCGGTTGAAGCGAATCTGAACCTGAAAGCCCTGTCCTTAACACCGATTCAGCCTTATCTGGAATCTGTTGCCTTGGTCACGCTGAGATCGGGGGATGTTTCGCTTCAGGGAAATTTCAAATATGGCATCAAATCCAGCGGCGCGAAAATGGCTTATACGGGCAGCGCCCGTATAGACAAGCTGCTGATCACAGAACCCAGTGTCCAGAAACCTCTTATCGGCTGCGACAGCTTGAACATGCCACAGGTCAAACTGACCCTTCAGCCCGACAAGTTGGATATTGAGAAAATACGGCTTTCAAAACCAGTCGGCGAAGTGATCATTGCCCAGGATCACACCCTGAACCTGTCCAGGGTGTTTAAAACGCAGCCCGTCCGGACAAATCCCAAAACCGATTCCAAAAAAGGACAGGAGGCTTTTCCGGTTCGTATCGGAAAGGTGGAAATCGAAAATGGGGATATGATATTTGCCGATTTGAGTCTGCAGCCGCAATTCATGACGCGGATTAACGATCTTAAAGGCGGGATCAGCGGACTCACTTCCGTAGGTGATTCCCCCTCTCAGGTTCAGATGGACGGGCGCGTGGATCAGTACGGCATGGCCAAAATCAACGGGAAGATCAATGTATTTCATCCCGAGATATCCACAGACCTCTCCCTGGTGTTTAAAAATATTGAAATGACGAAGCTGACGCCGTATTCCGGGAAATTTGCCGGTCGCCGCATCACCTCCGGCAAGCTCTCAACGGATCTGAAGTACCGGATTCAAAATGGAAAGCTGCTCGGCGACAACCAGATCATTGTGGATAACCTGACCCTGGGAGAACATGTGGACAGCCCGGACGCCGTGAACCTGCCGCTGGATCTGGCAATCGCGCTAATGAAGGATTCGAGCGGACGCATCGATATCGGGCTGCCTGTGAGCGGTGACCTGAATGATCCGCAGTTCAGCTATGGCCATCTTATCTGGAAAGCCCTGGTCAACGTATTGACTAAAATCGTGACATCGCCGTTTCGGGTGTTTGGTTCCCTGTTCGGTGCCGGGGGCGAACAACAACCTGTTGTAGAGTTTGACCCGGGATCATCGGTGCTGCTGCCGCCGGAAAAAGAAAAACTCCAAAAAATGACCGAAGCGCTGAAAAGCCGCCCGCAGCTCAAACTCAGCGTTACAGGTCATTACAGCCCGGATGCCGACGGCACGGAAATAAAGGCTCAAAACATGTGCCTGGCAATTGCCGGCCGTACCGGTTCAACCGGCGGAGAAAAGGAGAATTTTGGAACCCCGGATTTCACCGCACCGAATATTCAGCATGAGCTGGATAAAATGTTCATCGAAAAAACCGGTGCCCCTGCACTCGATGGACTCAAGCAATCCATCGAAAAAAGCACTCAGAACAAGGCCGATGCCCCCCGTGTTCTGGCAGAAACCCTTTATACAAAACTTCTTGCCGCTGAACCTGTGCCCGCAGAAAAGCTGTCCAAGCTTGGCGAAGACCGTGCCAGAGAAATCATCAAAGAACTGGAGACTGTCGGCGGCATCCCTTCGGCACGCCTGGCTATGAAAAGCCCGGAGTCGCAGACATCCGGGCCTCCTTCAGCCAGTTTTTCGCTTGATGCCATGACAGGGGCGGAAGGTTGAGTGCCCGGATAATGAATCTGGAAACAAGATCTATTTTAAATAAGGATTTTAATCAATGAATTCAGCAATGTCAGCGTATGTTCAACCCTCACCGACCATCGACGCCCGGCATCCTACGGTATCGGCATTTGCCAGGGTAAATGCCGGAGACGCCCGGGATCCCCGTCAGAAAGCGATCCGGCTGTTTTACGCAGTCCGCGACGGCATTCGCTATGACCCTTATACGATCGAATTAACCGTCGAAAATCTGAAAGCAAGCCATACGTTAAGCGTCGGCAGAGCCTGGTGTGTCCCCAAGGCAATCCTTCTGGCAGCCGGTTGCCGGGCGATGGGGATTCCCGCCAGGCTGGGCTTTGCCGATGTCCGAAACCATCTTTCCACGGCGCGCATGCGCGCGGCAATGAAAACCGACATCTTTTACTGGCATGGCTATACGGCCATTTATCTGGATGGCACCTGGGTCAAGGCAACACCGGCATTTAACATTGAGCTCTGCGAACGGTTTCGAATCCGTCCGCTGGATTTCGACGGCCGCAGCGATGCAATATACCATCCGCTGGATCTGAACGGAAACCGTCACATGGAATATCTGCAATATCGCGGGGAATTTACGGATGTTCCCCTCGATCAAATCATCGAAACATTCCAACAGGAATATATTTTTAGCCCGTCCTGGAGTTCAGGCGATTTCGAGCATGACGCCGCTCTGGAAACTGCCGCTGACAGATAGATTTTTTAACAGAAATTTCCAGAAAAAGGCTTTGGACGCATACATGCCCCCCTTAACGTATAGTCCATAGCCGCTAACCCATAGCCTGATAATTTACTCCAAAAAGGAAAATAGAAATGAATAATGATACCGTGTCCATATTAAAACAGGCCATATTGCTGGAACGCCGGGGAAAGGCTTTCTACGCTCAGGTTGCCGGAAAATCCGAAACGCCCACCGTTAAAAATTTCTTCGAAACAATGGCGGCCGAAGAGGATCATCATGAAAAAATTCTTTCCGAGCAGTACAGGGCATTTCAGCATCACGGCAAGTTCATCCCCACAAGCCTTCCTTCCGAAGACGAAACAAAAGAAACAGCATCGCGGATCCTCACCGCTGATCTCAAAGACAAAATCACAGCGGCGGGGTTTGAAGCCGCAGCCATTTCCGCAGCCATGTCCCTGGAAGAGCAATCCATCCGGATTTATTCCGATCAGGCGAAACAGACCGATGATCCGCAGGAAAAAGCCGTTTATCAATGGCTGGCCGCCTGGGAATCCCGGCATCTGGATCTATTGTCCAGGCTGGACAGGGAACTGACCGAATCCATATGGAACGACAACAGCTTCTGGCCGTACTGATTCTCCCGGAACCCTTTTCCAGAGGGTGAAATGCCGTGCAGCCTTGACCTGGTTAATAGGCGTCGTCATAAGCCAGGTCTTCCGGCGTTGTTTTGGATTTGAACAGGTTATATGTCCAGGCCTGGTAGGCCAGGACAATTGGAATAAATACCGCCACGACACCCAGCATGATGGTAAGGGTCAGGGGACTTGATGAGGCGTTATATGCCGTCAGACTGAACGACGAATTGATACTGGATGGAAACAGGCTGGGGAAAAGCCCGATGACTCCAAAAAACGTTGCACCGGCGATGGTTGTTGCAGATGCGGCCCACGCCATGCCATAGCGCTGATTTTTGAGAAAGTATTTCACCCCCAGAAGGGCAAGTACGGTTATCAGGATGACAATAAACAGTGCCGGGCGCTCCAGATAATTGTCATAAAGGCGGGTTGCAAATTTGCTGAAAACCAGAAAAACGACCGCGGCAACCACCACGATCGGCCACAGCCGGTTGGCTGTCTGAATCGCTCGCTGCTGCAAGCCGTTTCCGGTTTTGATGCCCAGCCAGAGCGCCCCATGCTGCAAGAACAGCAGTAGAAACAAAATGCCGCCGCAAAGGCCGTAAGGGTTCAACAGGGTGAACAGATTGCCCTGATAAATGCCGTTTTGATCAATGGGAATTCCCTTGAAAATATTGGCAAATGCCACCCCGAATAAAACCGCCGGGACCGCGCTTCCGAGAAAGCTGCATCCATCCCAGAATCTGCGCCAGGAGGCCGTTTCCACCTTGCTGCGGAACTCAAAGGAGACCCCGCGCAGAATCAGTGCAAACAAAATCAGCATCAGCGCTGAATACAGCGATGAAAACATGACCGCATAAACTTTGGGAAATGCCGCAAACGTAACCCCGCCCGCGGTGATCAACCAGACTTCGTTGCCGTTCCAGGTAGGCCCGATGGCGTTTATCATGATGCGTTTCTCGTCATCTGTTTTTCCGATAAACGGCAACAGGGTCCCCACGCCGAAATCAAATCCTTCCATCATAAAAAATATCGCCCATAACAGGCCCCAAAGAAAAAACCAGGTGGTTTGCAGTGTCATGACAGTCCTCCGTTATTCTGCCTGCCGTGCAGACAAATTGAAATAAAAGCCGTTTAAGTCGAATTGTTTTTGTCAAAACGGATCATGATGGATGGCAACATGGCCATCACGGTTCTGCCGGGCCTTTTTTGACATGGGATGAAATCAGATAGAAACCGACAGCACCCAGGAGCCCATACACCATGATAAACGCGATCAGGGATGTCAGCACCTGGGAACCGGCAACCGGGGAGGCAGCTTCCGATGTCTTCATCAGGCCGTAGACGATCCATGGCTGGCGTCCGACCTCGGCGAGCATCCAGCCCAGCTCATTGGCGATATAGGGAAGTGGAATGGAAAACAGCATCAGTTTCAGGTACAGGGGACTTTCCATCAGGCGCTTGCGCTTGAACCATCCCAGAATTGTCATCAGGGCAAAATACATGCTGAGCCCCACCATGGCTTTAAAGGCAACAGAGGTCAACAGGACCGGCGGCCGTTCATCTCTGGGAAACTCTTTCAGGCCCTTGACAACAGCACTGGTATCCCGGAAGGCCAGAAAACTGAGCAGTCCGGGCACGGCACCAATTTGAACGGAATTCTTTTCGTTTTTTTCATCCGGAATTGCAAAGAGATACAACGGGGCCTTGGCAGTGGTTTCCCAGTGCGATTCCATGGCCGCCAGCTTGGCAGGCTGCTTTACAGCCAGGTCTACGGCGTGAAGATCTCCTTCAACGATTATGAACAGTGAGAACATCAGCCCGAATACAGTCGCCATGTTAAAGGACCGGGTAAAAAGATCCACGTGCTGTTTTTTAAGGAGGTGATAGGCGCTGATCCCCATTACCAGAAAAGCGCTCAGGATATACGCGCCGCTGATGGTGTGGAAGAATTCCATAATGGCGAATTTCTGAAAAATCACGGCTGTAAAATCTACCAGTTCCGCCCGGCCGTCGCGGATGGTATACCCGACAGGATGCTGCATCCAGGCGTTGGCGATGAGTATCCAGACCGCTGACAAAGAGGATGCGAAAGCAATCAGCCACATCACCGTTGCATGGGCTTTGACGGATAGTTTTTTCCATCCGAAGACCCAGACGCCGATGAGTGTGGACTCCAGAAAAAAGGCTGCGCTGGCTTCAATGGCCAGAAGCGAACCGAAAACATCTCCCACATAGGCGGAGTAGCGGGACCAATTGGTGCCGAACTGAAATTCCAGCGTGATTCCGGTGACAATGCCAAGGGCAAAATTGATGAGAAATATCTTTCCCCAGAATTTTGTCATCCGCAGATAGATTTCGTCCTCGGTCCGGGCATATCGGGTTTCCATCCAGGCCAATAGAATTGAAAGGCCCAGGGTCAGGGGAACAAAGAGATAATGAAACATGGTTGCTGCTGCAAACTGCAATCGGGATAGCCATACAACATCCATAAGACGCTCCTTTCTCGTGGTTTATGGGTTAAGTAAATATGAAATACCCTGAGAGTGCGGGTAAGACGACCGCACTCTCAGCATTTTCACGGTAAGGTCACGGTAGTTGATCGGTGTGCGAATCAGTCTCCAGAGCCGGATCCTCCGTTATCAAAGTTGCAAATGTTGCTTTCCGGAGGGATTCCCGGAGCTGATTTCTGACGTTTTCCCATACAACATGGACCTTGCAGGACGGGCTTCTGTGGCAGGACTCGGGCCTGAGAATGCAGTCATTCAAAAATATCTCTCCGATGACCGCCTCGATCACTGTCAGCAATGTCAGTTCTGCGGGCAGTAGCGTCAGGCGAAACCCGCCTTTTGCGCCCTGAATGATTTCAATAAGCCCTGCCCTTGCCAGCTGTTGGGCGATTTTCCCCAGAAACTGTTCGGGAATATCCATTTCCCCGGCAACCGTCCTTCGGCTGACCAGCACGCCTTTGCCGGCGATGGAAAGATACAGCATACATCGAACCGCATATTCAGCAGCCCTTGAAAGTCGCATGGCAGATCCCTTGTTTTGAAATCATACAAGATATATAAGATGATATTTGTCTTATTTATCAATTGACAATTAAATGTCAAGCTTTTTTTTGCCGAATGTGTTTATAAAGCCGTCATTCATGGTTCTGTCGTTTCTACCCGGTCTTCTGGACAAGCCAGGACAGATGTGATACTGAAAATAAAAATCAAAATGGCCCAAATTGCTTGAAGCCAAAAGTTGTAGCCGCCTTCAACAGGTTCGAGACATGACCTGTCTGTGCAGATGGATTGCCTGAAAATGCCCTTGAAATCAAGGACGAAAGATTAAATGATATGTCAACTTCTGCTTGTGGTATCAACTGCGACGTGTGCAGGCTGCATGTGCTGGGTTATTGCTCAACCTGCGGGCCGGGTACGAGCCCGGAGGCTGCTCAGAAAATCAGGGTTCAGGAGCAAATACTGGGCCAGCCCTGCCCTATTTTGGCCTGCGCACAGATGAATCAGATCGCTTACTGCCTCAGAGATTGCGATGTCTTTCCCTGCGAAAATTTTTCACGGGGTCCTTATCCATTCAGCCAGGGATATTTAGAGATGCAGCAGCGCCGACGTCAAGATCATCAGAAATCAGAATCTTCCTCGTCCCCGGAAATTCAGGCGCCCTCAGAGTTCTGGGAAGATCTCCAGCATAAGAACTTATCCGAACTCTGCGATATCGCTTTGGCAAGACAGGAAGACCCCCAAACCCTGACCCTGGATTTCCTGCACACCGAAATTCGAGTCCATCCCTTTGAGCGCCGGTGTTTTTTAAAACAGGACGGACAATGGCAGTTAATCAATCATCCCCTGCTGGAACTTCTGGTCCTGGTTTACCTGCTCCAGGTCAAACCCGGCTGGCTTTTCAATGAAACGATTGCAGTCCAGGATTTGAAAGATGCCCAGTTTTTTCAGGGTCCGCATGAGTTGAAAACGCGACTGCTGTTGGAGAGATTCGGTCATAATTTTGAGGGATTTCGGCTGGCTGCTGAAAAACTCGGGGGCATACGGCTGACCATGGCGGATATTTCTTACAAACTCCGCCCATTCCCCAAAATTCCCTTGTTTTTTCTGCTATGGAAAGGCGATGACGAATTTGCGCCCCGGGTTTCCGTTCTCTTTGACCGCTCCATCGATCTGCATCTTTCGGCAGATGCCATATGGGGGCTGGTGAATCTGGTTTGCGAACTGATTGCACGGGCGGAAGACAGGCAGCCATGAATGATATCGGTTTGAATGCGAACTGATATCAAAACCGTTCGATCAGTTTATCGATCAAAAAGGAGCTTTCCCGCATGGCCTGTTCGCTGAAAGGGCCGAACCATTCCGCGATTTTTTGAAATTCCGCCTGAAACAACTGCTTATCGCCTTTTTCAAGCATTTCAAGGTTTTCACTCAGGGAAGCCAGAAAGTCCTTTAAGAGCTCGCGGCGATCTTCGGATGCGAAGATGATCTCGGAATAAAGGGAAGAGTCCTGGGCAAACAGCCGACCCACCATGCCGAGTTCCAGCCGGTAAATGGGGCTTGAAAACTCCAGCGTTCTGGAAAGGGATATATTTCTTCTTTTCAGGAACTGACCAAAAGCGAATGTGGCAAAATGGCGCAGCGACTGGACAATGCCCATGATATCATCATGTTCTGCGGCATCGGACCGGACAACGACACCCCCCCAGGTGGCAAACTGGTTCAGGATCCACTGGCAGGCGGCATCATCCCTTCCCGGAGTCGCCACGATGATCTGTTTATCCAGACTGGATGTGGTCGGCCCGAACAACGGATGCAAACCGATGACCGGTCCGGCATGGGCTCTGAGCATGGCTTCCAGAGGTTTGACCTTGATGCTGGTGATATCGCAGAGAACGGCTTTCTCCGGCAGAAAAGGACCGATATTTCGTATGACCTGGCAGGAAACATCTATGGGAACACCGATCATGGCCAGATCGATACCATTGCACAAGGACCGGACATCCGGCCAGTTTTCCTTGTCCAGAATCCGGACCTGGTATCCGGCCCGGCGAAAACACGCCTCAAAATATCTCCCCATTCCCCCTTTTCCCCCCACAAGCAGGATCACCCTTTCAGGGTGAACGGCTTTCAAGGCCATACTGCGGGTTTGTGTCACGCGCGAGCGGCGAATGATGGTTCGATAGATTTCCTCGATAAAATCCGGTTCCAGCCCGGCATCCTTTGCCTGATGGCGACGCCTGGAAATCAGATCTTCTTCGCGGGCCGGATGGTAGACAGGCAGGTTATGGGATTTTTTCAGCGCCACCACCCGGCCAACGACATGCTGCCGGTCTCCGAGCAGAGAGACGATTTGCGCATCTATGGCATCGATATCCTGTCGCAGGCTGCCAAGGGCCTGGTCGATATCATCCTTCTGAATGTCATTTATTTTCATGGAATTTGATTTTTCAGTCCTGGAATCGTGTAATCAGCGGTTTCCGCCGATCAGGTTGCCCAAATTTCCCAGTACAGAGCCTTCCTCGGAAC
>AMWB02008041.1_pt1 | contig 23076 bp, 21 predicted proteins | sample 200311 | NCBI WGS metagenome assembly AMWB02 (sample SAMN02737377, study PRJNA173069) | bioreactor metagenome | biome: anode biofilm in microbial fuel cells | place: USA: California | collected 2010-12-16 | reverse complement strand
GCAGTAGCTTTACAAACTGTTTGATGCTGATCCCGGTTTGGTATTCAATATTTCTGCTGACCGCTAACGCTGCCAACACAATCGTCAGGTGTGCTTCAATAGCATCTCGCTTCCTGTGGTAGATAGGTCTGGCTTTGAGATCCGACTTCGCCATCCTGAATGTGGCTTCCACCTGAAAGAGCTGGTGATAATAGGCGATCACCTGCTCATCCGGGATGTCCAGATTCGTGACATACCCTTTGACACCCGCAAGTGCTTTGGCCTTGTCGATCAACTTCTGGTTGAGCTGTTTTTTCTTAGCCACAACGCTCAGGAACTTCGTTTTGGTGGTCGGGACTTGACCATTGAGCACTTTCATTGCCTTGGACACCTGTTTCTCGATGTTTCGCATGTCCAGGGCTGCCCGTTTGGCCCGGTACTGGTAGATCACCCGGTAACCCTCCTTTTTTTCAACCACGATCTGTTGATCGTTCAGTTCGCCAGTCTTCTGATATTCTGCTATGTCGTAAGGCACTTTGTGCAACCGGGAGCCAACAATGTAGGTGTAACCGGCTTCAGAAAGTGCTGCTAAATTGGATGCACTCATCATGGCCGCGTCTGCCACAATAGTGGTCTTTATGAGACCATTTTGCGTTAGAAAATCCTGAATAACGGGCAGCAGGGTCTTGGTCTCTGCCTTATTGCTCTCAAAACTCTGTAATCCCAATGGAAAGCCATTCCGATCCACCAGGAGACCGATGATGATCTGCGGTTCCAGTCGCCGTTCCTTGCTCATTCCAGGTTTCCGGTACCCATCCTCTTCCTGTACTTCAAAATACAAAGTGGTAACATCGTACAAAACTAGTGAAAGATTGTTACTACCTACATATTCAAAACAAACTTGACTGATCGCTTTCCGGTAATCCAATGTGGCTTCTTTGGCCAGGCTCCGATAAAGTCTATTCTGGTCAATTGGATCCACTCCCAGGTCTGCTAAAACCCGTAATGTGTCGATCTTAGAAGTGGGTTCAACAATTCTGGCAAGACATAGCGCTTTGAAAGCCTCATCGTTCAGTCGGTCAAAACCAATTTTCTCGTATTGATGTTGTAAGGTATTCCACAATAATCCAGAGAATGATCTTTTTAAACCCACTCGCAGGGAAGGTTGTGGTTCGGGTAATAACTCTAATTGGTTCCCCTGTATATGTTTTCGCGCTAATGCAAGTAAAACTTTAAGTTCCTCTTCCGTGTGGGCACTACCAATATGGACAATCTTGACTATCTGCCCTTTTTGTTTGGTTACAATCTGGATTGCAGTAGCTCCACTTCCTGTTTTGACCCTACGGATGAACGCCATGTACTTATTGTAGCCACCCTCATTCCCGGTTAGTGCCCCAAAAATCCATAAATTGAGATCAAAAACGCTGAAAAATTAGGCAAATGATAAACTCAGGTACTATCTGGATTGATCGCCACCACTGTATACACTACGCTATAGATTGGACCGAGCGTCACCAGGGAGAGCATCATTCCCCAACCACATCTCGAAGGTTCAACAGTTTTCGCGGCATCGATTCGATCCTGGATAAACTCAAGATAAGTCATCCCCTCCGGTGCTCCAACGGCCATCATTGGTTGGTTAGCTTTGTAACCCACAAAAATCAGGCTGGCACAGAAAAGGATCAAAATTGTGTTCCAAATGAATTTCCATACGAAGTGAAATAATCCCGCGATCATCTTTACCCCTCTTGCGTTCCTACGCTGTAGTTATCTTCAGGTTTTTGGCCTTCGCCGATCATCAAGTTTCCAAACCTCAATTCTTCCCGATACATATGGTCGATAGAAACCTCGACAACATCGCCTTCGCTGCGTCCCATATTGCTGGAAAGGTCTTTCAATTGTCGAACGCATTCGAGGCTGAGGCGAAAAGACCGGACTGACTTTGTAGATGAGTTTTTCCTGGGCATGTTTGAACTCCTTATTGAATAACATTATTGTAATACATTTGTATTACTTAATCAAGAGCCAATCCATTGATTCGATTCAACCAAATTCCTTGACAAGGACATTTTCCCGATGTATGATTTATGAGAAATCAAATAATCAGGATATCAGAAAGAGAGGTTATTATCATGCCTGAATATTTACAAGTCCGAAGCAACGGACAAATTACCTTACCTGCTCCAACACGTCGTAAAGCCAAAATCACCGAAGGTGATTTACTCGAAGCTGTTGTTGATACCGATGGAACCATTCGACTAGTTCCAAAGTTGGCACTGGATCGTTCTCTCGCAGAAAAATACCAGCTTGACGATATTGACTGGGCAGTAAAACAGAAAGGCCAAAAAGCATGAGACGTATCGTCGTTTGCGATACTGGCCCTCTGTTACATCTTAGTGAAGCAAATATCATCAATTTCTTGCATCTGGCAGGAGAAATAATTATTCCACCTTTCGTGGCGGAAGAATTCAAGCAAAACGCCTCTGATATTAAGTTGCCCGATTGGGTAATCATCAAAGAACTGGAGGAACCATATAAGAAAAAAGCGCTCGATTGGAGAAAACAGATCGATGAAGGTGAAGCAGCTGCCTTAGCCCTATCCATGCAAATCCAAGCAGAATGGTTTTTGACTGATGATGCTATCGCCAGGCAATTTGGTGAGTCTCTTGGGTTGGAAATTCACGGGTCGATTGGTTTATTGCTTTGGGGAGTAGCTGTTGGGCACATCAAGAATGAAAAAGATGCACTGAATTCATTAAATGTTTTGGCAGGTTCATCACTTTGGGTTTCTGACCGAGTAGTCAATCAGGCGCATAAAGCGATTCATGCGCTATATTCGGCATGAAAAATCTTCACACCCTTTCCAAAGTAATTACTCCACCTTGTAACCAATAGCTTTATATGCATTTTTTCGTTTTCGGAACATTCCTGCCAGTACTGGCACTTGTTCATCTACAAAATCATATATAATCACTTCACTTTTCAAGTCATAATTACGGTGAAGGCGACCCGCATATTGCGCGACTGTTCCACGCCAAGCAATTGGTAAAGCCAAGAATAGAGTATCAAGACGAGCATCATCAAACCCTTCACCCAGATACCTTCCTGTAGCAATAATTAATCGCGCATCATTCTCGGGAACACTTTTCAATTGACTCATCAATTTGATCCGTTGTTTTCGCCCCATTCCACCGGATAAAACAATAATATTTTTTACTTTGTCTGCTAAAGCATCCGCAAAGAAAGCAAGGTGTTCTCGCCTTTCAGTTAGCAGCACCGGCGATCGACCAGCACGAACAGCTTCGATTACATCATCAACGATGAGTTGATTCCGCGCTGAATCCAACGCGAGCATTGCGTAAATATCCTGAATGCCCGGTTGCGTTGAATCATTCGATGTGGATGGTAAAGTAAATCCCGTTCTTCGAATAATTACCTTATGAGTGAATGATTGAGAAGCAGCTTGTTGGCGATCATCCACCCTGTATCGGACAGGTCCGCACTGCATAAAAACAATTGGATGATGGCCATCCTGCCGGGTGACTGTCGCGGATAGCCCAGTTATAAACCTGGCCTTAGCTTGTCGGATGACCTGTTCAAAGCTGGCTGCGGATATGTGATGGCATTCATCCACAATGATGTGACCATATTTCACCACAAGATCATTGACGATGCCCTTATCGACCAAGCTTTGAATCATCGCAACGTCTACCACTCCGGTGACTTTATGTCTTCCTCCACCAATCTGCCCGATATCCTTTTTCTCCAATCCTAAAAATGATTGGAGGCTATCTACCCATTGATCCATTAACTGTCTTCGATGAACAATTACCAGGGTGTTTACCTTTCTTTGGGCAATCAACCAAGCGCCAATCACTGTTTTCCCAAACGCCGTGGAAGCAGAAAGAACGCCGATATCATGTTTAATCAGCTGATCTGCAGCAAGCTGCTGCTCGGGACGAAGAGTTCCCCGGAAGTTTACTAATTGAGGTTTACCAACCGTCCGTTCGTCAATTAACTTCGTTTTGATTTTTAGCTCACCCAGTACCTGGAGCAGCTCTTCCTGACACCCTCTGGGTAAGGCAAGGTGTTTCGGATACTCCTCACAGCAGCTAATAATCATGGGTTTCCCAAATGTCGATAGGCGCATGGCCTGGGCTTTGTAGAATTCCGGGTTTTGAAAGGCAGCCAATCGAACGATGCGATTTCGCAAGGGCGCAGGCAGCCCTTCTTTTTCGATGTAAATCTGGTTGCTGATGACCAGGTTCACTTGATCTGGTAGAGGACCGGTTATTGGGGGTTCCTTATATTTCCGTGATGGGGTCAGTTTCCAGGGTTCGTTCTCGGTTTCATCCAAAATCACCGCCCGGACACCAGTAATATCATTGTCGTCTTGAACATTCTTCACAATACATTCCAAGTCTTGCAGAGTCATCTTTTGGATTGAGGACAGAAAAGCCCATTGATCGGGATAGGGATTTAGATCACTATCCAAAAAGACGCTGTTATTCTGTTCACGTGGTTTTCTCTGAAGTGGTAGAGCAATCAAATTACCAAATCCACCTCTTGGCAAGGTATCCTGGCTCGGAAAAAAACGGTCATAGGAATCCATTCCGACTTCGGGTCTTCGATTCATGGTATAGGTCAGCAATAATGTGCCTAGTTTTCGTGCCAATCGTGCAAGAATCGGCGTTTCAAAAAATATCCAAACATGCCCGGCATTCCCAGAACGTGATCTTTCCAAATATGCCGGCACTTGAAAGCTTGCACATGTCTCACTAAATGCTCTGGCATCTTCAGCCCAAGTCGATTTATCGAAATCAACTGCCAGAAACCAGCATGATTCATCAGGTAAAAGTGGGTAAACACCTATGGTGTAATTTTTAACCGAATATTCTTGTGGATCCTTCCCCATAAGATGATTACGAATGATTTCGTCATTAATAGCTTCAAATGCTCGGAAACTACATTCCTGACAAGAAATCTTCGGCTTCTGACAGATACCAGATTGCCATTCATTCCTGCAAACCGGTGCGTAGCCCGATTTCCCGGTCCTGGAATTTTCAAATCGGCGTGGGAAAACATCCTCCCGCCCTCTGAATAATGAGCGGAACAACTTGATCTTTTCATCTTGAGAAGATTGGTTATTAATTAAATTAGTTTGAAGATTCAGTGGTATCTGTTTTGAGGAAACTTGTTGAGGAGACTGTTGACGTAAGCGTGTTAACTCATCGAGTAATTGGTTGCGACGATCATCCATATTTGCTAATTCTGCTTCGATTTCGTTAATTTTCTGTGCGATATCAAGTGATTCTTCCATGAGTTTATTGTACAAGGAAATATTACCTGCTTAAAACATTTCACCTTGCCAATGTTGTTAAAGAATATTTTTTGTACAAATCCGAATTTGGATTGCATATTTGTACAAACTGGTGCAGAATCAACGAATCAATAAATACGACCTTGAAATATCGGATCGCAACTCCAATTATTCAAGGTAGATTTGAGACTTTGAGTAAACGGCAGGTTAAATCTCCAAAAATTATTTTCCGGGATACATGGTTATTACACAGCCTTCTGGATATTCCCAATGGTCACAACCTGCTTGGAAATCCCAAGATTGGTGCTTCATGGGAAGGTTTTGTGTTAGAGCAGGCACTGCAAATCTTACATCCCAATGCAGAGTATTTCTGGGGTACGTACGCAGGCGCTGAACTCGATCTGGTCTTTCAGTCTGGAGGAAACCGATACGGTATTGAAATCAAGTTTAAAGAAGCTCCCACTTTGACGCCTTCGATGCGGATTGATTCATCAGAATTATCCCTTGAACATCTCTGGATCATTTATCCTAGAAATGAAACATACCCTGTAATGAAGAACATTACAGCTTTACCGCTTAAAAATCTGGAAACGATCCGGGAGAAAATCAAATAGACCTAGAACTGGTGTCAAGATAATACTGGGGAAGTGACTCTTTGAATTCCTACTTGCATCTCTCCCGCAGACAGAGTCGAATGAATGAAAAAAAATGTAGCTCGAGAATGAAACAAATTAATTTGATGCAAGCGAATCGCCTTCCAAAAATTTAGGAGGCGATTTTTTGTTGCACTGAATTTTAGGTGATGAAATCTGGTGAATCTCATCATATAATAGAAATGGTTTTGTAGTCCGCACTTTACAAAGCGTACAGTTTTTCCAAAATATAGATCTTTAATCAACTGTTAATTCTACAGCGATAATATGTGGGTTTAATCGTAATCCAAGGTTTCATCTGCTTACAGATTTGACGATCAGGGAACATTATGATGAATAAAGTAAACGGGTCGAAATTAATCAGAAATATTGGAATGGGATTAATTCTTTTTTCCATTTACTTTTCTCTCTCAGGATGTTCTCCACAGCATTCGAAAAGTCCAGGTGAAATAGCTACTCCTAAGAGTGAGGCATTTATTGCAATACCTACAAATGCGAAAGAAAACTCTGAGGAGTTTGCGATTGAAGAATTAATTGGCATTTTGGATTCTGTTGAGGTAGGTGCCCGTGATAAAGCAATTGAAGAATTGGTTAACATAGGTTCCCCTGCTGTAGAGCCATTGATCAATGCTCTACGGAATGGAACCTATACTATAAGAAAGAATGTGATACTTGCACTTGGGCAGATTAAGGATGATCGTGCAGTTGAGCCTTTAATCGTTGCCTTACAGGATGAGAGTTCACACGTTCGGCGAGAGGCAGCAAAAGCGCTTGGATTAATCAAGGACACACGCGCGATTGATGCTTTAATCCTTGCTTTGCATGATGAGAATACAAGTGTCAAGGAGCAAGCTGCTGAAGCCCTCGGGGAGATAGGAGACGCACGAGCAGTCGATGCCTTAATCGAATCATTAACCGATGAGGGTTCATTCGTACCAGGAAAAGCAGCAATCGCTTTGGGTAAGATCAGGGATGCTCACGCAATTGACCCCTTGCTCACAGCATATAGAGAAAAAAAAATCTACGATAGTGAACTTAAGCAAGCCCTAGTTATGATAGGTACTCCTGCAGTAAATCGGCTTATCTCAGCCTTAAATGATGAGGATATAGTCCTCCAAATGTTGGCAATAGAAGCGCTGGGTGAGATTAAGGATCCTCGCGCAGTAGAACCATTGATTGCGTTCTTGAAGGTTGCAAATGAGATAATACCAGTTAAGAATGCCCTCGTGATGATTGGTGAACCCTCGGTTGAACCACTCATTGCTACTTTGGAAAATGAAGATAATAAAGTCGCAGGTTTTTCAGTTCAGGCGTTGGGCGAGATAAGGGATACCCGTGCAGTAGAACCCTTGATAAAAGTCCTGCTGGATGAAAAATTTTATTACCGTCATTGGGCTGCTATCGCATTGGGAGAGATCAACGATCCTCGTGCAATAGAGCCATTAATCGCGTCCATGAAAGGCAATAATCGGGCAATTTAAGAAGAAGCAAAAAATGCTTTGGTGAAAATTGGATTTTCCTCAGTGGATCCATTAATCGTTGCACTAAGTCACAAAGATCCTGGTATTCGACGGTGGGCTGTCGTTACTCTTGGAGAAATCAAAGATCCTCGGGCGGTAGATCCACTAATTAAAGTGATTCAAGATGAAGATTACTACGTCCGCTGGCAGGTTCCAAGTGCACTGGCTGAAATCGGTGATGATCGTGTGGTTGATCCATTAATTTCTTCTTTGCATGATAAATGGTCAGGTGTTCGCATGGAAGTAGCCGACGCACTTGGACAGATCAAAGATCCTCGATCTGTTGACCCTTTGATCTCTGCTTTGCAGGATGAAGACCCTTACGTCCGTAAACAGGTAGCCCTGGCTCTTGGAGATATCCGTGATAATAAAGCGGTTGAGCCATTGATTACAGCATTGAATGATGAAGAACTTGAGGTTCGATTTGCTGCTGCCAAAGCTTTGGGTAATTTCAAAGATTCTCGAGCAGTTAATACACTGATCCTTGCTCTTCAGCATGAAGATTTAGAAATCATCGCTGGCGCTTACTCCTTTTATATTAACAGGGGTGAAATTGGATCAGAAGCCTTGCTTGTTGATGCATTAACTAAATACGGCACAAGCCAGATGGCAGTGGATTTCCTCAATTGCGGCAATTCCCTGCTCAGTGAAGCAGCTACTGATTGGGCACATTCAAACGGCTATTCCATTTTTTATGCTTCGACAATGGATGGTTACCGCCCTGTTTGGGGCAGTAACCAATAATTAGTTGAAATTCGCTCAATTTTTTCCAGTTTGGGTAGTACTGAATATCCAAAGGTCGTCTTTCCTTGCTTCACTGGTTGGTAAATTAAGGTGCAATTTAGGTGCAAATGAGGTACCAAACAGTGGATTAAATCGACTTGGGAGACATTTTTACCCCCGCATGTGGGATTAAGTAGACGATGTATCCCCATATATACTGTATAGTATTTGTGTTCTAGCTCTTCGAATCAGTAGGTTTCGCGTTCGAGCCACGCCGGGAGCGCTATTTGTTTTTTGGCTTCGAACCCCATCGAGAGATAATATCAGTTACTGCCAATCATCTACGCGATCCATTTGTGATGATGATCGTATTTGCATAATCTGGATCAAAACGGCCAGTGAATCCGATTCAAATCGGCCACCGAATCCGGAACAAATCGGCCAGTGATTCCGGATGATTCCGGCCACTTTTTAGAAACGATCGGAATCAGTGGCCGAATTCGCGCGGAATCCAACAAGAAGATAAGCGGGGAAAACGAAAGTCGTATATAAAGTCGTATATAATTCCTATCCACGATTTTGAGGTAAGATTAACGCAAGCGTTTACCCAGGTATGCAAGTAACTTGTTTGACTACAAAATCCATTCTAAAACGGATCCGGTAAGATCGAGTTAAGGGGTGGAGGTTATCTATGGTCAAATCCGACATCATTTGATGTCGAAGGGGCGGAGCGCGGAAATTATTCATCTCATGAAAAAGTATTACCAATGGTTTTTCTATATCGTAATTCTGGGAGTCCTGATTTGGGGATTCATCACGCCATCCGGGATACGGGGAGCATGGGCGAATAATGTATGGTCGTTAGCGTTCGTGGAACATTTCTACAATGAAAACTCAACAATGCAATCATTACCAAACCGGACTTCGTCTCACCCTCACGCGAAACTCCTGCTTGCATGAGAAGCAATTGACAGTGGTGATGATAGTCTAGCATTAGAGTACATTACTCCCTTAATTGGACCTGATAACCCGATGGTGACAAACGCATATGCCGAAATCGCGTATCGACAATGGAACTATACCGAGGCCATAAATACTTGGGAAATGGCAGGAAATCTCACGGCTCTTCACCTACTCACTATTGAATTAAGAGAAAAGAAGTTATTGGATGCAGCACTATTAGCTGCTCAAAGTCGCTACAGTCTCGACAGGGAAACCTCCACATCGATGCTGGCAACTATCTACATTGATCGAAATGAGCTCTCTTCAGCCAATGAATTACTCGAAATCTCCATGAATGAATTTCCACATTCTAATAGCTATCAAACATGGACCAGAATGAAAAGTGAAATACTACTAACGCAGGCGAATTCATATTCAACCCAAGGTTTGATCTCAGAAGCTGAGTTAGCCTATCATGCGTCTGTAACTGTAAATCCAAACAATTGGGTCGCATGGAAAAAATTCGGTTGGTTCAATTACTACACGCTCAAAGATGTCCAATCAGCAATCGCGTGCTTCCAAGGGGAAATTAATGCCAATCCAGAAAGTGGTGAAGGGCATTTCGACCTTGCACAATTGTACGCGAGCGAAAGGAATATAGAATCTGCCATTTATTGGTATGAGCAAGCCTTCGAGCTCAAACCAGATCGGAAGGACTACCTTTTGACATATGCGAATTTCCTCAGAAATTCTCAGGAATTGTCGAAAGCTGTCGAGATCTATGGCCAGCTTCTTCTCACTTTTCCCGATTACATGGATGCTTTTTATGAAGCCGCATTAGCATATGCTCAAAATCAGCAACCAGATAAAGCAATCCAATCAATCGAAAAAGCGTTACAACTGATGAACCCACCACAATTGAAATATTACCTGCTGGCAGGGTCTTTGTATGAGAGTAATGGCAACAACAACGAAGCTCTCAAAGCCTTTGAAAATGCCTTAACCATTGACCCCAATAATCCCGAGGCTTTACAGGCAAAAGCGCGGCTTTCCAATTGACCGACATATAGAATGCAACCGCCTTTATTTAGGAATAGTCTTTTTTTTAGACCAGGGCGCACGAGCAAAATTAATTTGTATAACCTAGCTCTGGTAGCCGCGCTGATCCTGACCATAATTCTATTTGGCATTCTCTTGGTAACTGATCGCGTATCTGCCATCGGCTACATTGTCCTTTTTTCCCTCTTGATCGGCATATCAGTTTGGATTGGGCAATTATCCTTTTGCACCCCCATAAACGTCAGCATACTCGGATTACTTTTTCTTCTCCCTGTTGGTTTGGCATTATCTCACAGCCAGGAGTTGTCCCTGGTCAAGATACATGGGGTCCTATTATCCATCGCGATCTTTGTGATCACACTAAACTTGATTAAAAACTTAAAACTGATTAAGTGGACAATACTTTCTCTTGTAGCGATGGCCTTCTTTTTATCCCTGCTCGCGCTCTTTGGCGCAGATTGGTCTTCCGGTGATTCATCGCTGCCATCCAGGATTCTTGCCTTCCTGCCCTTGCCTGTCGAGGTCATTCAAAAACTCACCTCAAGCGGCGGGATTCATGTGAATACCATCGGCGGTACATTGGCTCTATTTGTACCCCTTCTGATCAGTTTCCTCTTCGATAAAGGAGCGTTCAAAAGGGCTTTCCTCAGGAAAAACCGCCGCGCCATATCCATGGAAATGATCTATAAAATCATCATTTCTATCTGCACAATCGTTGTCTTCCTAATACTCGTCATGACCCAATCGCGAGGAGCAATCCTTGGCAGTCTGGTCGGCATATTCTTAATCCTGGTATGGAAAGACAAACGATTCCTTTATTTAATCCCGCTGGCTTTCTTAGCCCTTTTTATCGCGATGCTTATCTTTGCCGATGGAGATCCTGCCAGATTCCTTCTCTTACTGGATACCTACTCGAACCCTGAAGGGGATACGCTGCAAACAAGATTCGAGTATTGGAAAAACACGATCTATTTAATCCAGGATTTCCCGATAACCGGCACGGGCATTGACACTTATGGAAAGGTCTTTCATGATATCTACTCGTTTGCCACACCTTTGGCTACAGTAAGACCACTTTTTTATGCGCACAATATGTACCTCGCTGTAGCTGCAGATATGGGGCTGCCCGCCCTGGTGTTGTATCTCGCATTATTCAGCGGCTTTTTCTGCATGTTTTTTTGCTATCCGGAAATCCCGGTCCATCGTCAAAACTCTGCTTCGGGGATTAGTTTGCGGTATGACCGCCCACATGGTTTATGACCTGATGGATAATTACATGCTTGGCGAAAAGCTCGGCGTGTCTGTGTGGATTTTTTTCGGGGTTTCCACAGCTGTGTACTTACAGAGGGATAACCTCATCCACTATTACAGCGATTCGCCTGAATTGCCCACCAACAGCTCACTGATGGCACCCCGTAAGAAGGTGTGGTTGCGAACCAAAAACCTGGTATGGAGCTTCGCAATCTGGTTGGCAATTTCTTTCGTTGGAATCTCGTTCATTAACATAAACCCATTCATCAGCCTGGGTATCGCCGTGACGGGTGGCATAATTCTTGGACTCATTACCACCATGCGCTTTGAAATGCAATTTCAGGCAGAACGATTACATACTGTAGGATAGGAATCATAATCATTTCAACTAATTCTTATATATCAGGCAATAATGACTAATACGACCGATTCTGATTGGGACCTGATCATCACCCCGCGTAAAAAGTGGTATGACCTGCAACTGCGCGACGTGTGGCATTACCGCGACCTGATCGGCATGTTCGTGCGACGCGATTTCGTCTCGCGTTATAAGCAAACCATCCTCGGGCCGTTATGGTTCCTGATCCAACCTTTCCTCACCTCAGTGGTCTTTGTAGTGGTTTTCGGCAATATCGCCGGCCTGCCCACGGACGGTCTGCCGCAAATGCTTTTCTATATGTCCGGAAATGTGTTATGGAATTACTTTTCCGGCTGCCTCACCGGCACATCGACAACGTTTACGTCGAATGCACACTTATTCGGAAAAGTTTACTTTCCCAGGTTGGTAACACCCATCTCGATCATTATTTCCAACCTGATCACCTTTGCGATCCAATTTTTATTCTTCCTGGGTTTTTTCATTTATTTTATACTGCGCGGATCAGATGTGCACTTTACCACATGGGCGCTGACCCTGCCGCTGCTGATCATCCTGATGGCGGGACTGGGGCTCGGATTCGGCATCATCATCTCTTCTTTGACGACCAAATATCGTGATCTCCAGCAGCTTATTGGGTTTGGGGTTTCGTTGTTGATGTACGTGACCCCGGTCATCTACCCCATTTCATCGATCCCTGAAAAATGGCGCTGGATCGCGGAGGTAAACCCCATCACGCCGGTTATCGAGACCTTCCGCGCGGGCTTCCTGGGCGCTGGCAACGCAAACTGGCTGGGGTTGGGATATAGCGCGGGCTTTATGGTGGTGGTGATGTTCATAGGGGTGGTGATCTTCAATCGGGTGGAAAAGACCTTTATTGATACGGTATAAAGCATGAGTAAAAATGTCATCTCCGTTGAACACCTGACCAAGCGCTACGAACTGGGCGTGATAATCGCAGCAAACTTTCATATAACCCTTACTGATGCTATGAGAAAGTTCCTCACATCAAAAGGATAAGTTCTTGGAAATAACCAGTGGATATACTAACTTACAAACAAATCTAAACCAGGTATGAAAACAAGAATGATGACCAAACACATAATGCAAATTCTCTGGCATTTTTTCAAGCTTTACTGGTTGCTCTTAATAATTTTCACTCTATCCCTTGTATTGGCGTGTCTTGTGCCAAAAGAAATTGTCCAAAAAAACATCGCCAAATCTATCGAACAGCTTTTGCAGCAAGGGGATCGTCCAAGAATATTAGGAAATCATAAATTAAACCAACTTGATAATTACACCGAAAGCGTTATGCTTGGCATAATTTACAACCATGAACCTCAACAACCACTAGCCTCTGCTTTGAGAGCAGAGTATTATCAAGGCTCTGACAGTTCTGAGCAGGATTTTCGTGTCGTGTCTTTGAATGACCAGATTCAATATGGATTGACTTCAAATACCCAATATCCTAGATACTGGCATGGTTACATTGTTTTTATTCGACCACTGCTGGCCTTAATGCCATATCAAAGTGTACAAAAAGTGTTACAAATCGCTTTTTTCATGATTTTTTCTATACTGGTGGCCCAGTTGAGCAAAAAGATATCCATTATTGCTGCACTATCCTTTTCCGTCAGCCTAATTCTGGTAAATATTTCAATCATTCCGTTGACGATTCATGCGTCGATGGTATTTTTCATTTGCATGATTTCAATGCTCTACTTTATTTTTCACACCAACGTTGCACTCGAAAAAGCTGCGGCTGCGTTTTTCATCATCGGTGCGTTGACATCTTATATGGATTTGTTAACAGCCCCTCTGGTGACATTTGCATTTCCAGCGATTGTGATGATGCTGATGCTCAATAAACAGGATAACCACTTAGGTATCAAGTATCTCCTCATCCGCCTTGTAGTTGTTGGTATGGCATGGATATTAGGATACGCGCTTCTTTGGGTATCGAAATGGATTCTAACCAGCATCGTTTTTCAAGAGGACTTTATCGCTGAGGGAATTAACGCAATTAATGAGCGCATCGGACGCCAAATTCCTTTTGGCGAAGTCAGCCAAATCTCTTCTTTAGATGCCATTCAGAGAAATCTCAATACGCTATACACTTACACCATTACCAATTACCCTATCATGCCAGTTGCGATTCCTGTTTTTCTGATCGGTGCATTGATGATCTTTCTGTGGCATCGGAAAGACATCAATATATCGATAATTGTCCTAATGAGTTTTTTTGGTCTGTTGCCTTATATTTGGTATGCCATTGCAGCGAACCATTCATACATCCACAGCTACTTTACAAGCAGGGTCCAGGCGATTACACTTTTTTCAGTTAGCTATATCTTTTTGTACACTTTAGATTGGGAGAAGGTAAAATCCATCTTCAAATTTCCCAAAAAGAAAAATGTACAGGCATAAAACTTTAGGTGGAATAATTTTCTTATGAAACCTGTAATCTCTGTTGAACACCAGACAAAAAAATACGAACTGGGCGTGATCGGCACCGGCACGCTAACGCGCGACCTGGAGCGCTGGTGGGCACGCGTGCGCGGGCAACCCGACCCCTACACACGCATCGGACAGAAAGACGCCTTCGAACGCGTCGGCGAATCCATCCTTGCACTGGACGATGTATCTTTTACCATGGAGTAGGGCGAAGCGCCGGGTATCATTGGTAAGAATGGCGCTTAAAACTCGAACTGGCGGAGATTGGAGTACAGCGCAGGTTTTATGCTGGTAATCATGTTTTTCGGTGGGGTTATCTTCAATCGTGTGGAGAAGACTTTTATTGATACGATATAGTCATAAAAAGTTTTTGAGACCCTAAATTTAAAAGTCAAAGCGAGAAACCTCAGCAGATAATGGTACGAAATCTTTAGACAAGAATATCCATAAAGATTAGATTAGAAATAATTTGGAGGAGGATGAATTTACTTATCTACTTTGAGAGACAAAAACGAAAATATGAACGATTTAAAAATCTTCTAAAATCATCCCGGGAATTAATTGATGAAGCAAAAAAAGTACATGATTTGAACAAGCTTATTGAATTATCACAAGCGTATCCAGATTTCCTGTCTGCACAAAAACCTTCTGAAATCAGGAAGCTCTTGGAGCTCGCTAGTTCATCAAAAGTAAAAACAATCTGCGAAGTCGGAACCTCCAAAGGTGGTTCGTTATTTTTACTTGCTCAGGTAGCATCTACAAACGCTACATTAATTTCAGTAGATATTAAATATAAAGACATGCGCCAGATAGTATATAGGGGATTTGCTAAAGGGAGTCAAAAGATTCATTGTGTTAGAGGAAACACACACGAACCTTCAATAATAAAAAAAATTCAAAGAATCTTAGGGAATAGGACCATAGATCTTTTATTCATTGATGGTGATCATTCATTCTTTGGGGTGATGAATGATTTCATACGCTTTTCACCTCTCGTGACCAAAGGTGGAATTATTGTTTTCCATGATGTCCAACCTGATTCTAATATGAAATATGGCATAGAGACACAAGCCAAAGTTGGGGGAGTCCCTATCTTCTGGAACGCAGTCAAACAAAGTGGATTGCACTGTGAAGAATATATTGAAGATTTAGACCAGGATGGTTATGGTCTCGGGATTGTAATAAACTTCGATAAATTAAGAAATATTGAATATGAAAATCAACAGGACGCATATTTACATTTGAAATGAACGTGAATTCTGATTTGGGAGTAAATAATATTGTGTTAATCTGGAACCACCTAACAGCTATTGGAGGGACTTGAATCCATCAATAACTCGGCTTATGATAATAGAGGATAAATGAAAATCGCTTATCTAATTACAGCTTACAACAATCCCTTACATCTTAATAGGCTTGTAAAAACTCTCTTATCACCAAATTCCAAATGTTTTATCCACATAGATAATAAGGTTAATATTAAACAGTTCTCGGGAATTCAAGCTCACAATGTAATTATTACTAAAAAAAGGTATAACGTTTTCTGGGGTGACTATTCTTTCATAAAAGCTATCCTTTTATTGATTCGGCAAGCATTAAATGATCCAATGAATTTTGATCGTTTTGTACTTTTGAGTGGTACGGATTATCCGTTACATAGCGTTGAATACATTGAAAATTACTTCACTATGTTTCCTGAAACCGAGTTTATTCATTTAGTTCAGTTACCTGATCCTTCAGGTTGGAATATTATGTATCGATTAACCAAATTTACACCCACACCAACAAATTCCGTGCTGGTTAAGTTTATTCAAAAAGTGCTACAAAAATTCAGACTTCTACCTCGAAATCGGGATTATCAAAAAGCATTAAAAGACCTCACTCCGTATGCAGGATCAACTTGGTGGGCACTTACAAGAGACGCATGTCTATATATCGATGAATTTTTTAAAAAGGAGCGCAGGATTGTTAATTATTTTAAACATACACAGATAATTGATGAATTGATTTTTCATACCATTATTGGAAATTCACACCTGAAACAAAATGTTAAGGGGACATTGACTTATGCGGACTGGAGTAAAGAAAGGACTCATCGAGCTCACCCTGAATTGATTGGGGATAAACACGTCGCATTTTTCACTGAAAATGTTATCAAGCCGAGTATTTCAGATGGCGAGAGGGAATTTCTCTTTGCAAGAAAATTCTCTGACGATACTCAGTCAAAAGCAGATACAATTGACAAATTGATAGAAAACACTCCTGGTTCATAAACTATTTTCGCTCATTGAATAATTCAAGATTTTTTCTAACATTGCATTGATTCCTTCGAATTATCTCAAAACAGAAAAACACATAGAAAACTGATAAGAAAATCAACCAAAAAAGTGGTATTAGATAAGAGTGCTCGTTAAATATGCCTAAACCCGTGATCTCCGTTGAACACCTGACCAAGCGCTACGAACTGGGTGTGATCGGCACAGGCACACTGACGCGCGACCTGGAGCGCTGGTGGGCACGCGTGCGCAAACAACCCGACCCTTACACGCGCATTGGGCAGAAAGACGCGTTCGAGAAGATCGGTGAATCGATATTAGCGCTGGACGATGTATCTTTCACCGTGGAGCAGGGCGAAGCGCTGGGCATCATCGGGCGCAACGGCGCCGGCAAAAGCACGCTGCTCAAGATCCTTTCCCGGGTCACAGCCCCCACCAGCGGGGTGGTGAAGGTGAAAGGGCGCATCGGCAGCCTGCTGGAGGTGGGCACGGGCTTTCACCCTGAGCTGACCGGGCGGGAGAATATTTACCTCAACGGCGCCATCCTGGGGATGAAGAAAGCCGAGGTGGCGCGCAAGTTCGATGAGATCGTGGATTTCTCCGGGGTGGAAAAGTTCATCGATACCCCGGTCAAGCGCTACTCCAGTGGCATGTACGTGCGCCTGGCGTTCGCCGTGGCTGCCCACCTCGACCCGGAGATTTTGATCGTAGATGAGGTGCTGGCGGTAGGCGATGCTGAGTTTCAAAAGAAGTGCCTGGGGAAAATGGGGGACGTAACTGGAGAAGGTAGGACGGTGTTGTTTGTAAGTCATAATATGAATATGATCACCCGTTTGTGTAAAAACGCCATGCTATTGGAAAGTGGAAAAATATTATTAAGGAAATCCGCCGACGAGGTAATAAAATATTACCTCAGCCAGGAATCGATTTCACCGACTGAAAGAATATGGCATGATCAAAATAATGCACCCGGAGATGATGTCGCAAGATTGCACAAAGTTCGGGTTTGTAGTGAAAATGGGGAATTGATTGAAAAAGTTGACATCGAAAAACCATTTGTTATTGAAGTAGAGTACTGGAATTTCCAAAGCGAGCTAAAACCCACTGTCATTTTACAAATAATAAATCAACAAGGAATTGTTCTATTGCAATCAAACGACTGGAATGATAAGAAATGGTGGAAATCAGAGAGGAAACCAGGAGTAATTCAATCGAAATGTCGTATTCCAGGGAATTATCTTGCAGAAGGCAGGCATAGTGTTCTGGTCGCGTTAGGCACATATAACCCCAATATTGCCCACGCTAAGGAAAGCGATGTTGTATCTTTCCAAGTACTTGATAACACGAACGAGGGTGGAGTAAGGGGTCCTTACACAGGAAATAACTGGCCAGGTGTTGTGCGGCCTTATTTAGAGTGGACTGTGAATGAGAAGGATGTTTAGAAAAAAATCGTGAACAGCGTCTTTTCAAAAATATTTTTAACAGAGACTACTCAAATTATACGAGATCCGCAATGTGAAACTAATAGTCTTTATGTCTGATGCTCACGTATTCGAAATACAACATTGGGAATTATACTTACTGCACTCCTTACATTTCCTCATAGGATTAAAGCACTCAACTCACGATTGGAAATGGGGCAGTAGTTGGGGCAGTAGTTGGCGCAGGTAGTATTATTACGAAAGATGTGTCAACTTATGCGATAGTAGGTGGAAATCCAGCCAGGCTAATAAAATTCCGATTTTCCGAAGAAGAAATCGATGGTCTGGAAAAAATTGCTTGGTGGAATTGGCCTGATGAGAAAATTATTGAAGCATTGCCATTAATGATGACGACAAACAAAGAATCCTTCTTTAAAAATTTTGACTCAGAATGATAATAATAATCAAATGACACAGAATAATTTTGGACGCATGAGGAAATTTAATCAAATCAAACCTTGGTTTTCCAATGTGCTAAAACTTAGGCGCCACATTCTGCGACTCGCCCAATTTAATCAACTTGGTGACAAGAATTTCGACGAAATAATCGCAAATAGTATGTGTGATTCAAAATTATCTCCCTCGCAAAAAGTCAGTGAAATTAAATTTTTGATGGAATTGATCCGAGATAAAAACATTCGAACCGTTTGTGAAATCGGGAGTTATAAGGGTGGTTCAATGTATCTATTTTCCCAAGCCTTAAGAGCTGGGGCAAAACTAATATCAGTGGATATCAATTACCCAATTGAACGAAGATGGCTCAATAAAAATTTTGCACGCGACAACCAAAAAATTATTTGCATCAAAGCTAATTCGCAAGACATTCACACTGTCAATCGGGTAAGGAAAGCCTTGGCTGGAAAGGAAATTGATTTATTATTTATAGATGGTGACCACTCGTTCTTTGGTGTTACCAATGATTTTATTCTTTACAGCCCATTGGTGCGTTCTGGCGGATTCATCGCATTTCATGATATACATCCAGTTTCAAATACGAAAAGCGGGGTTAAGTCGACTGCTTATGTAGGCGAAGTACCCATTTTTTGGTCTGCCTTAAAAAGTGCCGGATTCTCCTTTACTGAGATAATCGAAGATGCTAATCAAGATGGAAAAGGCATCGGTGTGATTGTTAAAGAATAATACTGCAAAGATAATCGAAATCTCAAATTTTTTAATTTTGGATTTTAGTGGTCTAAAATAATGGAAGATAAAGAATTTTCCATTTCATAAGGTTAATAATTACTATCGAAATTTATTTTGCTCTATATGCCAAAGACAATTGAAGATTCAATAAAAAATTACCGTAAATGGTTCAAATCCAACGCAGTATCCAGAAAAAAAACTGGATACTGCGTTGGAAGTTGGAAGAAACTTCCAAGAGACTCATCTAATGATAAACCAAGAGTCGCGTGGGTATTATTTGGAAATGAAGAAGTTGGCAGCTCACGATTAAAAGGGATACTTATCGATGCGTATGTAAATAAAAACAAATGTGGCTTTACAAGCACGATTGTCTATAAGCAGCCAAAGCAGGACGCCCGGTTGAAGATGAAGCAGGAAGAGTGGCGACCTTTTCTTGAGAGAACCGATATTTTGGTAATACAAACCTGGGCTGGATCCACGCTTGAGTTATTAAGAGATTGTCAAAAGTATCGCATCCCAGTTATTTTGACCCTGAGTGATTTACATCAAATTCCTGTTGAAACCCTGGAAATGGTTGACGCAATCGTTGTATCATCTGAGAGATTAGAGCATGAGTATTCAAAACAACACCCAAAAGTAATGTTAATCGATGATCCAATTGAAGTACCGTCAAATATAACTCGAAGAAAAATTCACATTGGAAGTGATCCGGAATTGGTATGGATCGGACATTGGATGCATTGGCAAGAGGTTGAGTTTATAAAGACGATCTTAAATTCACCTGAATTTGATACACTTGGCTTTCGCACAATCACAAAACATCCTGAAGCAAGCCATCAGTGGAACCTTCGAACCAGGTGGAAGAACTTAACACATTCAGATATCGCAGTTATTCCGTGTAGTTTAGATGAATGGGGTATCTCGAAATCGAGTAATCGATTAGCGACATTTTTAACATTAGGGTATCCAACGATCGTAAGCCCAATACCTTCCTACCAGAAATTAATCAAGCATGGCGTAAATGGTTTTTTTGCAGTTACAAAAGAAGAGTGGGAACAATCTATAAGACTTCTTCGAGACCCAATATTGCGAAAAAAAATGGGAGAAGCTGCAAAAGCAACGCCATCTCTAAAAGACCTAAGTGTAGAAAAAGTGATACAACGCTGGGATGAATTGTTCATCCAACTGATAATTAATAAGAAACTCGAGAAAAAATAAATGTCTTATTATTGGCAAAAAAACTTTTCTGTTCTTTTTTCCATCACAACATGAAGAGCATCAAACCTCAAATAAATGCAGTGATGTCGGTTTACAATGGGCATAAATTTCTTTCCGAAACCATTGAGAGTATTTTAGGTCAATCCTTTACCAGTTTTGAATTCATCATCATCGACGATGGATCCACTGATGGATCATCAGAGATCATTGATCGATACCGCCAACAAGATACCCGCATCAACGTGATCCAGAACCGGGAGAATATAGGCCTGGCCTTGTCTTTGAACAAGGGATTACAGGCAGCCAAAGGAAAATACATCGCGCGCATGGATGCGGATGACATCTGTCTGCCCGAAAGATTTCAGATCCAATTCGATTACCTTGAAGAACACCCTGAGATCTGGATACTGGGCTCCGGCATCATTCATATCGACAACGATGGAAATGAAATTCGCCGCATCTCTTACCCGAACACCCCCAACAGGCTCAGGTGGAATATGCTGTTTGGTACCACAGGTCTCGTGTGCCATCCCTGCGCGATGATGCGGTCCGAAAAGATCAGGGAGGTTGGGCTTTATCGGAATCTTCCCGCCAGCCAGGACATGGACCTGTGGTGTCGGTTTTTCGCTCACGAACCGCTTCCCATCACGAACCTGGATATTCCACTGGTAAAATGCCGCTGGCACGAGAATAGCTTCAGCACCCGGTTTTCGAAAGTTCAACATGAGGTTTCCAGTAAGATCCGGCTGGAAACCATCAACCGGGAGTTTGCGAAATCCTACGATTTTGGAATGATCGAATCGTATCGTGAGCCCAACCCGGAAACAGCGAACTATAAAAAAGAAGCATTATCCGGATATGTCAGTGCATGGTTTGAAATATTCGACCTCTTTGCCAGAAGATTCAAATTGGATGACAAAGACCGCTCAGATTTCTATCAACAGATTCTTTACCACAGCAGAAATTACGTTAGCCTGGTACCACAAGCATCAACTCACAATCCAAGAATATGGCTCCCTGTTTTGTTTCAGAGGCTGGGGTTCAAACACACTTTTCAATTATTACTCTACAAGGTCAGTCGGCATTTAGCCAATTTCTAAAATACAGAATGTACATTACAACACTTGGTCAGGAAAGAATCCACCACCAATTTGAGAAAGGTATACTCCGGTAATGGAAAAATCCCGGGGAAATACGGAATTCCATTTTGAGAATGATCTTCCCCGGATCACGGTTGTGACACCCTCCTTCAACCAGGGTGAATTCCTGGAGGAAACTATCCTTTCCGTGCTAAACCAGGCATACCCGAACCTGGAGTACATCATCATTGATGGCTGCAGTAGCGACGGCAGCGTGGAAATCATTAAACGTTTTGGCGATGGCTTGAGTTATTGGATAAGTGAAAAAGACAACGGGCAGAGCAGTGCTATCAACAAGGGCTGGCAGCGCGCAACAGGCGAAATCCTCTGCTGGCTGAACTCGGATGATTACCTGCTACCAGGAACACTCTTCCGGATTGCTGGAATATTCAAGAAACACCCGGACGCGGGATTTATTCACGCAAACGCAATCAGGATCGATCAAACAGGGCAACCAAGCGGAGAGCTACTTGGGGGTCATTTTGACCTGCACGCCAGCCTGATCCAATCAAAGAATCCCGTTGCCCAACCGGCAACTTTCATCGCCAGGAAAGCGCTGGATGAGGTAGGGTTGCTGGATGAAAACCTGCACATGTCGATGGATTGGGACTTATGGATCAGGATCGCAGCCAAGTACCCGGTGTATTATTTTGATGAAAATTGGGCGGCGTTCAGGGTGTGGCCTGGTGCCAAGGGATCCACCATAGCAGACACATCCTCGCCAGATCATCTCAGGTCAGTGAGGAAATTGATCCTCCATGGTAGATCCCAAAAAATACCCCTGGGCATCAAACTTAAGGCATTGTCAGCCAACTATTCCCGGGATGCTGTTTACAGACATAAGATTGGGGAAAAGGGGCTCTTCCGTTGGCATTTATTCCTCTCAATATGCCTGTCACCCTGTTTGAAGAAAAGACATGGGCGGGATCTCATACCTGAACTATTCCTTGGTAGTACACTTTCGCAATTCCTTATTAAAATGAAGCACCGGTTGAAGTCAATATAATGAAAATTCTCGTTATCACCGCCTATTACCCTCCTCATCACGGCGGCGGCTTCGGGCTGCGCTGTCACGATGTGGTCAACGGCCTACGCGCCAAGGGTCATGAGATCCACGTTCTCACCAACCGCTGCACGATCGAGGGATGCCAGGCGCACGATAATGAAACAGATACACTGCACCTGCTTGACCTCAAACCAACCGGGGAGAACGCGCTGCAGCAGATCGACTTTGACCGGCGGGAATTGAAGAAATTAGAAAGGGTCATTGATAGAGTCCAACCGGAACTCATCTACCTGTGGCACGTGCAGAACCTCTCCAACGCCATCCTGCCCTTCTTATCCCGCCAACGCATCCCCCTGATTTTCGACGACGGCGGGTCTGAATTGATCTACCTAGCACGCCTGCAGCAGCGCGGACTTTACTTTTACAGGAATGAAGACGAACCGGCTATAAAGACCAGGCTCAAGCAAGCGGTCAGGCACTACGCCAGGCTGGTCAGCGGCGGGAGGATCGTACCTGATTGGCAGTGGCCGGGTGAG
>AMWB02007124.1_pt1 | contig 23182 bp, 17 predicted proteins | sample 200311 | NCBI WGS metagenome assembly AMWB02 (sample SAMN02737377, study PRJNA173069) | bioreactor metagenome | biome: anode biofilm in microbial fuel cells | place: USA: California | collected 2010-12-16 | reverse complement strand
ATCGATAAGTATAAGGCTTAAGAACTAATTGCAATATCAGTTAGTAGTTATATAGTCTGAATAAATGATACATCCCTTCTTTCAGAAACAAGCTCAGGTGGTTCGATCCATGGTAACAGAGATAGAAGCAAAGGTGATAGAAGCTAAAAAAGCATCCATCACCCTTGCAAGCGTGAGCACGGATATAAAGAACCGTGCACTTGAAGAAATGGCAAATGCACTGGACATCAACAGGCAAGCCATACTTTCAGCTAATATAAGAGACCTGGAAGTCGCTGAGAAAGCCCAGAGAAAAGGTGAACTTACCCAGGCAATGGTAGACAGGCTGAAGGTCAGCGACAGTAAGATAAATGGCATGATAGCTGGCATAAGAGATGTAATAAAACTCGAAGACCCTGTTGGCAGGACGATGAGTTCTCTGGAGCTTGACAATGGCCTGGAGCTTTATCAGGTAAGCTGTCCAATTGGTCTGATAGGAGTGATATTTGAATCCAGACCGGATGTTGTTCCCCAGATCATGGCACTTTGTCTTAAAAGCGGGAATTCCACCATTTTCAAAGGTGGAAGAGAGGCACTTAACTCAAACAGGGCCATATTCGATATATTGGTAGAAGCTGTCGAGAAAGTGGAAGGGATCCCAAAAGGGGCATTCCAGCTCATGGAAACGCGGGAAGAAGTAATGGATATCCTGGCAATGGATACCTATATCGACCTGCTCATACCCAGAGGCTCTAACGCATTCGTAAAGTTCATTCAGGACAATACAAAGATATCAGTACTCGGCCATGCCGACGGGATCTGCCATGTATACGTTGATGAGGATGCAGATCTGGCAAAAGCCTACACCATCTGTTTTGATTCAAAAGTGCAGTATGCTGCCGTATGCAATGCTATGGAAACATTATTGGTGCACGAAAAGATTGCGGAGAAGTTCCTGCCTAAAATGGCCCAGATGCTGGACAGTGCAGGTGTGGAATTACGTTGTGATAAAGGATCCTTTGCGATACTGGAGCATATAGATTTCATTAAAAATCTGGTACGCGCGGTGGAAGAAGATTGGAGTACCGAGTACAACGACCTTATTCTTTCCATAAAGCTGGTGAGTTCAATAGAAGAGGCCATTGAGCATATCAATACATATGGATCACATCACACTGACGCCATTGTTACCGAGAACCAGAAGAAAAAGAAAAAGTTCGCTAACTTTGTGGATTCGTCCAGCGTCATGATAAATGCATCCACAAGATTTGCCGATGGTTTCAGATATGGTAAAGGAGCGGAAGTCGGTATAAGCACTAACAAGATCCATGCCAGAGGACCTGTGGGCATGGAAGGTCTTATGATCTACAAATATGTCCTCATAGGAAATGGCGATAAAGTTGCTGACTATGTAGGACCTGAAGCAAAGAAATTCACTCACAGAGAGCTGAACAAAGAACTCTCTGATGTCATAACAGAAAAATAAACTATGCAGAGGCAATGTTCTTGAGCAGCAGGAAAGAGCTTTTAGGCGACATAAACAAAATTGTGGTGAAAATAGGGACTACATCCATAAACCAGGATGAAGGTAAACTAAGCCCTGGTTTCTTGGATTCCATAGCTTCACAGGTTTTTACACTGCATAATTCAGGAAAGAAGGTAGTAATAGTAAGTTCAGGCTCCATAGGACTTGGAGTGGACGTGCTCGATCTTGACTCAAGGCCACGGGAAATACCTGTAAGACAGGCTGCAGCAGCTGTTGGACAGAGCATGCTCATGCAGGAATGGAGTAAAGCCTTCAGCAAATATGGACTGAAGGTAGCTCAGTTGCTCCTTACTTATGAGTCCTTTTCTAACAGGTTAACATACCTCAATCTCAGAAACAGTATGCACACCCTCCTTAGTTATGGAGTTATCCCCATAATCAATGAGAACGACCCTATATGCGTACATGAGATCGAAGCGACTTTTGGGGACAATGACAAGCTATCTGCCATGGTTGCCAGCAAAACAGAAGCAGATCTCCTTATAATCCTCTCGGATATTGATGGGCTCTATGACAAGAACCCCCACAACAATCATGGTGCTAAGCTGCTTCACCTTGTAGAGGAGATAACTCCTGAAGTGGAAAGCTATGGAGGGAATCCGACAAGTCTCAAAGGCGTGGGAGGCATGCGAACAAAAATAATGGCTGCCAAGATCTGTGGTCTTGCGGGCTGCCACACGATAATCGCCAGCAGCAGAGAAAAAGACATCCTGCTCAGATTACTCGATGGCGAGGAAATAGGTACGCTATTCATGGCAAACAAGGAAGTCCACACAAACAGGATACGCTGGATCTTGTTATCCAGATCCTGCGGTTCAGTGGAAGTTGATGAGGGTGCAAAAGAAGCCATCAAAAATAGTATGAGCCTCCTGCCTTCTGGCATCACCAATGTTAACGGTGATTTCAGAAGAGGGGATATCATCGAAATAAGATCCAACGGGGAAGTCTTTGCAAAAGGGATCACTGATTACTCATCAAGTGAACTGACCAAGATCAAAGGCCAGCACACTAACCAGATAACAGATCTCCTTGGATACAAGAATTATAACCATGTGATCAAAAAAGAGAACATAGGACTATTCTGAAGAAATGTTCTCTTTCTGCGATAATTTTCGATCACCTGAAATAAAGAGGCAGGTAGTCAAAAGAACTACCTCCCACGTTATACTTTGTGTCACATATCCCATCTTTATCTACGTCCGTGGCTGTCTGGCTGAAGCCTGTTCCTTTGGGTGAAGCCCATACATTGCCTCCAATGTGCGAGCCCCCCGCTATGTTCGTACCTGTGGTCTTTGTGATGTTCCAGGTATTTGAGCCATCATCAACAACGTTCTTAATATTGTTGAACATGTTGTTGAAGACAAGGTTAGAACCGGAAGATTGCAGATACACACCACACCATTCATTGAGCGATACATTGTTGGTTTTTAACAAGTTGTCACCTGAAGACTGCGCCAGATAACCATACTTGTTGTTTGCAAGTCGGTTCTCCTCAAGTGCATTGTGTGTACTCTTATACAGACGCATTCCATATTTGTTGTATGCTGCCCTGTTAGAAATGAGATCATTATAGCTTGAAGAATCAAAATATATCCCGGAACTTGCACTATTAAGGGCTTCGTTGTCCGCCAGCAGGTTCATATCTGAAAGACTCAGACCTATACCTATTTCATTTTCTGTTGCAGCATTTGCTAGAATGGAATTGTTATCACTGGAAAGCAATAACGCACCATAGGAATTTGACTGCAGATGATTTCCATCTAAAATATTTTGATCACTGGACTGAAGACGAATACCTTGTTTGCTTTGTAGCACCCGGTTATACTCAATGACATTGCTATGGGAACTGACCAGGTAGATACCTTGCAAAGTATTGCCACTTGCTGTGTTTGCTGTGATGGTATTGAAAGAACCGTCTATAAAGTAAATGCCCTGGTTATTGGAGGAAACAGCATTGTTGGAAATAATGTTATCAGCAGCGGATTGCAGTAAGAAGCCATAACTATTTGATCTTGCAATATTTTCATCCAGTACATTGCTATTGCTTAACTCAAGACGGATACCTGCTTTATTTTGCACCAATTGATTGTTCTTAACAAGGTTATCATGAGATCTTACAATATAAATTCCCTGATAGACATTAAGAGAAGCGGTGTTGTTCAATACCTGACTGGAAGTGCAGTTGACAAGATAGACCCCCTGGTTGTTGGAAGATAAGCTGTTGTCAGAAATAGTACTACCAGTGGCAGAGTACAACAACAGACCGTAGCTATTAGATATTACTGAATTGTTATTCAGCATGTTCCTGTTACCTGATTGCAGGCGAATGCCTACATTATTTTGCCTGATTGTATTATTATTCACATTATTATCGTCAGATGCCAGCATGTAGATACCTTGTAATGAGTTGGAGTCCAGAATGTTGGACTGGATAGTATTTAAAGAACTATCAATAAAGTAAATGCCCTGGTCATTGGAATACAAAGTATTATTGACAATATTATTGTAAACCGAGTATTTTGACAAGATACCATAACTATTCGATCGAATTGTATTGCGGTCCAGAACATTTCCATGAGTTGATCTGGGAGTGATCCTGTCCGATCCCAATAGCTTCGGATGAGATCCTGCTGAACTCTCATCGGATAGTTCGACCGCAGCAACATTTGGACCGTCCATTGCTGCATTATCTGAAACAGTATCCAACGAATAAGAGGATAACAGCAATATGCCATAATTACTTGAACTGATATTATTGGCTGTAAGATAATTATCAACACTGTCATCCAGTCTTAAACCTTGTAAGTTGGAATCAAAGGTATTATTATTAACCACACATGCTGACGTGCTGAGCAGGTACACACCCTGACCCGCATTAGCATCTACTTCATTATCTAGGACATTACAATTAGATGAACCGCTAAGAAGGATACCTGCATTGTTGGCTGTTACGTGATTATCTGTAATAGTTACATCCACGGATGAGCGGACATATATGCCATAATTGTTATTTGTAACAATGTTGTCATAAACACTGCAGCCTTTTACTCCGTCTATGTATATACCTTTGTTATTAAGAGAACCAGTGACGTTAAAACCTGATATCGAAACATTGGAAGCCGTCACATAGAAAACGTGTCCTGAAGGATCGAGCGCTTTCACCACTGTGTCATCAGGATCGCCTGTGGACGACCTTATTGTAAGTGCTTTATTTACCCGTACATTATCCTGCAATGTTCCGGGACCCACCAGGATAGTATGGCCTTGAAGTGTCAGTGGGTCCTGCACAGCAGTACTGATGTTGAAGTAAGTTTTCCCTGTATCTGCGTTCATCACCGTCATTGGGACAGCATCCGATGTCAATGCCTTGATACAGAGATTGGCATTGGGAAACACGGATGTGATATCCTCCCATACCTGTCCGTTTTCCCCGATGTAACTTTCTTCAGCATTTGATGTTGCGGAACTGCTGTAAAGATAAGGCAGTGGTACTTCCATGGCAAGAGGATAACCATATCCCGAAGTAGTTAATTTGATCACTACGGAGAATTTCTGTCCTGTGTCAAGGTCCACATGATCATCCAAGGTTACAGTATGGTAACCGGGATAATCAAAAATGCCTGAAACATTGCTCTTCAGATCCCCGATAGGATTGGAAACGGCATCTGTGTAAATAGATACATCATAGCTGACCCCTGAACTGGTAGTATAGAATGATACTGCTTCCAGAACCTCATCTGATGACGCAGTGTACACATTTGCTCCCCATACTACGGTATCCCCGTAACCAACGGATGCTGTCCAGCCAAGCGGATCATATTGGTAGATATTATCGTAATTATTGACCTGTTCAGCTGTGAAAACGGCATTAACGTTCCTTTTTGCAAAACTGGAATCGTAGTAGGAGATATAGAAATAGCCCGCCTCTCCCCATGAATCCCCCCAACTGTTCTTTACAATGAAGGCTCCATTGCCTGGGGCAGCAGGAGAGAATCTTTTGCTGTCAAAACTATCGTTCCATCCTACTATAGTGACACCGTGACCTCCTGTAGTAGAAGAACCTGTATAATAATAAGAATTATTCTTAGAATCATAGGATGAATCGGACCATATCATTGAAGCATAAACTGCTCCATATTGATAAAGAGCCCATTTGATAGCATCATTGTCTAGTGATGATTTCCTTGTCGGAAGGAAAATGGATTCCTGCACATGTTTAGTAGCTTTCAGAGAAGGAGAGAAAATAATGGATGGATCATATGGGTCCTTTGACTCTAATACAGGACCAGCCCATCTGGCAAAATATGCAGTTGCCATCTGGGCATTTCCTCCTGAGCATGGATCTACGTCGAATCCATGCAGGTTCTTTAGATTCTGTTCCGAAAGATCAAGGTTTTCACCTGGCATAAGAGTTGATTCAAGGGAGGCATATGATGCAAAGGCCCAGCATGAACCGCATGACCCTTGGTCTTTTACAGAAGTGACCTTCCCCTGCGTCCTGAGATCATAATATGGGAGATAAGTATCCAGCATTAGAGAGGAAGGTGAATAATCAATATAAGAGAAGTCTATTGTATCGGATAACTGGCCTGTGGCCCCCTCCCCGCTGCTCAGCATATCGACGCTTTGAGCCTGTGTTGTGGACTGCGCTACAAAAGCAGGATTAATTGATTCCTGGACCGGAACCGATGAGTTCGCAAAAGCAATACCTGACGTGCACATCAAAGAAAAAAGAATTAGTAGTAAAAGATGGTTTTTCTTCATATATATTCCTCTTTAAACAATACAAGTAATATAATAAAAATAAGTATATAATATTTGTTTGCTTTTCAAACTTGCAATAACATAATAAATTTATTTCCAAGCTGTAACTACTCCATAAATTATAAGTCCAAGAAAAGCATAAGCAGCATCATAGGACATAAAGTGGCTTTTATGGAAAACGATGTACTTAAAGGATTGAGAGCAGTCGTTCTGCAAAGGATAAGTCCAAAAAATGAAGAAAGGGACCATCTGAAAGAGATAACAGAGTTGCTTGTAAAAAAAGTAGAGCTCATAGCCTGCTCAATGGGCCTGGATGATGTGTCTGCCAGCCTTGTCGGTTCAGCTGCCAGAAATACCTGGATATCGGGGACACATGATCTGGACATATTCATCATGTTCCCGGAAAACGCCAGCAGGGAAGAACTTGAAAAAAATGGGCTGACCATTGCAAGAAAGATAGCTGAAGAATCCGAATTTTTTGAAGAACGCTATGCTGAACACCCTTACATAAATATGAGATACAGAGGGTTCGATGTGGACATAGTCCCCTGTTTCAGAGTACAGTCCGCTGCATGCATCAGGTCCGCAGTTGATAGAACACCTTTCCATAACGAATTTGTTAAAAGAAATATTCTGGGACTTGAACCGGACGTGTTGCTGCTAAAACAGTTCATGAAAGGAGCAGGTGTATATGGCTCAGAACTGAGAACACAGGGGTTCTCAGGTTATCTTACAGAACTGCTTGTGATAAAATATGGTTCTTTTGAGAATGTGATCAGATCTGCCTGCGGCTGGCAGCCTGGCACATATATCGACCTGAACGCACACGGCACTACACAACATGCAGAGCCGCTCGTTGTAGTGGATCCCACTGATCCGAAACGCAATGTTGCTGCGGCCTTGTCGCTGGATAAGTTCTGCATGTTCATCGATTCATGTAGAGAATTCTTACTGTCTCCTACATTGGATTTCTTTTTCCCGGGATCTGACACATCAGTGACCGACAGCGAGCTGCTTCAAAGACTTAGGTCACGTGGGACTGCATTTATTGCTATCACATTCAAAACACCTGATGTAGTGGAAGATGTACTATATCCACAACTGTATAAGATGGAGCTTGCAGTTGTTGCATTGCTTGAAGAGCATGAATTCAAGGTCCTTAATAAAGGATCATGGTCAGGACAAAAAACAGTAATATTACTGGAGCTCATGTCTGCCACTCTTCCAGCCTTGCGGAAGCACAGGGGTCCGCCTGTATGGGTCCACAAGCATGCAGAAACCTTCAAAGCCAAATATGTAAATGCAGAAAATGTTTTTGCATTCTATATAGAAAACGGTACCTATGTAGCAGAAATACCCCGCAAGTATTCTGATGCATGTTCACTTTTGAAAGAGAGGCTTACTTCGTGTTCCATGGGTAAACAGGTTAGTTCCTCAGTAAAAAGCGGATTTGAACTGCTTCATAACAGTGAGATATATAGTATCCAGGACATGAACTTCAAATTGTTCCTGATGAATTGGCCCAGGATATAAAGTGTCCTGTGGTGATAATATCATATAATTGTTTTAGCACATAACATATAAATTAAACTTATATAAATACATGTACATAGATATATATTATTTTTTACAAATATGCTTAATTAATACTGCGACTAGTATTAAATAGTAAAAGATTGTTGTCCTTTAAGGGTAATAATATGATATGGGCATTTTCTTCACTTACGGCTAAACAGATGAAGTCTATCAAAGAACTGGAAGAAAAGATGGGTGTAACACTGTTGGCTTTTTCAGGCATGAACATTAGGTATGCAGATCTGTCCGAAGAAGATCTCAAGCTTCTCCTTCAAGCTGAAAAGGATCTTGGGGTTTCATTAGTTGCAGTGAACGTGGAATGAAAAAAGCTAGCAAGCTGGTTGCAAATTCAACTTTGCAACTTGCCTTCTTTAAGACTTGTTACTTATTCTTTACAAGGTTTTTTCTAAGGGGAGAAGGTACAATAAGACAACATTTTAAAATATATAGAATATTTTTGCATTCATTGTATGTGTGTAAATACTACATAGACATGATTCTCTGTTCTAATAGTGAAAAAGAGTTTGATTTTTCATGATGCTCTGTATTCTTATTTTTTTACTGATGTGAGTTCAGTCGCATCTATAAAACATTATCGAAAAGGATATAGCCAAGTACTATACTTGTAGTTCGTATAAGCAAAGAAAGGCAAAAAGAGATCGATAAAAAATTGTTTCAATTGAGGGATCATCATGGGGAGAAAAAGGAATTTGATCATAAGGATTTCTATTGCACTGATGGTGTTTGCCGTATCAGTTTTTATTGTCCATGGTTCAACCGGGACAGATAAGTATAACATGACAGAGGCTGAAAAGAAGTTAAGCACAGATCTGATTAAACTTCTGGAAGCAACTAAATACCAATCATCAACTGAAACTGTTGTTAATTCAGATGGTAGCGACCTTGTGTACGTGTATGTATATCTATATAAGGGTAACAACACCAGCAACATAGAACCTCTAGTACAGGAGATCACTGACTGGGATAAGGAAAATTCAGTAGCTGTTGCAAGGGTAAGCATTAATGAACTGGAAACACTTGCCTCTTTGAAGGAAGTCAAAAATATAAGAACTGTAATACCTCCTGTTGTGAACAACGGTTCTGCTGCAACCGAAGAGAACGTTAGTGGCAACCATAGTGCCGAAGAAAACAATTATCTTGGAGACGGGAACTGGATTAAGCTGATAGGAATAGTCCTTTTTACTGGAATGGTGTTCAAAAGAAGAATAAAAAGAACATGACAGTGTAGAACTAAGCTTCCAGTAAACTGAAAAAAAGGAGGAGTAGTGGTTGGATAGAGTTAATCCTATTGCCCAGATAATTGGTATTGTATTAACAATTTTCTTGATATCGATTGTTATCACCCCTGTTTCACAGGCTTCAACAGGAAATGACGCTGTTTTCCAGCTTTATTCTCAGGCTGACAAAAATAACATGACAGAATCACAGCAGAAGATCAGTACCGATCTTCTTGATCTTATATGTGACACAACAACATCAGGATCATCATTGATACCTATGACAAACTCAAATGATTTTCGATCATCAAATTTTATTCCAGCCAACTCAGCAAATGGACTGGATGAAGACCTTGTATACGTATATGTCCATCTGAAAGAGGACTGCAACGTTGAAATGATTAAACCCTTTGTACATGAGATCACAGATACGGATGAAAGAAATTCGGTTGTGGTAGCATGGATAAGTTTTAATGGACTGAAAGAGCTCGCTTCTCTAGAAGAAGTAAAAAGCATAAGGACTGTACTGCCGCCTGTAACAAATGCTGGATCTGTCAATACCGAGGGAGATGACGTACATGGAACGGCCAGCGTACGAACCTTTTATGGTGAAGATGGAAGCGGAATAAAGATCGGAGTGATCTCGGATGGAGTGGATCATCTCACTGTATCACAGGCCTCCGGAGATCTGCCTGAAGATGTTACTGTGCTAAGTGATATATTCGGAGGAAATGAAGGCACTGCCATACTAGAGATCATACATGATATGGTGCCCGAAGCAAAGCTTTATTTCCATGATAACGGTGCTAACATCATAGCATTCAACACAGCTATTGATGAACTGGTTGCAGCGGGTTGCAACATTATAATAGATGATGTTGCATGGTACGAAGAACCTTTTTTTGAGGATGGGATAGTAGCTTCTCATATTGAAGATGTGATCAATGAGAATAATGTACTATATCTGTCTTCAGCAGGTAATGAGGGAGATTCTCATTATCAGGGAACGTTCGTTAATGATGGTGACAACTTCCATAATGAGTTCTTCACCATACATATGGAAACAGGAAGTAGCGTCATGGTCATTCTTCAGTGGGATGATCCGTTTGGTTCTTCATCAAATGACTATGATCTTCTCCTGTATGATGAATATGATATCTTAGCCGTCTCAAATAGTACCGGACCTGATCCACTTGAGTGGATACAGTTCTACAACGACGGACCAGAAAAGGATTACTATATAGGAGTATACAATTACCAAGGTACTGCAGCAACACGCACTTTGGAATTGTTCTTTTACCCGTCTCTCGGAGCTACGGTCGATAAGATCAACCTGGTTGCCGAAGATTCCATATATGGCCACCCTGCTGCTCCAGGTGTCGTTGCCGTAGGAGCTGTGCCATGGAACAATATTAACACCATTGAATACTACTCTTCCCAGGGGCCTGTAACAATTGCCTACCCTGAAGAACACCTCAGGCCGAAACCTGATATATGTGGAGTTGATGGCATATCCACATCAACCGAGGGTTTCACTGAATTCTGGGGAACCAGTGCCTCTGTTCCTCATGTTGCAGCGATCGCAGCCCAGATCTGGAGCAGCAACACTTCAATGACTGCTGCAGAAGTGCGCGGGAAATTACTCTCAGATGCTGTGGTGGATGTTGATACACCGGGATTCGATCATGTCTATGGTTACGGGGTAGCTGATTCGGCCAAATATTTCACAAAATTAATGGGCGATCTCATACCACCTAAATCCATAACAGATCTCAAAGAAACCGGAGTTGCATCTGGCTGGATAAGATGGACATGGACAGATCCAGAAGATTATGACCTTAAACATGTGATGGTATATATCGATGGTTCCTTTGTCGCAAATACAACAGAACAGTTTTACAACCTGACAGGATTGGCACCTCAAACAGCACATACCATTAGCATCAGAACTGTGGATACTTCCGGAAATATTAATGCTATATGGATCAATGACTCTGCAATAACCCCACCAGATAATGGTGTTACTGTGGAGCTCACAGGCCAATTTGAAGGAGAGGTATTTAACATTGCTATAGCAGATGATTATGCCTATGCGGCTGATAATGCAACTTTTTTGATAGTGGATATCGCTGACCCTGCATCACCAGCTCTTATAGGTAGTTATGAAACAGAGGATTCGATATATGACGTTGAGATAACAGGTGATTATGCCTTTGTAGCCACCTATGGAAATGGCCTTACCATCCTGAATATCACAGACCCGGTATTCCCGGAGCTTATCAGCAATTATGATACGACTGCTTTAACAGCTGATGTTGCTGTTAATGCCAATTATGCCTGCTTGGCCGATCATTCTAACGGACTAGTGATATTTAATATCACGGATCCTGCAGTACCAGAACTTGAAGGCAGTTATGATACCGCTGGTTTTGCAGAAGGTCTCACTATAGAAGGCGATCATGTATATATGGCAGATGGTATCAACGGTCTTGTCATAGTGAATATCACTGACCCCATAGCTCCAGTATTTACAGGAGGCTATGACACTGTCGGAAATGCAGAGGATGTTGCTGTGGCAGGCGGATATGCCTATGTAGCGGATGGCGACGATGGCCTTGTGATCCTGGATATTAGTGACCCTGCATCTCCTATGCTTACTGGAAATTATGATACAGCTGGGTATGCGTACGCTGCTTCTGTTTCTGGGAATTATGCATACATAGCTGACCGTTCTAATGGTCTTGTGATCCTGGATATTACAAATCCTTCTATGCCAATCCTTGCAGGAAGTTATGATCCATCTGATGATTGGGTAACAGGTGTTGCTGTAGCGGACAATTATGTATACGTTGCTGATGCTTTTAATGGGCTTCACATCCTCCGGGTAACAGCAACAGATATTACTCCACCTTCGCCTGTGACAAACCTGCAGGAAACTGGTATCGGCTCAAGCTGGATCAGATGGTCATGGATAAAGCCCCTGGATATGGACTTCAAACATGTGATGGTATATATTGACGGTGTATTTGTAACAAATACAACTGAGGATTTCTATAATGGAACCGGATTGACTGAAGGAACCCTGCACACCATAAGCACGAAAACAGTAGACATTTCAGGGAACATCGATCAGGCATCGGTGAACGATTCAGCAACAACCACTGGATTGCTGACCATTTCCGGCCTCGCAGGAAAAGATATCACTGCAAGCTCCATAACATTGACCTGGACCAATTCCCCTGATATAGCTATTGTAAAAATGTACAGAGATAAGAGTGTAATCGGCAATGTGACTGGCTCAACATCCTATGTGGATAGTTCCCTGGCCAAAGATACTACTTATATTTATACCCTTATCCCATACGATAGCTACGGTCTTGAGGGCAAGGCAGTAAGTGTCAGCCTGAAGACCGACTCGTACAGCAGTGGTGGCGGTGGTGGAGGAGGAAGTAGTGGGGGAAGCAGCAGTAAAAAGAGTAGCAGTGGTGGCGGTGGAGGCGGCGGTGCCGGTAGTGTAGAGAACTTTGAAAATGTAGCCGCGAAAGACGTGGCGAGGGAATACCTAAGGATGAATACCAATGCCACCTACGAGTTCTCAAGGGAAGGCGATCCCATCCTATCGGTCAGCTTCTATTCTCTCAAGAACTCAGGAGAGATCACCTCCACTATAGAAGTGCTGAACAACAGGTCAAAGCTGGTTAACAGTACTCCTGGAGGATCCATTTATAAATATGCCAATATCTGGGTGGGTAAGGCTGGTTTTGCCACTGCATCTAACATAAAAGGTGCGCAGGTGAAATTCAAGGTAAGCAGTTCGTGGATCAAAGAAACGGACGTGAAACCCGAAGATGTGAGATTGCAGGTATATACTGGTAACGTATGGCAAGTGCTGCCAACAACAATTGATAACATCACTGCAAGCGATGTGATCTTCGAGGCTGAGACCACAGCTTTCGGGCCGTTTGCGATCACTGCACAAAAAGCACTTGCTTCTCCCATAGCAAATAATGCTGAAGACGTTAGTACAACTGGAACACAACCAGAAAAGACTCCAGGATTTGGATTCGGCATTGCCGTGCTTATGATAGGAGTGCTTGCAGCAGGGTATGTATATCTTAAGAAACAACATTGACCTGCACACCCCCTGTACTCTAGTGTACAGGGGGATCTTGAACCAAATTGACATAACAGATTGATACTTGCATCAGCAGTTCGTTACACCTACGATTATAACAGATGTAACAAACTGTTTTTAGTCTAATTCTTTTGTGTAAAATATTGCAGTATTCTTAGAATAATTTTGTGGATAGCGGCCTAAAATGATCTTTTAAGTTGATGAAGAGGATCTTACAGGTTTTCTGCAGAGCCAAAAACAACTATAACTATAAAGCCATATGGCATACAGGCTGATAAATTACAAAATCACTTTACATGAGCACTGCTCCAAACTGTAGCCTTACAGGTAATGCAGGACAAGCATATTTTAAAAGCACTTGAATTTGGAAATTGCTAAAGAAATAAAACGATACAAATGGAAACTCTTGCTATTATTATTGGACTTGCATCTGCAGTATCATGGGGTGCCGGAGATTTTGTTGGGGGATGTGCTGCCAGACGAACAAGTGCATATTATGTGGTTCTGGTCACCCAGATCATGGGTATTATTATATTTCCAATCCTTGCATTTGTATTTTCAGAAAGTCTACCCCCACTTAACAATCTGATGTGGGGTGCTTTTGCGGGATTTTTTGGAGCTGCAGGGTTGATAGCACTATATATGGGTCTGGCCAAAGGAAAAATGAGTGTAGTTGCTCCTCTTGCTGCAGTAATATCAGTGATCATACCTGTAATATATTCAGCTTTAAATGAAGGTACCCCTTCCATATTTAAGATCGCGGGTTTTGTTTTTGCATTTATTGGAATATGGTTTATTGTTAGTATAAATGTGGGATCCGGTTTAAAAGCAAAGGATCTAGAATATCCACTGCTTGCAGGTATATTATTTGGCTTGTTCTTTATATCCATTGATAATTTCAGTGCTACTGCAATTTACTGGCCATTGACAGTTTCAAGAATCATAGCATTGATCATGCTCACAGGGTTCATAATTTCAACAAAGACCGTCATTAGAACCACATCCGATGTGATTCTGATAGTTATCCTTGCAGGATCATTTAATACAGGAGGTGCCATCTTATTTGCTCTGGCTTCACAAGCTGGAAGATTGGACGTTGCCACAATCTTATCGTCATTAAGTCCTGCAGTCACAGTATTGCTGGCATGTATCTTGTTAAAAGAACAACTTGCTTCGCGTCAATGGTTAGGAGTAATAGCCGCCCTGATCGCTATAATCCTTATATCGATCTGATAAGTTCCTCGAAAAGGGAGAAATTCTACATAGCCCATACTTAACTAGAATAGAAGCAAGGTAAAAGTAATAAAAGGCATAGCAATGTGAGCATCATGTGGTCGTTGGTTCACATTACTAACCTGTAAAAAAATAGAAGATAGGATCAATGCTTAACACTTTCTGGATCGATGAAGAGCATTTTTTCGCTATCATCACCCACAGATAACAGAAGCTGACCATCTTCAAGTGCCATTGATGTTACACTGCTTAGAAGTGACAGATATTGAGGTTCCAATGAGTCTTCACCACAATATACAAGCGTGATGACCCCTGGTCCTATGGTTAAGTTCCTCCCATCTGTTGTGTAATTCCCGCTGCCACTGTTACAGTCAGTGTTTATATAATAGACTCCATCCGGGAGGAATTCCAATGTATAGCTTTCCTTTTTTGGAACAACGGACTGATCAGCAGAAGAATTTCCTGTCAATCCGGCCCATTGCCACCTGATATTGGTGATATTTTCCAAAGCAACCCTTCCGGCATCTATCTGTCCGTTATTGTCCTCTGTTTGATTTCCTGTTTCTGTGCATCCGGATGTTAATGCTGTGCAAGCAATAAGAGCAAGAGTGAGGATAAGAGACAGGCTTTTTATTATTGGCTTCGTTTTATTTACCTCCCTGTTTATTAACAAGAGATACATCATTTTCCTATTTAGCCATTGCCTAAACTTCAAATTGATTTGAAGTCTTCAGACAGTGATTTTTGATCAAGCTGATAAAAGTAAGATAATAAGCAATGATGAAACCTGACACGATCGAATTTGAACTGTTCAGTAAGATCATTTGAGTGACATGTAGGAAGCCTTACATATCTCGCGTAAGTATAGGGGTATTATTATATATTTGTTATAATATAAAGTACCAATGTGTTCAGAAGCACTAAATATGACATAGAATTGTATATTAAAAAAGAAGGCTTTTTCCGATTAAACTAAGTTATTAATTATTGATGATTACAGTTAGTTTTTTATCGTGAAAGCCTATTTGAGATGTGTTTTTATGGCATCGATGGCAACAACAAACAGTAGTTCCTATTTCGGCCTGGTAGTGGCCTTTACTATATTCTCACTGTCAGGTATATTCCTTAAATCGATCTATGGAATGCCAGTAGGATCTGTTATCTACTACCGGCTCATTTTTGGGCTTTTAACGCTGTTGGTGTTCATGGCCCTTACAGGAAAGCTGGATGAACTTTTGATAACCAGCAAAAAAAAATATATATTTCTGATGGGATGCACGAATACGATCATGATCTATGCATATTTCACTGCAATACAACATGTGGGCGTATCTATAGCAGCCTTATTATTATATACTGCTCCGGTCTATGTGACGATCCTTTCACCTTTACTCCTGAAAGAGAACATCACTACCAGGGATACGATAGCCCTTTTGTTGTCAGCCCTGGGAATACTCATAGCTATCCATCCCGGAGGTAATTTCTCCCCGCAGGCAAAGGACATTTACGTACTGGGCATAATGCTCGGCTTATTATCAGGTATATCATATGCCTTGAGTACCCTCAACTACCGTTATTTGAGAGACACATATACATCCACTGCTCTTCTTTTCTGGCCAACGGTCGTGAGCCTGGTGCTATTGTCCCCCTATGCAAGTCTTGTGAGCCCCGGAATACTTGCCATAAATATAGAAGAACTGATACTGTTTGGGATGATCATGACAACCTTTGGTTCACTTCTCTATTACAGAAGCGCCAGATACATTAAAACCCAAAATCTTAGTGTCATATCTCTAATAGAACCTGTTGCAGGGATATTCTTCGGATATCTGATCCTGCATGAACAGATTTTCTCATATACCCTTGAAGGATGCGCCTGTGTACTGACCGGTGTGGCACTGATAAGCACTAAACGCACTACCAGTTCAAGGGAGAAGACCATATCCAAATACTTTAACATCGAGCATTACCCATTGGGTCATCAGCAAACACTTTTACATACATTCTACAGAATACTATGTAAAGGTCCTTTAAAGAATCTAAAGAGGTGATAGCAGCCTTGGAACATCCTATAAGCATTTCAGAATACCTATCTCCAGAAGAGTTACAAAAAATAAGAGAGTTCGCAGAAGGCAAAGAAACTCCTTTTATTTTACTCAGCCGGAAGAAGATAGAACAGAAATACGACGAACTAAAACATAACCTTCCCTTTGCCAAGATCTACTATGCGATGAAAGCAAACCCTGCTGAAGAAGTAGTGAGGCTGTTACACGAAAAAGGGTCTAATTTTGACGTGGCAACCATATATGAGATGGAACAGCTTCTCAGGATGGGGATAAGTCCTGATAAGATGAGTTACGGCAATACCATAAAAAAAGCAAAGGACATAAAAAAAGCCTATGAATATGGTGTCAGGCTTTTTGTTACAGATTCCCACAGTGACCTTAGAAAATTAGCTGCCAATGCACCTGGATCAAAGGTCTTTTTCAGATTGCTCACTGAAAGTAACGGGGCAGATTGGCCTCTATCAAGAAAGTTCGGCGCACATACCGGCCAGATTTATTCTCTGATCGTTGAAGCAAAAGATCTGGGTTTGGTCCCATATGGACTTTCTTTCCACGTAGGATCGCAGCAAAGGGACATTGGAGAATGGGATCACGCCATCTCACAATGCAAGTATCTTTTTGATGATGTGAAACACTACGAAGGGATAGAGCTGAAAATGGTAAATCTGGGAGGAGGGCTTCCTGCAAAGTATCTTAAGCCCACTCGCAACATTCAGCAATACGCTGAGATCATTACAAAATATCTGCACGAATACTTTGGTGATGAACTGCCGGAGATCCTAATAGAACCGGGAAGATATATAGCAGGAGACGCCGGTGTTGTAGTTACAGAGATCGTGCTCATATCCAAGAAATCTGATTCAAGCCAGTATGAATGGGTCTATCTGGATATAGGCAAGTTCGGAGGGCTTATTGAAACTTTAGATGAGGCAATAAAGTATCCGATTTTCCCAGAGAAAGCATACAGCGGCAACGGTGGAAGGGAAGTGATCCTTGCCGGTCCCACATGCGACAGTATGGACATACTTTATGAGCATTTCAAATACGAGTTGCCAAAGGATATAAAAGAAGGGGACAGGCTGTTCATACTCACTACAGGGGCATACACATACACCTACTGCTCAGTGGAATTCAATGGTATACCGCCAGTGAAAGTATATTTCATTGATTAAGAAAGGAGTATGAAAGAGGATATGAGCCAAAGCTTCATATCCTTTTGAACTTTACGGCAGTTCCGTAAGCCAGTAGTTCTGCTGCTCCGGTCATGGTCTGAGAGGTTGTGAAGCGTATATTTACAACCGCATCAGCGTCCAGTTTTTCTGCTTCTTCCACCATTCTCTGTAATGCTTCTTTTCTGGATTGTGAAAGCAGATCAGAATAACCCTTTAATTCCCCTCCTACCAAATTCTGCAGACCTGCAGCAATATCGCTTCCAATGTTCTTAGCACGTACGGTATTTCCAAAAACTACACCCAGTATCTCCAGTTCCTTACCATTCACATCATTAGTAGTTGTGATGATCACTTTTTCACCTCTTATAGGAGAGATATGAACGGTCCTATTTAAAACAAAAACATTTGTTCATTCATGTCTTAGTGCTTCTACAGGATTCATGGATGCTGCTTTGTTGGCAGGATATACACCGGCGACCAGACCTACAACAAACGCAATACTAAAGCCCAGAAGGATCAAATATGGAGGGAAAACATGAGGTATAGACAGATAACTTTGCACCGCGTAAGAAGCTACAGCCCCAAAAAGCACTCCAAGAACTCCCCCTATTGTGCCTAAAAGGGTGGATTCTATTATAAAAAGTAAAAGAATATCGGTCTTCTTAAAGCCTAAAGATTTCATCAGACCTATCTCCCGTGTTCTTTCGGTAACTGTGACCAGCATTATGTTCATTATACCTATGGAACCCACAACCAGGGCCACAAGTGCAACTAAGGTTATAAGGATCGTAAGCGTGTTTGAAAGCTGATCCAATTGCTCGATTATCTCCGCCTGATTAAAGATCCTGTAAGGCTTTACGTCATCATTTTCAATGTCCCTTGCAGAAACACCAAGAGCACGTGCGAGCCTGCGGTCAACCTCATCTGAAACAGCGCTTACAGATTCTGCACTGCTGGTCTTGGCTGTTATACCCCCATAATCAGAAACATTGAGCAGCCCATTCATGGTAGCGATCGGTATGTATATCGTAATGTCCCTGTCAGGACCACCCTGAACAAAAGTATTCTCTGGAGATCTGATAATGCCTTTTACCTTGAATTTCTCAGTTACTGTGGAACCATCTTCTCTTGTTAAGGTAATATCTATGTAGTTATTGATCGAAATGTTGCGGTCGAACTTCTCATTGGCAACCTTCCAGCCCAATACAGCTACATATTTATCCTTGTCAGTGAAAAAATTACCTTCTTCAAGCTGAATATTCAATATATCCCCGGCATCCTGAGATACACCCTGGACATCTATCTGCCTTTTAGAAGAGATATATGTCACAGCAGCCATTTGTCCGTTACTAGGCGAAACACCCTCCACACCAGGTGTGTTCTTGACAATATCAAGTTCATTGTCATGGAGAATGTTCACATCCTGACTATAGATGATAATGAAATTGGATCCAAGTGTTCCCAGTTCATCTGTAAAGAACTGATTGAAGCTAGCCCCAAGAGATACATTAGCTACAACTGCTGCTACTCCGATGATGATACCCAGCGTCGTAAGCGCAGAGCGGAGCTTTGCATGCTTGATACTTCCGATACCAAGATCCAGGGCCTGTTGCATGTTAACCAACCGATGACACCTCACTCATGCCTGAAAGCCTCCACCGGATCCATTCTTGCTGCCTTGTTGGCAGGGTAGATACCTGCCAGCAGACCGACAAAAATCGATACAATAAATCCGATGATTATCTGGTTCACCGGAAATACATTAGGCAGATCAAGGAAATAGTTTGCAATCAATGCAACACCTATACCCAGGGCAGTACCACATATGCCACCTATAAGGCTAAGTATTGTGGATTCTATCAAGAACAGGGTAAGTATATCCTTTCTGGTATATCCTAGCGACTTCATGAGACCGATCTCCCTTGTTCTTTCAGTTACTGTCACCAGCATAATATTCATGATGCCGATGGAACCCACTATAAGAGATATCAAGGCCACTGAGGTCAATAGAGACGTGAGGGCTGTAGAAACCTGGTTTGTCTGCTCCAGGGCATCTAATTGATCGAACATCATATAGGGTTTTGTATCATCATTCTCAAGTTCCCTTGATGATACCCCCAGATTCCGGGCCAGACGAATATCGATCTCATCAGCAGTTTCACGTACGATTTCCAAGCTTGAAGCCTTTATAAAAAAGCCACCATAATCATCTGCCCCAAGCATCTGGTTCATTGTTCCTATAGGGATGAATATCCTGATCTCAGGTTCCACGCCTGTTTCCACAAAAGCGGTGTTTGGATCCTGTATGATGCCTTTTACTATGAACTTTTGTGTGACTACGCTTCCATCCTCTCTTCTGAATGTTATTTCAATAGGATTCTTCAAAGAGATCTTCTTATCGAACTTTTCGTAAGCGATCTCTGAACCCAATACTGCCACAAATTGGTCCTTATCTTCAAGAAAATTCCCAGCATCCATCTTTAGATTGGCAACTTCCCCGTAATCCTCCGTAACACCCTGTATATCTATCTGTCTGGAAGTTGACAGGTAAGTGACCCTGGCCATCTGCTGATTGATCGGAGAAACACCTTCAACCCCCGGAGTGTTCTTTATAAGATCAAGCTCCTTATCGAAAAAGACATTCACTCCCTGGCTGTAGATCACTATGAAATTAGAACCCACGGCACCGATCTCATCATTGAAGAACTGATTAAAACTGGCGCCAAGAGACACATTAGCTATCACAGCAGCTACTCCGATAATGATTCCCAGGGTCGTAAGGCCAGATCGCATCTTTGAGCTGCTGATACTGCCTATCGAGATCCCAACAGATCGCCGGAGGCTTATCATTCAATCCTCACTTTTGCTTCCTGCGCTTATAGATCAGGTAGCCGGCACCTGCAAGGACGGCAACGAGAAGCAGTGATGCCAGAGGACCGATAGTGCCTGATTCCTTTACTGTTTCCAGTTGTAACTCCTTTACACCTATAACCTCCTCATGTTCGTTAAAACCATTTCTGTAATTAGCAGTGATCTTTAATTCCCTGGGAGAAGTATCATCCAAAGAAGAGGTTTCTCCGTAGATCTGTATGGTAAAAAGTTCATCCGGGTCCATGGAACCAACGAAGTACTCAGAAGGAGAGAAATTCACACCATCTGCTTCCAGCCTGACACTTACCGATGACAAGCTGTTCGGATGGATATTAGCTACATCGAACTCCAGAGTTCCTATTCCATTCTCCAGCTTGAGAGGTTTGGAGGGAACAATGCGCAAAGAAGAAGAATCGACCTTTATAGGAACACGCCAGTTGTTATTGTAGGAATGCGAGCTTCCTATTGTTGAAAAATCAAGGTAATAAGTACCATCTGACACGTTATCGTCAACAATTATGTTGTATGTAAGGACCATTGATTCACCCGGACCCAGGATGCCATTTCCATAATAAGTGTCAGTGACCACTGTTAGACCATCCGTTCCTTTCAATGTGGCAGATTGTACCCGGGCATTGGTATCGAAGTCTTCACCATTGATGGTCACTGAATATGCTGTCGCACTGTTTTTAAGAGTGAAGGTGATAGTGCCGGTGTCACCTGGCATAAAAACTTCAGGCTCCTTTGTCGGAGCGCCTTCTATCTGGACATTGCCTTTACTGTTAAAGGCAGCAGACCCTATGGTGATCTCAAAGGTTTCTTCCACCCAGGCACCGTTCTTTTCCTTCTGGAACTGGACATCAAAGGAAGCAACACCTTGTTTCGCATTCTCATCCACAAAAAGCCTGTATTTATGTACTGCCGCACTTTCAGGCCCAAGAATGCCAATGTTTTCAAGGGCGTTAGCTTCTGAATCCAGAGACAGGGGGTACTCAGGGACCATTTTTATGGAAAGGTCCTCGGATTTACCTGAACCCGTGTTCTCTACCTTGATCCAGACATCAACATATTTACCGATCTCTGCAGGCACAGGTTCATATTTAAGGACACTGATACTGAGAGCTGAACCTGAAACTGCACATGCAACACCTGACAAAAGTACGCATGAAACAAGAGTCAAGCAAAGATATTTCAAAATTGTTCTGATATTACCACCGCCTAGTTATTAAGCACACCATCTTTCAAGTATACCACTCTGTCAGCATAGCTTGCGAGACCGGGATCATGAGTGATCATAATAATAGTCCTTCCTTTTTTATTAAGGTCCTTGAACATGTCCATTATCTCTAATCCGGTCTTGCTGTCAAGGTTTCCTGTAGGTTCGTCCGCCAGGATTATAGAAGGATCATTGATCAGAGCCCTGGCTATAGCCACCCGCTGTTGCTGCCCTCCCGAAAGTTGAGAAGGCCGGTTGTTACGGCGGTCTTCAAGCCCCACAAGTTGGATCAGCTCATTTGCCCTTTTATTTGGCTCTATACCATTTTTCGTGTTCGCATAGGTAGGTAGGAGAATGTTCTGCGTTGCAGACAACCTGGGAACAAGATTGAAGTTCTGGAACACAAAGCCGATCTCGAGACCCCGCAAGCGTGCAAGTTCTGAGTCGGTAATTGTATTAATATCCTGACCCATCAGGATCACCTGCCCGCAGGTAGGCCTGTCAAGGCACCCTACCATATTCATAAGGGTACTTTTCCCTGACCCCGATGGACCCATTATAGCCAGGAACTCACCCGGATAAACTTTCATATTGATGCTCTTTAGTATCTGGATCTCCATATTACCTGCCCAGTAACTCTTACACAGATCTCTCAATTCAATGATTGGATTACCACTCTGTGATATTGCACTATTCAAACTCTCAACTCCGTTTGAAGGATCTGAAAGGTAAATACACAAACAGATTGAGCCAAATCTATATATATCCTTGGAAAAAAACATGCAATAAAAAGAGTGAAAAAAATGTTAACAACGACATTGTTGGTGTAAATTTAGTTTAGAGATTGGAGCAAATAATGTTGGAAGTCCTTAGCGATCCGGGGGGTTTCTTTGAGGGAAAGATCAAAGAAGAAATTGACTTGAAACCACCTTATGCTGTAATCGGTACAGTGACCCTTCTGACCCTCATCAATGCTTTTATCTTAATGAGGGAATTGATGGGAAATCTGTTGAGCGATGTACCTACCATTGTCCAGCTGATTGTGATTACTTTGGGCTTAATGGTCACCATGGCTTCCGGGATGATCGTGTGGCTGATGATCAGTGGCTTATTCTATGTTTTTTCATGGCTTTTAGCCGGACAAGGGAAGTTCACAAGAGTCCTTGAGTTTGTTGCCTATGGATTCCTGCCTTTCATCTTTAGCTCTGCCATCAGCATGGTGCTTATGATCAGCATGTGCTCTTTTTCAGATTTTTCCATGAATGACCCGCAGGCCATAGAAAAAGCCATGCTCAAAAGTCCTTATATGATAGTATCTAATGCGATAAGCATTATCCTTGCCCTATGGAGTGCTAATATATGGGTTTTCGCTATGATCCACTCAAGG
>AMWB02004118.1_pt1 | contig 23215 bp, 21 predicted proteins | sample 200311 | NCBI WGS metagenome assembly AMWB02 (sample SAMN02737377, study PRJNA173069) | bioreactor metagenome | biome: anode biofilm in microbial fuel cells | place: USA: California | collected 2010-12-16 | reverse complement strand
CCGTCAATTCCGGCGCGGCGGGAGGATTTTTTTGATGAGGGGTTCAGTATTCTTGATAGCCCAGGTGTTCCCAACAATCAGGGCTGTTGAGGCGCTCTTCGATATCGGTATTGAAAAATCGAGCGATGGGCGCAAGAATTTCCGGATGTTCCGCAGCCACCTGACGGGCGGCATCGAGAACCACCCTGATGCCGTTTTGAGTCAGCTTTCCCAGCGGTTTTCTGCAGGCGCCGGAAGGCATGCCCAGAATATTCATAAGCGTTTTGATCGCCAGAGGATTTCGAGCCCGGCAGGTGACGTCGCCGTATGGCGTTCGCTCGACGGTCGTGACCGTCACCAGCTTGAAGAGCGGGGCAAGGGCCATCCCAAGGCGATCGACCGCTTCGGTGTCGCCGGCCGCCAGAAGCCGGACCATATCGGACATCGCCTTCGGGGCGATATTGGACATCACGGAGATGACCCCCGCAGCCCCGATATCGGGATCCTGCATCATCTGGGCGGTGATGCTGTCGTCGCCTGAAAGGATGGTGAAGTCGGGCCCGCAACACGACCGGGTGCGACGCATGTTGTCTAAATTTCCGGTGGCTTCCTTTACCGCCGATACATTGGGATATGCCCGGTTGAGCAGGGCGATGTCTTCCGGCAGAAGCTGGGCGCCGGTTCGGCCGGGGATGACATAGGGAATGACGCTGATATCCGGAAATGTCGCGGCGATGGGCGCGACGTATTCCCGCCGGATTTCGAGTGAGCTCGGCCCGTTATAGTAAGGATCGACCAGCAGAACGGCATCGACGCCGGCTTTTGCCGCATGCTCTGTCGCTTCGATCGCCTCCTGGGTGTTGTTGCTGCCCGTGCCGGCGATGCACACGCAGCGATTTTTGCTCAGTTTGGCGATTTGTTCGATGACGGCATTGTGCTCCCGCCAGTTCAGGACCGGGCTTTCGCCGGTTGTTCCGACCGCCAGAATGCCCGATATGCCGTTGGCGATCTGGAATTCGACCAGCCTCTCTATGCCTTCCTCATCGACCACAGGTCCGGAAAATGGTGTGATGAGGGCGGTATATGTCCCTGTCATCATTGCGACCCCCCCTTTTAAACCCTTTAAAATGGTAATGCACGCGATAGAAAAATATTTAAGACGAATAAAATTTTACCGGGCTTTTTGCAAGGAAAATATTCGGAAAACCATGCATATGGCTGGATGGGTTTATCTCCGTCGTCCTTGCTGTGTTGCGTCTTGTTTTTCCCTTGACTTTACAGAGCCGCCTGCGTACTAACGTGTTTTGCATATCAAAAAAATCGTGTAAAGGAAGCATTGGAAATATGGAAAAAGCGAAGAATGCAGAGGAATACATTGCCCAGCAGCGACAGATGATCGCTTCCAATCCGGATTGCGGTACGAGTTACTACAACCTCGCGGTTGCCCTGATCGGGATCCAGAAATATGATGAGGCTGAAAAAGAACTCTTCCGGGCGCTCGATTGCAGTCCGGGCCTTGCAGAGGCGCTTGTTCAGCTTGGCGGACTTGCCCTTCGCAAAGGGGATCTCGACGGCTGTCTCGAATACAACCGGCAGGCGGTCAAGGTAAAACCGGGGTTTTCGGAAGGGCACGGCAACATCGGTTTCGTGCATCTGCAAAGAGGAGAGGTGGATGAAGCCATCAAGTCGCTCGAGCGGGCCACCTATTTCAATTTCCGGTTCATACAGGCCTTCGCCATGTTAGGAAGCGCATATCTCATGAAAGGGGATGTCGACGAGAGCATCAAAAACAGCCTCAAGGCTCTTGAGCTCGCCCCGGAATTTGCCGTCGCCCACAACAACCTGGCCATCGCCTATCTCGAAAAAGGCGAGCATGACAAAGCTGTCGAACATTGCGATCAAGCGGTTGAATTGGGATATGAAGTCGCCCCTCGGATTATAGAGGAAATTGAAAAATACCGCCGCTGAAGACAGCATCCCGATTCACCCCTCTCCAGTCGGTGCTTTTCTGTTGACATCCGGCCGGATTGATTTTATAAGTTCGCACTTGAGCAATGCGTTGTTATTGAAGGGACGGCAGTCGCTTTTTAAGGTGGAAGGTGAGTCTGAAGCCCTGGTGGGGAGATGATTTTTCCTTATAGTCAGGATGGTTAATCTATAAACTACTTATGGAGGTAAGATGATGAAGCATGAGACCCCTTTGTTAGATCAGCTTGAGTCCGGACCGTGGCCGAGTTTTGTGTCCGACCTGAAGGCAGAAGCTGAAAAGAGGGCCAAAAACGAAGAAAACATCGAGTTCCAGATTCCCAGCGACGTCGTTGAAGACCTTCTGGGCGTTCTCGAGCTTTCTTTCAAAGACGGGACCACGCACTGGAAGCACGGCGGTATCGTGGGTGTGTTCGGTTACGGCGGCGGCGTTATCGGCAGGTACTGCGACCAGCCGTCCGCTTTCCCCGGCGTGGCCCACTTCCACACCATGCGCGTTGCACAGCCCGGCGGCAAATTCTACTCAACCGATTATTTAAGAAGTCTCTGCAAGCTTTGGGATCTTCGCGGCAGCGGCGTCACCAACATGCATGGTTCCACCGGTGACATCATCTTCCTGGGAACGACCACCCCGCAGCTTGAGGAGGTTTTCTATGAACTGACCCATAATCTCGGTCAGGATCTCGGCGGCTCCGGCTCCAACCTCAGAACACCGGCCGACTGTATCGGCCAGGCCCGGTGCGAATATGCCTGCTACGACACCCAGGCCCTCTGCTATGACCTCACCCAGGAATATCAGGATGAGCTTCATCGTCCGGCGTTTCCCTACAAGTTCAAGTTCAAGTTCGACGGCTGCCCCAACGGCTGTGTTGCCTCCATCGCCCGCTCCGACATGTCTTTCATCGGCACCTGGAAAGACGACATCAAGATCGACCAGGAAGCCGTTGCCGCTTACGTCGGCGGCGAGTTTCCGCCCAACGCCGGTGCCCATGCCGGTCGTGACTGGGGCGCATTCGACATCGAAAAAGAGGTTGTTGCCCTCTGTCCCAGCGGTTGCATGAAGTACGAAAACAAAAAGCTCGAGATCAACAGCCGCGAGTGCGTCCGCTGCATGCATTGCATCAACGTCATGCCGAGAGCCCTGAAGATCGGTGACGAAAGAGGTCTCTCCATCCTGGTCGGCGCCAAGGCGCCTATCCTCGACGGCGCCCAGATGGGGTCGCTGCTGGTCCCCTTTATCAAATGTGAAGAACCCTACGACGAGATCAAGGAAGTGATCGAAAGCGTATGGGATTGGTGGATGGAAGAAGGCAAGAACCGCGAACGTCTCGGCGAGCTGATCAAACGCCAGGGCTTCCAGAAGATGCTTGAAATGACCGGCTTCGATCCAGATCCGCGCATGGTTTCCGAACCTCGCTCCAACCCCTACATCTTCTGGAAAGAAGAAGAGGTCGAAGGCGGCTGGGATCGTGATGTCAACGAATTCAGAAAACATCATCTGAGATAAGGAGGAGAGAATACCATGGCATTTATTTCTTCAGGTTATGATCCGAAAGAACCGATGAAAGACAGAATCACCGACATCGGTCCGAAAAAATATGATGAATTTTATCCTCCGGTCATCGCGAAAAACAAAGGGAAATGGTTGTACCACGAAATCCTGGAGCCCGGCATCCTGGTTCACGTGGCCGAAAGCGGCGACGAGGTCTATACGGTCCGCTGCGGCGGCGCCCGCCTGATGAGCACCTCCTTGATCACCGAGATCTGTGAAATCGCGGACAAACACTGCGACGGTTACCTGCGGTTCACCACCCGTAACAACATCGAGTTCATGGTCGACGACAAATCCAAGGTCGACGCCCTCAAAAAAGACCTGGCCGGACGCAAATTCGCGGGCGGCAGCTACAAGTTCCCCATCGGCGGCACCGGCGCCGGCATCACCAACATCGTGCATACCCAGGGCTGGATCCATTGCCATACCCCCGCCACCGACGCTTCGGGAACGGTCAAGGCAACGATGGACGAGGTGTTCAGCGACTTCCAGAATATGCGCCTGCCCGCTCCCCTGCGGATCTCCATGGCTTGCTGCCTCAACATGTGCGGCGCGGTCCACTGTTCCGATATCGCCATCCTCGGATATCATCGCAAGCCGCCGATGCTGGACCACGAGTATCTCGACAAACTCTGTGAGATCCCGCTGGCCATCGCCGCGTGCCCGACCGGCGCCATCAAGCCGACCAAGGTCGACCTTCCCAACGGCGAAACCGTGAAGAGTGTCGCGGTCAACAACGAGCGGTGCATGTTCTGCGGCAACTGCTATACCATGTGCCCCTCTCTGCCCCTGGCAGATAAAGAAGGCGACGGAATCGTCCTCATGGCCGGCGGAAAGGTCTCCAACCGCATCAGCGAGCCGAAGTTCTCCAAGGTTGTCGTCGCATTCCTGCCGAACGAGATGCCCCGCTGGCCCCAGATGACCGACACCATCAAGAAGATGGTCGAGGCCTATGCGGCCGATGCCAGAAAATACGAGCGGCTGGGTGAATGGGCCGAGCGTATCGGATGGGAAAGATTCTTCGAGAAATGTGAGCTTCCGTTCACCCATCATCTCATCGATGATTTCCGTGATCCTGCGTACTATACCTGGCGCCAGTCCACACAGTTCAAGTTCTAATTCAGCGGTACCATAACCCGCGGGGAATGCAGCGATGCATTCCCCGCTTTCGGATTGAGGGGTTTATTTATGGAATACGAGGAAGCAAAAAAACTGGTCGTTGAAGAACTGACCAAGAAACTCAAATCAAAAAGCAAGTTCTACTTCAACGATCTTTCCAAGATCCTGGATATGAAACCCAGGGAAGCCAAAAAAATCGTGAACAAACTGGTTGAAGACGGCGTTCTCGAATACTGGTCGAGCGGAAGCACGACGATGTACGGAATGCCCGGCACCGGAAAACAGGCCGCGGCCGAACACGAAGACGAATAAGAACAGCCTGCTGCCAGAGCGATACGCTCTTTGCGCTCTTTGAATTTGTCCAAGACGCCAAACATGTGTCAACGCCACATCGACTTTCCCAGAATTTTCATCGCCGGATTGCGGGGAGGAGCGGGAAAGACCTTGCTGTCGCTCGGCATTATCGCCGCCTGGCGGAGGCTTGGCAAATCCATCGCACCTTACAAAAAAGGTCCTGACTACATTGATGCGGGCTGGCTGGCCCTGTCGGCTGGTCGGCCCTGCTACAATCTAGACACCTTCCTCGTTGACCGGTCGGAGGTTCTCCGGTCATTTCTCTCCCATACCCAACCGCACGACATTGCCGTGATCGAAGGCAACAGAGGCCTTTATGACGGCATCGACACCGAGGGGTCGACCAGCTCCGCCGAGGTGGCCAAGCTCCTGAAAACACCGGTATTGATCAGCCTCGACTGCACCAAGACGACGCGTACCGTTGCAGCGGTCGTATCGGGTTGTCAGCAGTTTGACCGGGAACTGGGCATCAAGGGCATCATTTTGAACCGAATCGCCGGAAACCGCCACGAACAAAACCTCAGAAAAAATATCGAGCATTATTGCGGCGTGCCGGTGGTCGGCGCGGTGCCAAAACTCGGCGCCGAGAATTTTCCGGAACGCCACATGGGGTTGGTACCGACGCCGGAACATTCATGGGCCGTCGCTTCGATCGATGCGGCGGCGGAGATCGCCCAGCGTTATCTCGACATGGAGCTGATCGAGCAGATCGCCGTTGCGGCGGCCCTCGATCCGGTTGTGGTAGACGGACCATGGGCACTGTCCGAAACAGCTGCTTCTTTCGGGAATCCGCGGCCGGTCATCGGCGTCATCCGGGATTCCGCTTTTCAGTTCTATTATCCCGACAATATCGAGGCCCTTCGTCTTGCCGGCGCGGAGGTGATCTTCATCAGCGCATTTGATACCAACACCTTTCCCGCGGTGGACGGCCTCTATATCGGCGGCGGCTTTCCCGAGACCCATGCGGAAAAGCTGGGAAAAAATGTCGGTTTCATGGCCGGATTGAAAGCCAGGATAGACGAGGGGATGCCGGTTTACGCCGAATGCGGGGGGCTCATGTATCTGGGGGATGCCCTGGTGATCGACGGCAACACCTATCCCATGGCCGGGGTGCTGCCGATTGTTTTCGGACTTTCGGAACGGCCGCAGGGTTTGGGATATACCGTCGTCCGGGTGGAGTCGGAAAATCCCTACTACGCCGTCGGGACCGAGATCAGAGGGCATGAATTCCGGTATTCCAAGGTGCTCGAGTGGCGCGGTGACGACCGGAACCTCGTTTTCGGCATGCAGCGGGGCACGGGTTTCATCAACGGACGGGACGGCATCCGCCACAAAAACGTTTTGGCCACCTATACCCACATTCACGCCCTCGGGCTGCCGGCCTGGGCGCCATCCATGGTGGCGGCCGCCGCCCGGCGACCCTCTTTTTCTCTTTGAATCATCCGGAAATGTCGCAGCCCCGACATCGACGTCAGGTCCTATAACCGCGCCAAACCTTACAGCATGCAAAAATAGAGTGAGAAAGGATATCCGATGGACTTTTTTTTCAATCCGAACGGGGTGGCGGTCGTCGGGGCGACGGCGAATCCAAGAAAAGGCGGCAACATCATTGTCGGCAATCTGCTGCAAGGTTACACGGGGAAGATCTATCCCGTCAACCCCCGCTACGAAGCGATCGATGGATTGACATGCTATCCAACCGTGATGGATGTTCCCGATCCGGTGGATCTGGCGATTGTCTTCGTCGGGGCTGAAATGGTGCCGGGCGTGATCCGGGATTGCGCCGCGCGCGGTATTGCCGGAGCGATGATTGAATCCGCCGGATTCTCCGAGACCGGCCCCGGGGGCATCTCATTGCAGCAAGAGACCCTCCGGATTGCGGCGGAAGGCAATGTCCGGCTCTGGGGACCCAATTGCATGGGGTTGGTGGATGTCAAAAACCGGCGGGTCTTCTCGACGGTGTCGCCCGCCATCTGGGAGCAGGGCATGATCCCCGGCAACGTATCGCTCATCGTGCAAAGCGGCATGCTGGCCGGCGCCTTTCTCATCGATGTGATGTCCCACGGCGTGATGGGCATCGCAAAGGCCTGCTCCATCGGCAACAAGATGGATGTGGCCGAGTGCGATCTGCTCGAATATCTTCTACAGGATCCGGATACCGCGGTCATCGGCCTCTATCTCGAATCGATCGTCGATGGGGCAAGGTTCATATCCATCTGCCGGAGATCGCCTAAGCCGATCGTCGTGCTCAAGGGCGGCAAATCACGTCAGGGGGCGGCCGCGGCCATGAGTCATACCGCCAGCATGGCCGGTGATGGAGCGGTGGTCAGCGGTGCCTTGCGCCAGGCCGGCGTGGTCGCGGCGGATGATTTCTACCAGATGATGGATTTTTGCCGGGTTCTGGGAACATATGGTGATCTTCCCGCCGACCGGAAAAACCGAATCGCGATCATGACCTACAGCGGCGGCGCCGGTATCGTGTCGACGGACTTCCTGGACGATGCCGGTCTTGCGCCGGCGGATCTTTCCGTTGAAACGATCCTACGCCTCGAAGCCGTTTTCCCCCCATGGATGGCGCCGTCCAACCCCGTGGACCTCTGGCCCGGCATCCTTGTCAACGGCACGCATCGGGCCTATAACGAAACGGTCGGGGCGCTTGTTGCAGACCCCGGTGTCGATGCCGTTTTTGCACATTGCTTCGTGGGCGGTTTCGATCTCGAGCCGGACCTCGCCGCCATGGCACAGCTCGCCAGAAACGCCGGCAAGCCGCTGTTCTGCTGGATATCCGGTGAGCGCGAGGCGGTCTCGCGTTTCCAGAAACAGGCTCTCGACTGCAAGGTGGCCGCATTCCGTGAGGTCTTCCGTGCGGTTGAATGTTTGGGCGTCCTTCTTTCGCATCGGCACCAAGGACAGGACACTGCGTCCGACGGATCTACCGATAAAGCAGTCTTATCCGTCGATATGCCGGCGCTCTTGCCCGATGTGATCCAGAGACACGGCGGCGTATTGGATGAACGGATATCCAAAGCGATCCTCAAAGCGGCGGGCATTCCCGTCGTGGAAGAGATCCTGGTTCAGACCTGCGAGCAGGCGTGTGCGGCAGCTCTGCGGTTTGGTTGGCCGGTTGTTCTCAAAGGGATATCGCCGGGTGCCGTTCATAAGACCGAGGCCGGCCTGGTGTCGCTCGGTATCGATACGAACGAGCGACTTTGCCGGGAGTTCGACCGCATGGCGGCACGGGTGGGGGAGAGGGGAGAGGTGCTCATCCAGCCCGAGCTTCCGACGGGGCTCGAACTGATCGTCGGCATGGTCCGCGACTCCCAGTTCGGGACCTGCGTGATGTGCGGGCTGGGCGGAACGATGGCCGAAGTATTGAACGACCGCGTCTTTGCCGTGGCGCCGCTCTCCCGCGGCGAGGCTCTGTCACTCATCCGGCGTCTCAAATCCCAGCGGCTTCTTGACGGTTTCCGCGGCCGAAAATCCCTGGACCGGGATGCGCTGGCGGATATCATCGTACGACTGGGAGCGCTGGGGGAGGCATTTCCCGCTGTCCGCGAGGTTGACGTCAATCCCATGATTGTGGCGTCCGACGGGCGGCCCACGGCCGTTGACGCATCGATCATTATAGATCGATGCCCATCGTGAAAGGATCGATATGAAAGAAAAATCTCCCGTGTTCGAAGAGAATTATCAGTATTATCTTGACCGGATCGCCGCCGTCGATCTGCCGTCCCGGGCGGATATTCTGGGGAGCCATATCGATGCCGGAGCGCTGGTCATCCCGTTTTTCGGAGCGCCTTACCGGATTTCGGCAACGGGAATCGTCGGGCCGGACGGCCGGCGCCCGCCATATAGAACCTGCATCGTTTTATTCAAATATATCCTGATGTGTCCAAAACATCTCCCGGTGAAAGGGGAATGGGCCTCGTTCAGAGACTTCAAGGATGCGGGCCCGCTCGTTGTTTTCTTTGCAAACGAAGTCGAGGGCTTGCTGTCGGAGAATTTCAAAGGAGAGCTCCCCTTACTCGCATCCGCCGCCGAAAAGCTGGGCGGCAGATCTCCCGACGTCCGGTTTTCCCATGACTTGTCGGTCCAGTTCGACCCGCTTCCCCGTTTGTCGATGCTGATGCTTTTCAACGATCGGGACGAGGAGTTTCCCGCCCAATGCTCCGTTCTTTTTGAACAGCGGGCCGAGGCCTACCTGGATATGGAGTCCGTCGCGGTCCTGGGCGGCATTCTTTCCGGATCGCTCGTCCGGCTGAAATAAAAGCTTCCGGGATCGATAGGAATTCGACCAGGGTATTTCTCTTCAAGGATACCCTGGTCGCATGCTGTTTGAGTTCTGCGTCTGGAAGAGTGACGTTTTTTGACGGGATGGCGCCGGAGAAGGACTATGGTTTGTATTTGCCGACGATAATGGTCGCGTTGGTGCCGCCGAATCCGAAGGAGTTGCTCATGACGATATCGACGGTGGCTTTCCGGGCGACATTGGGTACGTAATCGAGATCGCATTCTTCGTCTGCGGCCTCGAAATTGATTGTTGGGGGAATGATGTCGTGATAGGCGGCCAGGGTCGAAAAAACGGTTTCGATGCCGCCGGCGGCTCCCAGAAGATGGCCGGTCATCGATTTGGTCGAGCTGACGGCCAAGGACTTTGCGTGGTCTTTGAAGACGGTCTTGATGGCCCGGGTTTCATAGAGATCGTTCAACGGCGTGGATGTGCCGTGGGCATTGATATAATCGATCCGGTCGGCGGAGAGGCCCGCGTCGCCGATGGCGGCTTCCATGCATCGGACGGCGCCGTCCGCGTCGGGCGGAGGAGATGTCATATGATAACCGTCGCCGCTCATGCCGTATCCAATCACTTCGCCATAGATCCTGGCGCCGCGCTCGAGGGCATGTTCGAGCGCCTCGATGATGAGGATGCCCGCCCCTTCGCCCACCACGAATCCGTCACGGTCCTTGTCGAACGGCCGGGAGGCCTTTTCGGGGTCGTCGTTTCGGGTCGAGAGCGCCTTCATGGCGCCGAATCCGGCGACACACGTCGGCGTGATCACCGACTCCATTCCGCCGGTGATCGCCACGTCTGAAAATCCCCGTTGAATATTCTTGTACGCTTCGCCCACCGCATGGGTGCCGGCGGCGCAGGCCGTGGCAATCGAGAGATTCGGCCCTTTTGCGCCGAACTGGATCGAGATCATGCCGGCGGCCATATTGCCGATCATCATAGGGATGAAAAAAGGGCTGACCCGCTTCGGTCCGCGGGTGTTGATGATCATCGTGTGCTCTTCGAGCGTCGCGAGTCCGCCCAGTCCGCAGCCGGTGATGACCGCCACCCGGTCGCCGTTCTTTTCGTCGATGACAAGACCCGAGTCTTCTACCGCCATGCGGGAGGCGGCAAGGGCATAGGAAATGAAGAGCTGATTGCGTTTGGCATCTTTTTTGGGAACAAAATCCTCGGGATTGAAGTTTTTCACTTCGGCGGCGATTTTCGTGGTGTATTCGGATGTGTCGAATCGCGTGATTTCACCGACGCCCGATTTTCCGGCGCACAACGCCGCCCATGATGCATCGACACCGATTCCCAGTGGTGTCACCAGTCCTAAACCTGTGATAACGACCCGCCTGTTCAAGAGGTCCTCCCTTTCCTAAAGCAAAAAAACGTTCGGGTTTCGGCCATCGAAAACGTCGCGATGGCCAAAACCCGAGCCGATCAACCATTCGCAGGCCATATGGATATCTTGTCAGGAATTCTGTGCGATGTAATCAAAGGCGTCTTGAACCTTTACCATCTTTTCGGAATCTTCATCCGAGATTTCAACATCGAACTCCTCTTCCATCGACATGATGAGTTCCACCAGGTCGAGAGAGTCCGCGCCCAGATCGTCGACAAAGGCCGCCTCGGGTACGACTTCAGCGATATCCACGCTCAATTTTTCTGCAATGATCTTTTTGACTTTTTCCTGAATTTTATCGATATCGGTCATTTTTCACTCCTGTTCGTGTTTGCTTACATATACATTCCGCCATTCACATGGAGCACATGTCCCGTGATATAGGCGGCTTCCTCTGATGCCAGAAACCGGACGGCCGACGCGATCTCGCGGGTTGTGCCGGGACGCCCCAGGGGAATCTGGGCGATCATGGCCGTCCGCTGGGTGTCCGCCATGGCGGCGGTCATGTCTGTTTCGATGTAGCCCGGCGCCACCGCGTTTACCGTGATGCCGCGTGAGGCCACCTCTTTGGCCAGCGCCTTGGTCAAGCCGACGAGGCCCGCCTTGGCGGCCACATAATTGGCCTGGCCGGGATTTCCGGAAGCCCCGACAACGGACGAGATGTTGATGATCCGCCCGCTTCGCTGTCTGAGCATGGCTTTGGCCGCGATTTTCGATGCAAGAAACGCCCCCTTCAGGTTGACGTCCATGACGGCATCCCAATCCGAGGTTTTCATACGGACGATCAGTCCGTCCCGGGTGATGCCGGCGTTGTTGACCAAAACGTCCAGCCGCCCGGTTTCGGCGATCACATCGTCTAAAAACGCTTTGACGTCGTTTTCGGAGGAAACATCCACCTGAACGCCTTTGCCTGCGCCGCCGATGGCGGCGATCCGCCGTTCCGTCTCCGCGGCGCCCGCCGCATCCGTGGCGTAGTTGAAAAATACGCGCACGCCGGGTTCGGCGAACGCCTCGCAGACCGCGCGGCCGATGCCCTTGGAGCCGCCGGTGACAACGATGGTTCTATCCGTCTGTTCGGTCATGGTCACCTCTCAAACAGGATGTCGGCGACCCGGTCCATATCCCCGATGATGTTGCGATAGCTTTCGGTCAGCTCATGCAGGCCGGTGGACGCGGCAAACGCCGAGACGGCCGCAGGGGTGAACGCACCGCTGCCGTTCAGGACCCTGAAGCAGTTTGTGGTCACCAGTTCGGAAACCTCCGCTGCAAAAATCCGGGACATCGCCTTGAATTTCGCGGCTTCGGGATCGCCCGCCTCGGCAAACCGAACGGTTTTTCGGGCCATGGCGGCACCGACTTCAACATAGGTCATCATGTCGGCCAGTGCAAACATGATCGACTGCTGCCTGGTCAGGCGGTTGTCGTGAACGCAGTCGATCAGCGCATTGAGCGTTCGGGCGGTAGTGGCGTAAAATCGGCATCCCGCATCATCTTCCTTGTCGTGGAGCGCTTCCATGTCCGAGACGATGGCCTGATAGAAGGCGCCTTTGCTCTTCCGTGTCGTCTTCCAGCGGAAGGTGCTGATGATGCTCTGCTGAATCTCGCTGGTGCCTTCATAGATGCTCGTGATGCGGACATCCCGTTTGATCTTTTCCACTTCGTACTCGGAGATGTAGCCGTATCCCCCCAACGCCTGCATGCAGTCGTCCGCAGCCCGGTTGGCCGCTTCGGTGGTAAACAGCTTTCCGATGGATCCTTCGACCTGGAGGTCGTTTTCGCCCGCGTCCAGCTGGTAAGCCTTTTCCTCGATATAAGCGTTGGCCGCCGCAAGCCGCACGGCATTGGGGACGATCAGTTTGTGGGTGTACCCCTGTTTTTCCGAGAGGGGAGATCCGAATTGAATTCGCTGCTTGGCGTAAGGAATGGCGATATCCAGGGCCGCCTCGGCCGCACCGAGCGCCATCGATGCCACCATGAGACGCGTGTAGCCGAATACCTGATTGGCCTGTTTGAGGCCCTGGCCGGGAACGCCGCCGACCAGGTTTTCCACGGGTACGAAAACGTCGGTGAACGAGAGCGGCGAGGTGTTGGAGGCACGGATGCCGTGTTTTTCCTCTCCCTTGCCCGGTACGTAACCCTTGGTTCCTTTCTCGACGATGAAAAAGCTGGGTCCGTCCGGGGTGTTGGCGAGAACGGTGATAAAATCGGCATATCCGCCGGTGGAGATGAACTGCTTGCTGCCGTTGATGAGGTACCCGGTGATCTTTCCGTCTTCCATGACCGGATCGGCCTTGGTTTTCAAAGCGGCGAGATTGCTGCCGGCGTTGGGTTCGGTGACGGCATACGCCACCAGGGTATTACCGGCGGCGATGGCGCCCAGCCATTTTTCCTTCTGCGCGTGGGTGGCGCCCACCAGAATGGGATCGGCGCCCAGTTGAATGGCAAAGAAGCCCGTACCGACGCCCAGACATATCTTGCACATTTCACTGATGACGGCATGGCAGTCCCTTGCGCCGCCGCCGATGCCGCCGTATTCCTCGGGAATAAAAAGAAGCTGCAGACCGATGTCCGGACCGAGCATTTCCCGGATCACCGCGTCGGGAAAAATCTCCTTTTTATCGAATTCGAGCACCTTTTCCTTGGTCAGAAGCCGCTTTTTCAACTGTTGCACGGTCTCCACGACCATCTGGCGCGATTCTTCATCCAGCCCGATCAGCGCGGCGGTTTCCGGGGTTTTTTCTAAAGACATGGATCAGTCGTCCCCTTCTTTAATCCTCTTCTTTATTCAGAACGTTCCGTCCTTTATAAACGCCGCATGCGAGACAGGCATGATGCGGGCGTTTGGCTTCATTGCACTCAGGGCATTCCACCAGTTCAGGCCCGGCGATTTTATCGTGGGTACGTCGTTTATCCCGTTTTGACTTGGAGGTTTTTCGCTTGGGTACTGCCATTAGTAATCTCCTAACTTGCTTTATTTATAGTAATAACTTATTCTGCAAACGCCTAAAAAGAATCCTGCCTCTAGTAATTGAAATGGATCGGAATGTCAAGAATTTTCATGATAATTTTTTGAGCGCTCTATTGTACTCCGGTTTTTGATATGCTATGGAGTCCATCCGGACCGGATCGCTATTGAATTCGGATCATGAGTGTGCAAGATGCTGAAAATTTTATGAATAATGCCTTTGAAACCTGCCCTGTGAATGAAAGGGATGAATCTGGTGTTGCCCAGCCGGTGTTTTGCCATGCCGCCCGGCTGTCTATAGCTTCCGGATCAAGCTTTTGGCAAGGCAGAGCGAGGCAGTGGTATCAGTCATACGTTAACGGGCGATAACGCAGTCCGAGATCTCTTTATCGGAAAGTCCATTATAAAAGATTCAGCGGCTCATCATGTCTGCATCCGGGCCCAAGAAACCCTGATATTACTAATTGCTAATACTTAATCTGATGTATTAAGTCATTTTGTCCGCATGCGTTGAGCGGACGACAGGTGGATGATGAATAAAAAAATCGTAACGCGATTTCCGCCCAGCCCTACGGGATATCTTCATGTAGGCGGCGCGCGCACCGCCCTTTTCAACTGGCTCTATGCCCGGCACACCGGCGGTAAATTTGTTTTGAGAATCGAGGATACCGATCTGCAGCGCTCCACCCGGGCATCGGTCGATGCCATCTTCGAGGCATTGAAATGGCTTGGGATCGACTGGGATGAAGGGCCCTATTTCCAGTCGGAAAGATTCGACATCTACAAAGAGCATATCGCGACCCTGATCGGCTCCGGCCATGCCTATTATTGCGACTGCTCCCCCGAAAAGGTCGAGGAAATGAGGAGAAAAGGGATGGCGGCCGGCGGAAAGGCCAAGTATGACGGTACCTGCCGTGAAAAAAAGCTTGCCGCGGGCGGAAATACGGTGGTCCGGTTCAAGGCGCCTTTGATCGGAACGACCGTCCTTGAAGACAAGGTCAAGGGCAATATCGTTTTTCAGAATTCAGACATGGACGATTTCATCATCGCCCGGAGTGACGGCACGCCCACCTATAATTTCGTGGTGGTGATCGATGATATCACCATGGGAATCAACACCATCATCCGCGGGGATGACCATGTCAGCAACACCCCCAAACAGATCCTGCTTTACAATGCGCTCGAAGCGGAGCTGCCGGACTTTGCCCATGTTCCCATGGTACTGGGAAAAGACAAAACCCGGTTGAGCAAACGCCACGGCGCCATGTCGGTAACCGAATATCGCGGCATGGGATTTCTGCCCGATGCCCTGATCAATTATCTTGTCCGGCTGGGGTGGTCGTTCGGAGATCAGGAGTTTTTCACGCGTGATGAACTGTTCGAGAAATTCAACCTGGAAAATATCGGCAAATCCGCCGGTGTGTTTGACCCGGAAAAGCTGACCGCTCTGAACGCCGACCATATCAAGGCCGCGGCGCCTGAAGAACTGATTCCGCATCTCTTGCCTTTTTTGGAGCAAAGAGACATTCATGCGGATGACCCGGCATATCTCGCCAAGGTGATCAAGACCCTGAACGCGCGGAGCAAAACCCTGGTCGAGATGGCCGATGCCGCTTTGTTCTACTATCGGGACGCCATCGTCTATGAGGCGGCCGCGGCGAAAAAATTCTTCAAATCAGATGCTCTTGCGCCTATGGAGATGTTGATCCGCGAGCTTAAGACGCTGGACGACTTCTCCGAGAAGGGCCTGGAGGGGGCCTTTATAAAGGTGATGGAATCCACCGGCCTGAAACTGGGCAAGATTGCCCAGCCGGTCCGCCTTGCGCTGACGGGAAAAACCGCCAGCCCCGGCATTTTCGAAGTGATCGAGGTCATTGGAAAGGATGCCGTGATCCGGCGGCTCGAAGCTGCCGTCAAGGTGATTGCGGAAAAGCAATGATTTTTTTCTTGACTTTTCCCCCGTTTTTATATATCTGATTCGGGTCTTTCAATGAGGGATCGTCTAGTGGCAGGACGACGGGTTCTGGCCCCGTTAACCTAGGTTCGAATCCTAGTCCCTCAGCCAAGCAAATTCAAAGGGTTGCGGAGAGTGTTCCGCAGCCCTTTTTCTTTGCGCTTCCGCCTTCCCGAAAACCAATAGGTAATATAGACTTTCAGAATAAGATTTTGGACTGCGTTATCGCTCGTTGACGTATGCTTATACGACTGCCTTGTTCTGCCTTGCCAACATCTTTAATATGAAAGTCTATAGCTTCCGGCGGAATATCGGTGTCAAGAAACAGTCGGCCGGTCATTGATAGGCTACGATATTTGGCATGGAGACTGCATGTTGCAACATACACATCATGGAAACCTGCGCATTGAGCAATAGCTTGCATCGGAAAATAGTTTTTGGGTAAAAAGTAACAATTTTTTGTAGTAGAAAGAACAAAATTTGAACTAGGGCATTTATCTTCACTAACGACTTCGGGCAGTCATAAATGATCCAGGTGGTATATGAAAGAGAACAGAGCATTCCTCGACAATGATCGGACCGCGGTATTCAAGTGCCCCAAATGTGACGGCGTCAGGACGGTAGATGTAAGCCAGTATTCTAAAATGGATCGTTTTATTCGGTTTGTGGCGCGATGCAGTTGCGGGCACAATTATAAGGTTGTTCTTGAAAGAAGAAAGCATTACCGTAAAAAAGTAAAGCTCGCTGGAAAATATTCACGTGTCAACGGGACACAGAAATTTTCCATTCTCGTAAGAGATCTTTCACGAAAAGGAATGGGTTTTGAGATTTGGGATCGGTCATCCATCAGGGTCGGGGATCGTTTATCGGTCGAATTTCAATTGGATGATGACAAGCAGACGGTGATCCGAAAGGATGTCATCGTCCAGCTGATTTCAGGCGAATCTATCGGAGCTGAATTTTATTCTACGGATCCTCACAATGTTTATGATAAGGAATTGGGTTTCTATCTGCTTTAAAAAAATGCGGGCGACTTGAGGTTCCATGCGCCTGAAGAATCCGTCTTGTGACCTGGTGGTGCCGATCTGATGAATAACAAGAGGTGAGACCCGATGAAAAATGTGTTGATTGTAGACGATAATCCGTTCATGCTTGCGACCTTTGCAGGACTGCTGAAAAGCCAAAGCGGATTTCTGACCGTCTTGACGGCAACAACCGGCAAAGAGGCTTTGGATATTGTTTCCAGCCAAGACGTTCACGTCGTGATCACCGGCCTTCATTTATCGAAAATGGATGGTTTCGAACTGGTTGTCCTGCTGGCGAAAGAGCATCCCGACATTCGGGTGATTGTCATGACCAACAATGCTTCGCCCATGTTGCGCGCCAAAATCAGACAGGTCCCGACAGCGGTGCATTTTGAAAATAGTCTTGATATCAGCGTCTTGACCAAGCGAATTTTTACCGAGCTCGATATCGATTACGGCGGACAGATTCGGGGTATCAACCTCTCGTCTTTTCTGCAGATGATCGAACTCGAAGGCCGTACGTGCATGCTGCAGGTCAGTTCCAAGGATAAAGTCGGCCTGTTATGGATCGACAAGGGCGAACTCATCGCCGCCGAGGCCGATGATCTGTCCGGAGAAGCGGCCGCGCTCAAGATCATGGGTTGGGAACATGTGGTGATCGACATCAGCTTCAGCCGCGTTGAAAAGGCGGTGGAGATCACGACGCCTCTTATGGGTCTGATGATGGAGAGCAGCCGGTTGATCGATGAAAAAAAGAGTCGGCAGTCCAACCAGCGTCGGCATGCTCGGTATAATCTGCTTGCAGCGGTCGATTACGATGTCAGCGATTTCACGTACCATTGCTTTTTAAGAGACATCAGCCTGGGAGGCGCCTACATCGAGACGGAACAGAATCTGCAGGTCGGGCAGAGAATCAACCTGACCCTCTCTTCTCCCGAACTCGAACGTCCATCCGTTATCGACTGCGAGGTGATGCGACGCGACAGAAAAGGGATTGGCGTACGTTTCGAAAACCTGAGCCTGCAAAATAAAAAGATTATCGAAACGCTGCAGCAGAAATGTGTCAGCATGACCCTGGATCAGGATTCAGCAGAGAGCGACCCGATATGATTGATCGGCCGATGGCCCCGGTCGACGTTTTTTGATGTACAAGGTTTCTCCCCGGTCCTCTTAGCCCGCCTTTAAATGTGAAGGTTTTGCACAAAACCACGCAAAACAAGATTTTTGCATTGACAAGAAAAAGACAATTCTGCATTGATCAACACATATTGATCTCCTGTCCCCATCATCTGAGAGAATCATAAGCATCTGATAAGGCGTGATGTGATTCGCGTCGTTCGTCATTGATACAAAAAAAATAATTAAGTGATGATGAAAGATGTTCGATGATCAGGGCGCCCGGCGCTGCAAAAAGGAGGGCTGCGTCTGGCTTCCGCCGGGGAGAAGAGAGAATTTTACACTCAATCTTAGGGTAAAAAGGAGAAACAGATGACAAAAACGGATTTGGTCAACAAAATTGCAGAAGATGCGGAGATTTCGAAGACGGCGGCCGCCAAAGCGATCAGCTCTCTGATCGAGGGCATCACCGAAGCACTCAAGGAAAAAGATGGAAAAATCGCCCTGATCGGATTTGGGACATTTTCCAAGGTTCACAGGGAAGCCCGGACGGGACGCAACCCACAAACCGGTAAGGCGATCAATATCGCGGCGCGGAATGTCGTCAAATTCACGCCCGGGAAAAAACTGAAAGAATCCATTTAGAAGCCTGTAAAACGAGAGAACGCCATAACGGCCTGAACAAATTTTTTCAGGCTGTTATGGCGGATGCCGGACTTAAAAAATCCCATAGGCCCCATGCCGGCTGAGGATGAGTCGTCAAGGCCCGACACCAGGGTTCAGGCGGGACGAGGAGAGCACAATGGAAGATTGTATTTTTTGCAAGATTGTCAGAGGAGAGATTCCCAGCGTGAGGGTGTATGAGAATGAGCGCGTTTTCGCGTTCATGGATATCAATCCCATCTCGAAAGGCCATACGCTCGTCATTCCCAAACGTCATGCGGAAAATTTATGGGAAATTTCGTCTGAGGATCTCTGCGCGGTCCAGACCGCCGCCGGAATTCTTGCCCATGCCATTAAAAACTCCCTGACGGCCGAAGGCATCGCCTGTCTTCAGCTTAACGGCCGCGCCGTCGGACAGGTGGTCATGCACTACCACCTTCATCTGGTTCCCCGCGTCAAAGGAGCTCCCGAACTGCCGGTCAGCCACTGGGATCTCAAGCCCGGAAATATGGATGAAATCAAGGCTGTAGCACGACAAATCTCGGGTGAAATCACATAAGACCATCATTGCCGGGTTGCCTTCAGCGACTTTCCATAAGGATGCCTCTGTCGGGAAGGTCGTATAATCCTTCATTTTTCCTTGACACTTATTCCTAAAAGAATGTATTTTCACTCCCGAAGCGGTCGAGATTGAAAACGGCTCGGAAGACCCCGGACAATGTCAATGAGCGGACGATGAGAATCGTGAAGAACGGCTGAACCACCGGCATGATCAAGAGGGAGAAAATATCGTTTTAGCTGATTTCACGACGCCATACAGGCATATATCGGTCATGACGGAGGAGGCCGTCCATTACCTGGACTGCAGATCCGGAGACACGGTTGTTGACTGTACGGTCGGCGGCGGCGGCCACTCCCGTGCAATATTGGAGCGCATTGTTCCGAACGGATTGCTGATCGGCATCGATCAGGACAGGGACGCGCTTCGTCACGCGGAAAAGGTGTTGCACCCCTGGTCGGCGAATATCCATCTTTTACACGGTAATTTTTCCCGACTCTCCGATTTGCTGCAGCGTATCGGTATTCAATCGGTCGACGGTATCCTGGCTGATCTCGGGCTTTCCCTTCATCATATCGAGGGCAGCGGCAGAGGATTCAGCTTCTCAAGGGACGAGTCTCTCGATATGAGGATGGACACCGACACCGACGTCACCGCCGGCGCGCTGGTCAACACACTGCCCGAGGAGCATTTGAAGCGGATTTTTTGGGAGTACGGCGAGGAACGGTGGGCCGGGCGCATTGCCCGGGCGATCGTTGAAGAGAGAAAAACCGGCGCCATCGAATCGAGTCTTGCTCTGGCGGGTATTGTCTGCAGGGCCGTGCCTGCGCCGAAAAAGAAGACGAAGGCGGCATCGGGAAAAAGCCGCCGCATTCATCCGGCAACACGTGTGTTCATGGCGCTCAGGATTGCCGTCAACAATGAACTGGCGAGTGTCGGAAAACTTATGGATCAGGCTCCCGCGCTGCTGAAACCCGGGGGGAGGTTGTGCGTTCTTTCGTTTCATTCCCTCGAAGACCGGATCGTCAAGCACCGACTCAGGTCTCTTGAACGCGGGTGTGTCTGCCCCCGGGGCATTCCGGTCTGTACCTGCGCGGGGAAAAAGGTGATGAAGGTGCTGACGCGAAAAGCCTGTCGGCCGAGTGCCGCAGAGGTGGCCCGAAACCCCATGGCGAGAAGTACCCTTCTTCGCGCGGCGGAAAAACTGCACACGGCGGACGCCGTCAGAGGGACGGAGTGACAGGCTGATGCAAAACAACGGTAATGCCGGCAAGCGCCCCGCGGGCCACACGCTTAAAATTTTGATATTCTGGGTATTGATGCTGAGTGTCTTTATGGGCCAGCTGCTGATATACACCTGGAGCCGCGTACAGTGCGTGCGCGTCGGATATGAAATTTCCAGGGAAATGGAGAATCACCAGAAGCTGATAGAGATCCAGAACCGTTTGAAAATTGAACTGGCGAGACTTCGATCGCCTGAACGCATTTCAAAGATAGCCAGGAGCAAACTTGAGCTGGTCATACCCTCACCAGAGCAAAAAAAGACGTACCCCGTCAATGGAAACAACTGAAAAAAATTATACCAGACTTCGCATCACCATTGTCGGCGTACTTTTTATCGCGTTTTTTGTGGCGATTGTCGTCAAGGCGGTCCATGTCCAGGTATACCAGGGGCAGTGGCTTTCCGACAGGGCGACAAAGGAGATCCGAAAAACCCTGACTGTCCGCGAAAAACGGGGGGCCATATACGATACGAACCATCATGAGATGGCGGTGAGCATCGATGCTGTTTCCATTGGGGCCTATCCGACACTGATGAAAGACAAGAATGCATCGGCGGCCAAGCTTTCAAAGGCGCTCGGCTTGAATCCCCAATCTTTTGCGACGCGGCTGGCATCCGGAAACGGATTCAAATGGGTCAAGCGTAAGGTGACGCCCAAAGAGGTCCGGGCGGTGAAGGATCTGTCGGTCGAAGGGATTGATTTCATATCCGAACAGAGCAGGTTTTATCCTCAGAGCTCCCTGGCGGCGCAGATCACCGGCTTTACGGGCATTGACGGCCGTGGTCTCGAGGGGGTGGAATTTTATTATGACAACCGGCTCAACGGCGAGGAGAAAAAACTCGTCGTCATGAAGGATGCGCTGGGAAAAAAATTTGGCGGCGAGCGTGAGGGGTCTCTCGATTCCAGTGCGATGAATCTGATCCTGACGGTCGATAAAACCATTCAGTATATCACCGAAAGAGCCCTGAAAGAGGCCGTGAAAGAGCACGAAGCAACATCCGGCATGGCCGTCGTGATGGATCCGGGGACGGGAGCGGTATATGCCATCGCGAACTATCCGGCGTTCAATCCGAATGCGTTCGGGCGGTTTGACCGCTCAGCCTACCGCAACCGGGCGATCACGGATCCCTTCGAGCCCGGTTCGACCATGAAAATCTTCAGCGCCACGGCGGCGATCGAATACGGCGGTTGTACGCCCAACACCATCTTTTATTGCGAAAACGGGAAATATAAGGTGGGACGGTTCACCATCCATGACACGCATGAATACGGCTGGCTCTCACTTGAAAAAATCATTAAATATTCAAGTAATATCGGAGCGATGAAGATGAGTGAGATGATCGGCGCCCAGTCCCTGCATCAGACCCTGAAAGGATTCGGGTTCGGTGAGCCGACCGGCATCGATTGCCCCGGCGAGGCGCCCGGCTCCCTTTCGCCGTATCAGAAGTGGTCGCAGATCCATACCGGTGTCGTCGCCTTCGGCCACGGGATGTCCGTCACGGCCATACAGATGGCGTCGGCTGTTTCGGCGATCGCAAACAGGGGCGTATTGATGAGGCCTTACGTGGTGAGAGCGATCACTGACCAGAAGGGAAACATCGTCGAGGAATTCGCGCCGCAACAGGTGCGTCGCGCGGTATCCGCGAAAACCGCCGATACGGTGAAAGCCATGATGCGGACCGTGGTCGAGACCGGCGGTACCGGCACCGAAGCCGACCTTGAGGGCTATACGGTCTGCGGTAAAACCGGTACGGCCCGAAAGGTCAACAAGGAAGGGCGCTACGAAAGAGGGTCCTATCTTTCCTCCTTTGTCGGGTTTGCTCCGGCGGAATCACCGGAATTGACCGTCCTGGTCGTGATCGACGATCCCCAGAAACAATACTACGGCGGCCAGGTCGCGGCGCCGGCATTCAAGAAGATTGTCCGGGAAAGTCTCAACTACATGAACGTCCCCCCCCGGAACAACGTTCGGCGTCTTACGGCCTCCCTCGAGGAGCGCCAACATGAAAGCGGCATTCATCGATGAAGCTCACCCATTTGATCGACGGCATTCCGGACCGAAAATATCGACCTGCGCAGGATGCGCCGGGAAATTTCCAGCCGGATCCCGATATCCGCTCTATCCATTATCGGTCCCAGGACGTGCGTCCTGGAGGACTGTTCATCGCCGTTGCCGGCTTCAAGGCGGACGGCCACGATTTCATCGATGACGCACTGAAGCGGGGAGCCGCGGCCGTCATGGTCGAAAAGCCGGTCGCCTGCGCCGCCGCCGTCGTGGAAGTCGCCGATACCCGCGCTGCGATGGGGCTTGTCGCCGGCCGATTTTACGGAGATCCCGCAAACCGGATGACGATTGTAGGCATTACCGGGACCAACGGAAAAACCACGACCAGCATGATCGTCGAGAGCATTCTGCAGCACGCCGGATTCTCCGTCGGCGTGATCGGCACCATCGATTATCATTTCGGGGGAAAGCACTTCGACAATCCCGTGACGACCCCGGAGTCGCTGGATCTCCAAAGGATTCTGGGGAGTATGCGCGACGGGGGCGTCACCCACGTGGTGATGGAAGCTTCATCCCACGCGATTGACCTCGGACGTATCGGCGGCTGCTGGATGGATGCGGCGGTGTTTACCAACCTGAGCCAGGATCATCTCGACTATCACGGCGATATGGATCATTATTGGGCGTGCAAGAAACGGCTTTTTACCGCGCACCTGTCGACGGGGCCCAAGAAAGACCGTGCGGTCGCCGTCGTCAACCGCAACAACGCCCACGGACGGGAACTGGCCGGGATGCTCGGCGGAGAGGTGATAACGGTCGGATTCACAGACGACAATACCGTCCGGGCCGGTGATCTGGCGTGCCGTCTTGACGGGATATCCGGGGAAATGACATTGCCCGGTGCGGTGTTTCGGTTCGCCTCTCCACTGGCGGGCAGACATAACGTTGAAAATATCCTCTGCGCGGCGGGTGCGGCCCTG
>AMWB02138435.1_pt1 | contig 23219 bp, 20 predicted proteins | sample 200311 | NCBI WGS metagenome assembly AMWB02 (sample SAMN02737377, study PRJNA173069) | bioreactor metagenome | biome: anode biofilm in microbial fuel cells | place: USA: California | collected 2010-12-16 | reverse complement strand
TTCATGTCAAGGATGTTGGCTTTACCAAATCTTATTGCAAATATTGATGCGCAACTGGCCGAGGTGACGGACCGAGCCGATGCAATAGCGCGGCAGGCCGCTGCCGATCGGGAAGAGGCGCGCCGCTATATACTGGTGGGCATCGGGACCTTGCACCTGGCGATAACTATTGATGATCTGTCGGAAGTCGGTCCTTTACCGACTGTTACAGTCCTGCCTCATCTTCCTGACTGGATTCAGGGGATAGTGAATATCCGGAGTGAAATCGTTTCCGTTATCGATTTCGGTGCTTTTATCAGACATTCAGACAGCGGGTGCGCCGGCAGGCGACTTGCCGTGCTCCGGTATAAAACAAGAAAAATAGGCATTCGCCTGGATCGAATTGTCGGAACGGTGAGCCGGGTCATGTCGGAGACAAAACCCCTTACGATGATTGACAGACACGCGGTCGATACCACGCTTTTCACCGCCGGTCTCCTGGTTGAAGGGAGTTTCTACTATATTCTCAACGTCCCCATGCTGCTGACTCTGCAGCGGCTGATTGATTATAACCGCAGGGGGTGAAAAAATGAGTGAAAATGGTGCAGTAATGAACAGCAATAGAGAGGATTCGCAATAATGGCAAAGTTTTCCACTGCCGAACTCGTTGAGCTCTTTTATCAGGAAGTCGAATCCTATATTCCTGAGATTGCGCAATGCCTTGGCGAGCTTGCATCAGATAACAGCGCTGTAGACGCCATAGAAAAACTGCACCGGCTTTTTCATAACATCAAAGGGGCCGCATCGCAGGTGCAGTTGTCCGACATGAGCCAGGGGGCCAGAGTGGTTGAATCAGCTCTGGATGATTGCATTGCAGGTCGGCAGCCGATTCCCGATCGCTTGCTGACAGCTCTGAAGCAAATTTTTGCGCTGCTTAAAGAATCCTGTAGCAACGAAAACCATGACGATGTGCCGCAGCATTTTCATGAGCAGGTCGTCGCATTATTCACAAAAAGTGACGCCGAAAAGAGTGCCGACAATCGGCAGAAAGACCAGGCTTCCGCGTTGCTGCGGAAGTATCTGCCTGAGGTCCGCGCCATTTTTCCGTTATTGCAGGAACTTGCCAACTGCCTCGCGGGAGACGGAGACAATAAAGCGCACAACCTCTTGGTTTATGGCAAACTCGCTCGTGCGGTATCGATTCTTGCGGCCACGGTTCAGGCGGCAGGAATGCGGCAACAGAGTCGGCTCATGGAGGAATTCCATCTGCTCCTGCAAAAAGTACATTCCGGTGGCATTGGCCACCAACCTGAACTGTCGGGATTGATCCTCGATTTTCTGCAGTTTCTCGAAATCATCTTCAGTCGTGAGAATCCTGAAAACAGTGCCTCTGTACACAAAGTGAAAGAACAGCTGCAGAGATTCGAGGCGTTGCTGACAGTACTTGGCCAAAAGGAGCAAGTCCTGTCTGCCGCCAAAGAAACCGACCCTGTGGCAGCCCTCGATCTGGAAACGTCCGATTTCTTCGATGATCCGGCTGCCGGCGATCAAACCGATTTTCTGGATGAGTTTGACGCTGCTGATTTTGCCGTGGAAGAGATGGCAGAAGGCGAAGAATTTGTTGGTCTTGCGGAGCCTGCCCTGGTCACTGAATCCTCTGGCCCGGTCCCTGACGTTTCTGCGCCGGTTGTGGAATCGGTTGCGCCGCTCGTAGAACCGGCTCCATCTATTGCGGCAGAACCAATGACGTCGATGGACGAAGAACAGCTGCTCCTGATGGAGATCTTCCGCGAAGAGTGCGACGAACATCTTATTGTCATCAACCAGTCGTTGAACTTTCTCGAAAATCTGGTCAAACAGCCAATTTCCCCAACACCTGAACTGCTGGCTTCCGTCAGTTCAATGCGGCGGGCGATACATACCTTAAAGGGTGCGGCGTCGATGACCGGGCTCAGCCTGCTAGCCCGAGGAGCGCACGTCCTGGAGGATCTGCTCGATTGGCTGCATGACGAGGCTGACACGATACACCCGCGGGAAGTGCAGATTCTTGCCTCTGGTATTGATGTTATCGAATCGCTGGCGCAATCGCCTCAGGCCCAGGAATCGGCGCGATTGGAAAGCCTGGTCGATACTATCAACCAGTATATGCTTGCCTGCTCAACGGCTGATACGTTAGAGAACAGTGCCTCTGCGCAGTTGAGTTCGCAGCCGGCAGGAGAAAAGGCGAAGACTGCAGCGAGTGAGCAAGTACCTGATATCGCCCCTGCGTCTTTTGGGGAGATGGGCCCGGTACCACCTGCAGAACCGGCGAGTGGAGAAAATAACGCTTCCCTGGCCGGCGACTCGGGGACCCTGCGGGTAAGAATTGAAGATCTGGATGAGCTGGTGAGTATTGAAGGGGAGCTTGTTGTGGCTCGCGGTGCCATGGAAAAAATGCTCGAGAAGTTTACCCAGACCCTCGTGGAATTGGAAAATGTGAAAGATACTCTGCGCAGAAAATCCCAGGAACTGGAGTCGGGCTTTGAAGTGCAGTCGCTGTACGGCTTTAGTCCTGTCACCGCTCATGGTGAAGGCAATGGTCCGCTCAACAGTGAGCTGGCCGATTTTGATCCCATTGAACTGGATCGCTATTCACAGTTGAACCTGATAATCAGGTCCCTCAACGAGGTCGCCGTCGACGTAAACTCCATCCATGCAACGCTTACTTCGGTGGCAGGCGACATCAGTGGCCAGGCAGGCAAGCAGCAGTTGACCATGCGGCTGATGCAGGATAAGCTCATGCGCATCCGGATGACCCCTCTGTCGTCAATTTCGCGGGTTCTCTTCCGGACCGTCCGGGATGCGTCTTCCAAACTGGGCAAGAAGGTGGCGCTCACCGTGACCGGAGAAGATGTGTACATGGACAGGTTCGTCTGGGCTGGAATAACCGATCCACTCATGCATATTCTGCGCAATGCAGTTGATCATGGCATCGAATCGCCTGAGCTTCGGGCAGCTCTCGGCAAGCCGGAAACTGCAGCCATCTCGGTGCATGCCGAACAGCGAAGCAGGCATGTTGTCCTGCGTATAGCCGATGACGGGGGTGGTATTGATTATACCCTTATCCGGGATAAACTCACTCGTGAAGGTCTGATAGACAAGGCCGAGACCGTAAATGAAAAAGAATTGCTCGAATATCTCTTTCACCCAAGTTTTACCACCAGGCAGGAAATTACCACGCTTTCCGGGCGTGGAGTGGGGCTTGATGTCGTCAAAAGGAATATCCAGGATCTGCGCGGCTCCGTCCAGATACACAATACCCCGGGACAGGGGGTCGTTTTTGAAATACAGATTCCTTTTTCCCTCTCCGTCAATCGTGCGGCAGTCGTATCGGTTGCCGGTAGAGAGTATGCCGTCCCCCTGCAGGATATCCTGCAGGTGAAACACTTCTCGCCGGGCGAAATTGATGAAACAGGGGGCTTGTCTGTTCCCTTTGGCGATGGATATGTCCCGGCAATAAATCTTGGTTTTCACCTGCAGCTGGAACAGAAAATGGACACCCTGGCGGCTGCACCCGAAGGTTTGCTGGCAATTGTGTTTATGAAGGGTGACAAACCTTATGCGGTAACCATCGATTCGGTTGTCGAACAGCGGGAGATAATAGTTAAAAATCTCGGCAGTCATCTGACCCATGTTCGTGGCATAAGCGGGGTGACGCTTACCGGGAGCGGTGGGGTCATTCCAATTCTCAATCTGCATGAGCTGGTGGATGTCCCGATCGATTATGCGATGCCGCATCATGCACCGGTACTGCAGGATAAGACGGCTGCACCGATCAAGGTGTTGATCGTTGATGATTCCATTAGTGTGCGGCACAGTGTGGCTCGATTGGTGGAGAGCCGATCCTGGCTGCAGCAGCAGGCGGTTGACGGCCTGGACGCCCTGGCCAAACTGGAGAGTTTTCTGCCGGACGTGATCATCCTCGATATCGAAATGCCCCGAATGAATGGCTATGAGTTCAAATCAACTGTTAATAATCAACAGGAATATAAAGACATTCCCGTTGTAATGCTGACCTCCCGGGCATCGGAAAAACACCAGGAAAAGGCCAGGGAGCTGGGGATTGACCACTATCTCACCAAGCCTTACCAGGAGGAAACCTTTGTGCAGCTGCTGGAAGCTATCTGTAACGGCTCCTCGTCCGATCTTATCTGATGCGACCCTGCGGGTTGCTGGATCTTTTGCGAAATAACCCTTTATGACACTATGAAAAAACAGCTCGAAATAGCCACCATAAAAGCGAACAGCACCGATCTCCATGGATGGGAGATTTTCTGGGTTTTGAGTAAAAATCAACTCGAACTTCTTTTTAAAGAAGTTGAGATGTTTTCCTCATCACCTACCCTCGTCACCGCGAAATATCAGGATGACCTGCTGCCGATAGTTAATCTGGAAAACTATTATGGGCTGGAGGTCAGAAAGAGGAACAACCTGCCTAAATATCTTGTTGTCAGGTCGGTCAACGAAAAGAAGGAGTTGGTTAGGTTCATCATCGAGATACCACAAAAATATACACTGCAAAAGCTTGCGACAGGTATAGAAACTATGCAGGCGCCGATGATGGCCCAAAATGGCGAAAATGTGCTGGGGCTCTATGCCCTTGCCCCCGGTCAACTCGGTGTTGTGCCGGATTTTGTCCGGATAGGCCAATCCCTGCAATTATAGAGGATTGAAAATATGTGTCGCCGGAATTTTCGTCGACAATCAGTGGAAAAATCAACAGGACCGCAAGTATTCGCTAAAACAGATCTTCTTTCCCTGTCGTTAAACTGGTGTAAAGCTCAGAAAAGATAATGAAAAAACGCTCAGGATATGGCAAGAGGAAGGTTTTGACAATTTCCCCACAAGAAAGGAAAACAGTATGGCAGCAAAATTAATTATGATCGTAGAGGATAGTCAGACAGACATGCGCATCGCCGAGTCTATCTGTATTGAAAACGGCTATGAAACCGTAGCTGTAACAGAAGGTGATAAAGTTCTATCCACCGCGCTGGAGAAAAAGCCGCATTTAATTCTGCTTGATGTCATTCTCCCGAATAAGAACGGTTTTCAGGTGTGTCGCCAGTTAAAATCCAACCCCGAAACAAAAGGAATAAATATCGTCATTGTCAGCAGCAAGGATCAGGCCAGTGACAAATTCTGGGGAAAGAAACAGGGGGCTGACGATTATATCACCAAACCGTATACCGAGGGTGAGCTCCTGGCAGCCATAGAAAAGAATATATGACAGGATCGTTTCCGGTACAAAGAGGCTGAACAGGAATGCCGCAACAAAATCGCCTGGTCAAACCAGGCAGAACAGAAAGAATTGTCCTGAGCGAGACAGGGGAGCAGCTGGCTGTTCCGGAGGACTGGGCCCTGCTTGCGCCGGGCGACGGCCCACTTACCAAGATGGTCAAGGCAAAAGGGCCGACGTGGCTGGTTCAGGTGAAGGTCAAAAAGAGATTTATTTCCAAGGGAATCTGGGCAAAAGAGGAACATATCCTAGCCGCCAGAGAGGAGCTGGAGGCAAAGCGCTCAGCCCCGGGTTATGCCAAAAAACGTCGGCAGCAGCTGGATGGGCGGGAAAAAAAGCACCAGGAGTATGTCGAGGAATTTTATGTTGAAGTCCTCGACTTTCTCGGTTTTCACTGCCGTTATGCAGGTCTTGCGTCCCGACTGGCCAGAGTCGTCACCGAGTTTGCGACTCCGGTTGGCAGCGGCACCGTGGCGCGGACGGAGCGAATCTCTGTCGCAGATCGTGCGCGCAGCGCCGTCATTGCCTGGATGCGGCATCAGACTACCAATTATGAGCGTATGGCCATCGCCCGGGTCAAGGGAACAAGGCGACAGGTCCGAAGAGAGCTGGCGGGCCGCTCTCTCGACCTGCTGCAGCTCTACCGCGATGGCCATGACATCCCCCCATCCTGTCCCCTGCAAAGGGCCCTGGACAGCTCATGCTTGACTAACTCGTGAAAAGTCAAATTTGAAATGGTTAGTTGGCCCGCATCCGGTTGGCAAACTCCTCGGGAGTGAACGAATACACCTGGGTCCCGTTGCATTCAACGGCAAAAGAGGCGCAGACGCTGCCCTGGACGGCACTGGTTTCCAGGTCACTGCCGTTGATCAGGCCACTGAGCAGTCCGCCCCGGAAGGCATCGCCAGCCCCTGTCGGGTCGACCACTCTGGCTGCCTTAAAGGAGGGAATTGTTATTTTGCCGGACGGTTTGTAAAGTTCTGAACCGGCCTCGCCCAGAGTAATAATGGTTGCATCGGCCAATCCCAGCAGTTCATCTTTCGTCAAGCCGGTCTTATCCAGAATGAGATTGAACTCGTAATCGTTGACGATGAGGAGCATGCAGCCGGTAATGACATCGATTAAATCCTGGGCCTGCAGCACGGGAAGAGCCTGGCCGGGATCAAAAATATAGCCAATGTTTTTCTGCTTGCACAGTTTTGGGTAGTTGATCATATCATCAAGATTCCCGGGGGACACCAGCAGCAGGGTTTCTTCCGGGTTGAGACTGTTAAAGTCGAGTCCGGAGGAGTATTTCATTGCCCCGGGGTTAAAACCGGTAATCTGGTTGTTGCTTTTATCGGTCGTTATATACGCTCCGGCCGTCAGCTCCTGGGGGATAACGGTGATTTCCGTTCTGGAAATCGAATGTTGGTCCAGCCACTCGAAATATTTATGATGGTCGCTGCCGATAGTGGCGGTAATAGTTGAATCTTTCCCCATCAGTTTGAGGGCATACGCAATATTACCGGCAGTCCCGCCATAATTCTCCGTGACCCCGTCTACCTGGAAGCAAACGTTGAGGCTGTGGATTTTGTCCGGCAGGATATGGTCGGAGAAACTCTCGGGGAAATTCATGATTCGATCATAGGCCAGTGAGCCGGAGATAAATATGTTCTTCATTGTCAAACCTTTATGTTGATGTTGGTATGTTGATTTCGTCGTTTTTCGGGGTGTGATTGGCCAAGAGGACAGCCCCGAGGACAAGCGCTCCACCAGCCAGCTGCATAAGTGAGAGCGTCTCTCCCAGCATCATCCAGGCTCCGCAGGCAGTGACCAGGGGAATGCCGTTGATGCAGACAGCAGCCTGCGCCGCGGGAATTCTGGTCAGCGCATGATTATAGCACAGGAATGCCACGATGGTAGCAAAAATAGTCAGCACGACCAGGGCGATCAGCGATTCACTGGAGACTGCCTGCCAATGAAGTTTTGGCAGGTCCCAGAGAAATGCCGGAAAAAACAGCAGGGCACCGAAGATAATCTGCATGCCGGTGATCTGCAGTGAGGTGAGCGATTCGCCTAATCGCCGGGTCATAATCATGTAAATGGAGGCAGCAAGCACAGCCCCGAAGATAAGCATATCGCCCAGCAGCATGCCGCCGGCTTCCTGGACATCGCCGCCAAAAACCAGCAGAGCCACGCCAACCAGGGAGAAACAGATGCCGAGTGTATTAAGCAGGCGCAGCCTCTCTTTTAAATACAGTGCGGAAAAAACCAGCACGACAATGGGAATGGTGGCGATGATCAGGGATGTTTTGGTCGCTGAGGTGTATTGAAGTCCCGTGGTTTCAAAGAGAAAATAGAGGCCGGGCTGCATGAGAGTAAGTAACAGAAGAGATTGTAACGTTTTGCCGGTAAGGGGCGGAAAACCGGTACGCCAGAGTAAAATGCCAAAAAAAATCGAGGCGGCAAAAAAACGGAAAAATATCAGACAGAATGGGGTAAAGCTCTGCAGGGCGATTTTGGTCGCCACAAAGGAGAGTCCCCAGAATAGAACTGCTATTACTAAAGCGAGATAGGTTAAAAGAGAGCTTTCGGTTTTCATCAGTTGATTCATTGGCTGTGAGTAACATTTCCATACAGGGCGGTGACGTCTGGTCCTGGAACGTAAACGATTAGGCATAAAATATCTCGCAGGGAATGGTACCGACGGAAAAAAGATATGCCTTGAGGTTTAGAGGAACGGGTAATGGCTGATGAATTTGTTACAAAGATGTGAGAAGCCAGGAAAACTAAGCGTTCACACAAGAATCTCCTTGAGTTTTCCCGAGGATTTTGTTACGCAGGAATGAGTTGTTTACTGGTGGACCCGATTGAATTTTTATATAATACCAAATAGTTGTTTTTCGTTGCCGACTGTTGCATGTTCACACGAGATAGTCTGTCCGAGGAGCTGAAAGGCTGATTCTTCCCCCCCAGCGAATGCCGCGTTCATGGCAGAGTGGAGGGATAAACAGAGGAGCCGTTCATTCGTCAAGGGTATTACCCTTATACTTAACTATAAAAAGGAGAGAGAGATGAAAAAACTGTCGTTACTGGTAGCTGTTGCACTGGCTATGCTTACTTGCTCTGCAGGAACAGGCTTTGCTGAAGATACCCTGGCGGAAATTCAGAAGCGCGGTACTCTGCGGGTGGGTATGGAACCCGGCTACATGCCATTTGAGCTGACCAATCAAAAAGGCGAAATCATCGGTTTCGATGTTGATATGGCCACAAGAATGGCCAAAGCAATGAAAGTTAAGCTCGAACTCGTTTCTACTGCCTGGGACGGAATTATCCCGGCACTGCTGACCAAGAAATTCGATGTCATCATGTCCGGTATGACCCTTACCCAGGAAAGAAACCTGACGGTAAATTTTGCCACTCCTTATATCCTGATCGGTCAGTCGGTGCTGTTGAAAAAAGATCTCGCCGACAAGGTCAAATCGTACAAAGACCTGAACGACCCCAAATACACCATCGCTTCGAAATTAGGTACTACCGGCGAGCAGGCCACGAAACGGATGATACCTAATGCCAAGTATATTTCGTATGAAACCGAGCAGGAAGGGGTCATGGAGCTGTCCAATGGCAAGATCGATGCTTTTATCTACGATTTGCCGTTTAATACCATCGCCATGGGCCAGAAGGGTGCCGGAAAATTTGTCCATCTCGACGAGCCTTTCACCAAGGAGCCACTGGCCTGGGCTATCCGCAGAGGGGACCCCGATTTCCTTAACTGGCTGGACAATTTCATGAACCAGATCAAATACGACGGCGTATATGACAAGATTTACGCCAAGTGGTTTCATGACGATGCATGGTTAAAAGAAATCCAGTAATTAAAAGGAAGTGCAAATTTGAAAGCCAGAGAGAAGACCTGGCCCTGGAGACTTTTGCTGGTGGTTATCCTGCTTGGGATAGCCGCCGGCACCTGGGGTGCAGTCAGCAAAATCGACTATAAATGGCGATGGTACAGAGTGCCTCAGTATTTTATGTACCTTGCCGAAGATGCACAGAAAATCCCCTTTGACGGCAAGGTGACCGCCGTTGTGAAGGACAACAAGAATACCAAGGTGACTGTGGTCTCGGAGAGTGCAGAGACCAAAACGATACAAGTCACCAGTGATACCCTGAAGGTGTCCGAGGGTGAGGATTTGTTTGCCGGTGATACCGTCGGCTTTACCAAAACCTGGCGGCTTGGTCCATTGATGCTCGGTCTCTGGACGACTCTCTGGCTGTCGGCAATTTCCAGTGTGTTCGCCCTCATCCTGGGTCTTTTGACCGGCATTGCCCGGGTGTCAAAGAATATCACCTTAAGAGGCCTGGCGATGGTCTACGTCGAATGTATTCGCGGAACGCCGCTGCTGGTCCAAATCTTTATTGCCTATTTTTTCCTTGGCACAGTTTTCAATCTCAGCCGCAACGTCTGCGGAGTCGGGGCATTAGCTCTTTTTGCCGGGGCTTATGTGGCGGAGATAGTTCGTGCCGGGGTGCAGAGTATTCCGAAAGGACAGATGGAGGCAAGCAGATCGCTTGGTATGACGGCCTTTCAGACCATGAAAGATATTATTCTGCCCCAGGCCTTCAAGAAAATCCTGCCGCCCTTATCCGGCCAGTTCATCAGCCTGATCAAGGACTCGTCTCTGGTTTCGGTTATTGCCATTACTGATCTGACCAAATCGGGCCGGGAGATTATCACCTCCACCTTTGCCACCTTTGAGGTGTGGATTGTCGTGGCGGCGATGTATCTGCTGGTGACTTCGGTCTTGTCGCAACTTGTTTTTTACATGGAACGGAGGCTCGCCGTCAGTGATTAAAGCCGACAATGTAGTGAAGGTATTCAGCAGTCGTTCCGGCGAAGTACGTGCCGTGGATGGGGTGTCGACCGAGGTGGCGCGCGGAGAAGTTGTGGTGGTCATTGGTCCGTCCGGTTCAGGGAAATCGACTTTTCTGCGCTGCATAAACGGGCTGGAGACGTTTACAGAGGGCCATATTTTTATCGATGGCGTGGACCTGGCGGATAAAAAAACCAATATCAATAAGGTTCGGGCCGAGGTGGGCATGGTGTTTCAACAGTTCAACCTCTTTCCCCATAAGACGGTACTGGAAAACCTCACCCTGGCCCAGTGTCGGGTACGCAAAAGGAGCAAAAAGGTTGCCGACGAAAAAGCCCAGGCCCTCTTGAAAAAAGTCGGCATTCCGGAAAAAGCCGGAGAGTATCCTTCAAGGCTTTCCGGGGGGCAGCAACAGCGAGTGGCAATTGCCCGGGCGCTGGCGATGGACCCCAAGGTCATGCTCTTTGATGAACCAACCTCCGCGCTTGACCCGGAAATGGTTGGCGAGGTTCTCGATGTCATGAAGCAGCTCGCCCGGGAAGGCATGACCATGATTGTGGTCACCCATGAAATGGGCTTTGCCCGGGAAGTGGCCGACCGGGTCATCTTTATGGATGAGGGAAAAGTCGTTGAGGTGGGCACACCGGAACATTTTTTTACCAACCCGCAGGAAGAAAGAGCGAAACTGTTTTTAAAGCAGGTGCTCTAATTTTTAAAGCAGGTGCTCTAATTAACCATCTCAAATATGTAGTTTTTACGACAAGATAAAGAGAAGATGTCGAACAATTCAGATTATCAAAAAACATATCCTATTTCATGGGATCAACTGCATCGCGACTCCAAGGCCCTTGCCTGGCGTTTGCTCAATATCGGACCTTTCAAGGGTATAATTGCCATTACCCGCGGAGGCTTAGTGCCGGCAGCCATCATCGCCCGTGAGTTGGATATCCGACTGGTGGACACCATCTGTCTTTCCAGCTATGACTGGCAGGACAGAAAGGGCGAGGTCAACACCCTGAAGTCGTTTGACGGTGATGGAAAAGGCTGGTTGATAATCGACGACCTCGTCGACACCGGGAGAACTGCCCAGGTGGTCCGGGAAATTGTGCCGGAGGCCCATTTCGCCACGGTGTATGCAAAACCTGCCGGGCGGCCGATGGTTGATACGTTTATCACCGAGGTGAGCCAGGATACCTGGATTCTTTTTCCGTGGGACACCGAATCGCAGTTTGTTGTGCCGCTTGCCGGCAGGGACAAAAGGTGAGGTGAGAGGGATATCGGTATGAAAAGCACATTTGATTTCTGGCAGGATCATTCCGATCAGTTTCTGGTGATGGCCAATCTCTGGGAGAGAAGAACGGCCATGGAAAAACCCGATGCTGTTGGAAAAAAGACCGGGGACTGCGGTGATACCATAACCATTTATCTTGCGGTCAATAAAGGTGTCGTGGAGCAGCTGACCTATGAACTGGAAGGGTGCATGAACACCAATGCCTGCGCCAATGTCCTGGCTGAGCTGGTGGAGGGAAAACCGGTCGAGCATTGCTGGAATGTGACCCCGACCGATATTATCGATTTTCTGCAGACCCTGCCGGAGGACCATCATCACTGCGCCGAACTGGCCGTCGGCACTCTGTATCTGGCTCTGGCGGATCTGGCGAAGGGCTAGGCTGAAAGATCTCTCCGCTCAGTGAGTTGCTTCGGGAGGATTCGGTGTCCATTCAAGTATTCTCCCCTGACCGTACGACATTTTAATGATATACTCGGCAAACTGATAGTCGAGATCCTTATCGTCCGGCCCGGCCGGTCCTGTGCAGGTGGCGAGAAACATATCCGCCATTTCCATGATGATTGACCGGAAAGGGCCACTGACCAACAGGTTGTCTATCGTGTGCTCGCCCAGATTATGCACGGTAAATCTAACCATCGCTACGCCTCACAGATGAAGAGTTTTTACGACACCATCAACCCGTATCTACTGTGTAACAATACAGTCATTGTGCAACAGTAGAACACCTTGGCTGAAAATGGAAGTGCCTCAGAAAAAGATATGAAACAGCTCACGACCCCCCGCATGGACCAGTGCATCGGCTGCCAGTCCTGCTCTCTGGCCTGCGCCCGCCTTGTCTATCACCGGATTTCCTGGAATACGGCAGGCATCCGCATTCATTCCTCAGGTGGTCTTTCCACCGGATTTATTGCCAACAGATGTCTGGCCTGTGATCCGCCTCCCTGCGCCGAGGTGTGCCCCACCGGCGCTTTTACCAGCCGACCCGGCGGCGGGATTATCATGAAGAAAAAGCTGTGCATTCAGTGCGGAAAATGCATTGATGCCTGTCCCGTTGACGCTATTTACCAGGATCGCCGGGGCGATGTCTACGTCTGCCTCCATTGTGGGCAGTGTGTTCCGTTCTGCCCGCAGAACTGTCTGGAAATGGTCGACAGCCACAGTATCGAAGAGGTGCTGGTATGATCAGGGAGGAGTTTCGCGTCCTGCTGGTTGATGTTGCATCCGGTAAAGGAAAGATTGTTCTGCTCGATGGCCGCAATGAAGTGGCCGGTGGCAGCGGGCTCGCCGCGCTGCTCTATATGCAGTATGGTCAGCCTGAATTGGACTGGAATGATGCGGCACAGCCGCTCATCTTTGCCATCGGTCCATTGACCGGCTATTTCCCGCTCATGAGCAAAATGGTCTGTTCGTTCAAATCGAATTATCATGGCGAATACACCGAAAGCCACGCTGGCGGACGTGCCGCACTGTCGCTCAGATTTTCCGATCTTGATGCGCTTGTGCTGGTCGGTAAAGCAAAACGGCTGAGCTGTCTTGGCATCGGCGCCAATCATCTCGAGCTCAAGGATGCCGCTTTCCTGCGCGGTACGGATGCGGAAAGCTCCGGCAAACTGATCAGAAGGATGTTTAAAGGTGGCAGTGGTCACCGTTCGATCATGCGCATTGGCCCTTCGGGGGAGGTCGGCTCGGCTATGGCCTGTATCAATGTCGATACATACCGCCATTTTGGCCGGATGGGCGGCGGTGCAGCCATGGGCGCAAAAAATATCAAGGCTATCGTCATCCACGGCGACTCCGATTTTGATGTTCCGCCCGGAAAAGAGTATGCGCGACTCTATAAGGAGGTGTATACCAAGGTTACGTCTACCGATATGATGCGTAAATATCATAATCTTGGAACTCCGGCGAACCTCCAGGGCCTCAACGATATCTCGTCTCTGCCCTGGCGCAATCTGCAGCAGACCAGTGATCCCGGTATATCTTCCATAACCGGCAAGAGTTTTGCCGACAATACCCTGCTGAGAAACGGTGCCTGTTCCGGCTGCCCGGTCGGCTGTATTCATATCGGGTTTATCCGGGAAAAAATGGCTGACGACAACCGCTACCATTATCATCAGGTGGCCTATGATTATGAACCGATCTTTGCCGCCGGTACCATGCTTGGCGTAACCAACAGCTTTGATGTGCTGCGCATCCTGGATGTCATGGAAAAGGTGGGGCTTGATGCGATGTCCGGCGGAGTCGCCCTGGGCTGGGCAACCGAGGCCACAGAGCAGGGCCTGATATCGGCAAAAGAAACCCTTGTTCCGCTTTCTTTCGGCGATGCTGCCGCTTATCAGCAGGCGGCACGGCATCTCGGCCGGGGCAGCAACGATTTTTACCGGCTGCTTGGCCAGGGGACGCTGAAGGCTGCCGCAGTTTACGGCGGTGGTGATTTTGGCTGCGTCCTCGGTCAGGAAATGGCCGGCTATGCCACCGGCGAGCTGTTTTTTGCCGCTCAGACCCTTGGTTTTCGCCATTCTCATCTTGATACCGGGGCCTACAGCTATGACCAGAAAAATTCGGACCGGGATATAACGCGAGCGGTGGATTTCCTGATCGACGATGAGCCCGGCCGGGCATTTCTCACCTCAATGGTGGGCTGCCTCTTTGCCAGGTCAGCCTATACAGAAGAGCAGCTGGCTGAATGTCTGCGGACGGTTGGCTTTGACAAACTGTCCAGCTCGATTCCACAGGTTTCCGAACATATCCGCGCCCTGCGCTGGAAGGTGCGGGCGCGGACCGGCTTTGATCCGGATAACTTCACCATCCCGAAACGTTTTTATCAGGTGAAAACATGGAAAGGGGTGGTTGACAAAGAATATCTCGACAGCTTGAAGCAGGAGTACGGCAGACGAATCCAGGCGATTATCGCCGGGGATTGATCCTGCCCCATGCGGTGCATGGGAACAAAATTAAGAGAGGCAGCTTCCCGCGTAGCGGGTAGCTGCCTCTTTTAGTTTCTACGGTAAAGCGTGCTATATATCTTACAGCAGGTCGGCAATAGCCTCTTTCTCGGAGAGCAGCTCGGCCTCGGTGGCTTTCATCATTTTGCGGGCGAAGTCGCCGATTTCCAGGCCTTGGATTTCTTTCCATTCGCCATTTTCACAGGTAATCGGCAGGGCGTACATAATATCCTCGTCGATGCCGTAGCTGTTGCCGCCGCTGAAAACACCCATGCTGACCCATTCGCCGTTTGAGCCAAGCGCCCAGTCACGCATATGGTCAACGGCGGAAGATGCCGCTGATGCCGCGCTGGATGCACCGCGGGCCTTGATGATGGCTGCACCGCGTTGCTGAACGGTCGGAATGAAGTCACTGACATACCAGTCATTGTCGACTTTGTCTTTTACTGGCACGCCGTCAACGGTTGCATAGCTGATATCGGGAAACTGTGTGGCGGAATGGTTGCCCCAGACGACCATTTTTTTCACCTTGGTCGAATGGCTGCCGGTTTTAGCCGCGATCTGCGACAAAGAACGGTTGTGGTCGAGACGCATCATGGAGGTGAAATTGCGCGGATTGAGATCCGGCGCATTTTTCATGGCGATAAGGGCGTTGGTATTCGCCGGGTTGCCGACCACCAGCACTTTGACGTTGCGGTTGGCATGATCGTTGAGTGCCTTGCCCTGCACTGTAAAGATCGCGCCATTGGCCTTCAGCAGGTCGGAGCGCTCCATGCCCGGACCGCGTGGTCTTGATCCGACCAGAAGAGCGTATTCGACATCTTTAAAGGCAACATTGGGATCATCGGTGGTAACAATACCGGCGACCAGCGGGAAGGCGCAGTCGTTGATTTCCATAACCACGCCTGCCAGGGCACCCATTGCCGGTGGGATTTCGAGGAGTTGGAGTATTACCGGTTGGTCCTTTCCGAGCATATCACCCGATGCAACGCGGAATATGAGGGAGTAACTGATTTGTCCGGCGGCACCGGTGATTGCTACGCGTACTGGGGTTTTCATGTGTGTCTCCTTTGAATAGGGATTGCGTTCCTTGCAGCTGATTGTCTGCGTGTTTACACGCAGACAATCAGCACACAAGGTGCTTCTCCCGGCTTATTTCCCGTTTACCGGGGTTGGATTGTATCACAAAAACGTCTTGTTAAGCGCGAACAGGAGCCAAGATACCATAATGTTCCGGATGAATCCAGCGCAAGGCGACGGAGAACTCTGATTTTCGCATCAGTAGTATTGATGCCGATCATCAGAGTATTCAACGTGCCGGGTTTCTAGGTTTGCCGTAGCCTCCGCCGCCTGGGGTTTTGATGATAAAAGTATCGCCCGGAACTAAATGAACTTCATCGTTGCCGGCTAAAAGCGTCGTCGAGCCGTTGCGATGGCGTACGCTGTTCACTCCTTTTTTCCCCGGACCGCCTCCGGCGAGCCCGTAGGGTTCGGTTTCCCGGTGCGAGGAGAGAACGGTGGCGGTCATTGGTTCAAGAAAGCGAATTTTGCGGATAACGCCCTCCCCGCCGGGAAAGTTTCCCGTCCCGCCGGAGCCGTGCCGAATGGAAAAAGAATCCACCCGCACCGGAAAACGCCATTCCACCACCTCCGGGTCGGTCATCCTGGTATTGGTCATATGGCTGTGTACCGCGCTTGTGCCGGGATGATCCGGCCCGGCCCCGGTGCCGCCGCAGATGGTTTCGTAATTTTGATGGGTGGCATTACCGTAGACAAAATTATTCATTGTCCCCTGGGAAGAGGCGAGCAGACCGAGGGCGCCGAACAGGGCATCGGTGATAGCCTGGGAAACTTCGGTATTGCCGGCGATGACTGCCGCCGGGTATTCCGGATTGATCATGGTTTGCGGCGGTATGATCAGCCTGAGCGGTTTCATGCATCCTTCATTGAGCGGGATAGTATCGGCCACAAGGCACCGGAAAACATACAGCACCGCGGCATTACATACTGCCCTCGGGGCATTGTAGTTGCCGCTGCTCTGGGGTGAAGTGCCGGTGAAATCGATGGTCGCCTCGCGCTTTTGCTTATCTACCGATATCTTTACCCGGATCTGCCGGCCACCGTCCATGGGATAGGTGAAAGCGCAGTCCTGCAGCAGATCAAGGACCCGGCGCACCGATTCCTCGGCATTGTCCTGTACGTGCTGCATATAGGCATGAACCACGGCGATGGTGTAATGGGCGACCATTTTACCGAGCTCTCTGACCCCGGTTTCATTGGCGGCAATCTGGGCGGCAAGATCGGCCATGTTCTGGTCGATATTACGGCACGGATAGCGACCGGAGCCAAGCAGTTTGCGGGTTTCCTGCTCCCTGAGCACCCCTTCTTTGACGAGCAGGAAGTTGTCGATAAGTACGCCTTCCTCCTCGATATGATGGCTGTCGGGAGGCGAAGAGCCCGGCGTCCTGCCGCCAATGTCGGCGTGATGACCTCTTGACGCGACATAAAAAAGGATTTCTCGGTTATCTTCGGCGAAAACAGGAGTGATCACCGTGACATCGGGGAGATGAGTACCGCCGTTATAGGGTGCATTCAACATATAGACGTCACCTGGCCGCATGGTGGAGCGGTTTTCCCTGATGATGGTCTTGATGGATTCCCCCATTGAGCCGAGATGGACGGGGACATGCGGCGCGTTAGCGACCAGCTGACCGCGCGGATCAAACAGGGCGCAGGAGAAATCGAGCCGCTCTTTGATATTGACCGAGTAGGCGGTGTTGGCGAGAGTCGCCCCCATCTGCTCGGCAATCGACATGAAGAGGTTGTTGAAAATCTCCAGCATGACCGGGTCGGCCGTGGTTCCCATGGCATGTTGTATTGTTCTTTGTCGGGAGCGGACAAGCAGAAGATGGCCCAGTTTGTTCAATTCGGCCGACCAGCCGTCTTCGACGACAACGGTGCCGGTCTGTTCGGCAATGATGGCCGGGCCGACGATGTGCTGTCCGGTCAGCAACTGCTCGCGAAGATACAAAGGAGTGCTGCCGTATTGACCATGGCTGAACATCTGTACCACAGCATGGGGGACCGGCGGCTCGGCATCGGCCGCAGCCAGGGTGGGTTCGGCTATTATCGATTCCGAGCCTCCCACCGCTTCGACGGAAAGTGCTTCGACCACCAGCCCTCTCTCCCGGGCGATAAAGCCAAACCGCTGCTTATGCGCCTGTTCGAAGGCCACGGTCATCTCCCTGAGACCGCCGACATCGACCAGCAGGGCCGTGTCGGTGCCTTCATAACGCAGGTGTACCTTGCGCAGCACCCGGATGGATTCTTTGGCGATTTCCTGGGCGGCAACCTCATCTTCCACCTCGGCAATAAGCGGGAGACTGGCCATCTCGATACGTTGCAGCGCCTCGGGGTTAAGCGGGAATTCCAGATGTACTTCGCGCAGGGCGCGGATATCGGCCAGCCCCATGCCATAGGCGGAAAGGACTCCGGCAAAGGGATGGAGAAAAACCCGGCGCATCCCCAGGGCATCGGCGACCATGCAGGCATGCTGGCCGCCGGCACCGCCAAAGCAGTTCAGGGTATATTCGGACACATCGTAACCGCGCTGGACGGATATTTTTTTAATGGCGTTGGCCATGTTTTCGACAGCAATACGCAAAAAGCCTTCAGCCACCTGCTCCGGCGTCGGCTGTGGACCGGAGGTGTCTCTGGCGATGGTTTCCGCGAGTTCGGCAAAACCGTTGCGCACCGACCTCGTGTCGAGCGGCTGGTTGCCGCTTTCGCCGAAGACATGCGGAAAATAGTCCGGCTGGATTTTGCCGAGGATGACGTTGCAGTCGGTTACCGCCAGTGGCCCGCCCCGGCGATAGCAGGCCGGGCCGGGGTTGGCACCGGCTGATTCCGGGCCTACCCGGTATCTGGCCCCGTCAAAATGCAGAATCGATCCCCCGCCGGCGGCGACGGTATGGATATGCATCATCGGCGCACGCATGCGCACTCCGGCCACCATGGTCTCGAAGCTTCTCTCGTATTCGCTGTTGTAGTGGGTGACATCGGTGGACGTCCCTCCCATATCAAAGCCAATGAGCTTGGTGAAGCCGCCCATGGCTGCCGTCTTGACCATGCCGACAACCCCGCCGGCCGGACCGGAAAGGATGGCGTCCTTGCCCTGGAACAGCTGGGCATCGGTCAGGCCGCCGTTTGACTGCATAAACATCAATTTCGGGCCCAGCTGACTGGAACTGCCCAGCTGCCCGGCGATCTGATCGACATAGCGCCGGAGAATAGGGGAGAGGTAGGCATCGACCACCGTGGTATCGCCCCGGGAGACCAGTTTCATCAGGGGACTGACCTGGTGGCTGACGGAAACCTGGCTGAAGCCGATCGCTTTGGCAATCCCGGCAACCGCGTTTTCATGTTCCGGGTAACGATAGCCATGCATGAAAACGATGGCAACGGCGCGAATACCACGATCATATGCCTGCTGGAGGCCCTTTTTTGCAGCCTCTTTGTCGAGAGGCACGATGATTTCGCCATCTGCTGCAACCCGCTCGGCTATTTCAACCACCTGTTGGTACAGCATTTCCGGCAGAACGATATGGCGGGCAAAAAGATCGGGACGGGTCTGGTAGCCAATGCGTAAGGCGTCACCGAAACCACTGGTCGTCACCAAGAGAGTGGGGTCGCCTTTACGTTCGAGCAGCGCGTTGGTGGCGACGGTGGTGCCCATTTTAACCGCCCCGATTATCTTTTCAGGGATTGGGGCGGAGGGATCAATACCAAGGAGCTGACGTATTCCGTGGACGGCGGCGTCCCGGTATTTTTCGGGATTTTCCGAGAGCAGCTTATGCGTGACGAGGCTCCCGTCCGGTTTTTTTGCGACGATATCGGTAAAGGTGCCGCCACGGTCAATCCAAATCTGCCATTGTGCCATTGTACGATCCTCTGGTGTTTTGCTACCACACGTTTTACAACATCAAAAGTTTGCTCTATTGACCAAAAATGTTACGTTTAATGATTATTTGTCGACAGAATGTCATTATTTTGGAATAGTTGCAGGAACTGTATGGAAAGTCAATATCATTGTCGCATGCGCGGTAATTTGCCGATTCAAAGAGTTGTATTGGGGGCAAGTCGATCAACCAGAAAAATACCATCAGGAGGGGAAAAGTATGCATGTCCGGAAAATTGCTTTGATTGTATTGGCATCAATGGTCTGTGGTCTCACAATAACCGCGGGGGCAATGGCTGCCGCCTGGGATATGCCGACACCTTATCCTGACAAGACCTTTCATACCCAGAATATCGCCATTTTTGCGGAAGATGTGGCAAAGGCGACCGACGGAAAGCTGACAATCAAGATACATTCCGCCGGATCTCTTTATAAACATCCGGAAATAAAAAATGCGGTTCGTGGCGGGCAGGTGCCTCTCGGCGAATTCTTCCTGTCGCTTTTGTCCAATGAAAATCAGGTCTATGGCGCAGATTCCCAGCCTTTTCTGGCCACCAACTACGATGAAGCAAAAAGGCTCTGGGATGCCCAGCAGCCGATTGTCACCAAGCTCCTCGATAAAGAGGGGTTGATGCCTCTGTTCTCCGTGCCCTGGCCACCGCAGGGACTGTATACCAAAAAAGAGATCAAGACCGTGGATGATCTGAAAGGAATTAAATTCCGGGCTTATAACGCGACCCTTGAGCTGTTTGCCAACAAGATTGGTGCCGCTCCCACCCAGATTGAAGTGCCGGATATTCCCCAGGCCTTTGCCACCGGCCGGGTTGAGGCCATGATCACCTCGCCCTCGACCGGGGCAAACTCAAAGGCCTGGGATTTTGTCACCCATTACACCGATATTCAGGCCTGGCTGCCGAAAAACATTGTTGTCGTCAACAAAAAAGCCTTCAGAAAACTGGACAAGAATACGCAGGCCGCGGTGCTGACTGCAGCAAAAGCGGCCGAGGCCAGGGGATGGGAGATGAGCAAAAACGAGACCGCTGAAAAGACGGCCATTTTAAAAGACAACGGCATCATTGTCGTCACTCCCAGCCCCGAACTTATGACCGGACTGAAAAAAATTGGTGCCTCTATGCTGGAAGACTGGAAGAAGCAGGCTGGGCCGGAAGGCGCTGCACTGCTTAAGGCATATCAGGCACAGTAAAGAGACCATATGCGCAGACAGCTGGATGTTTTATATACGGCGAGCGGCTGGCTGGCGGCAGGCTGCATCGCCCTGATCTGTCTGCTGGTGATCTGCCAGGTTCTGCTCAACCTGGCAGATCGGCTCAGTACTCTTCTGACCGGCAGCGCCATCGGGCTTACCATTCCGTCCTATGCTGATTTTACCGGATTTCTTCTGGCTGCCGCCTCATTTCTGGCCCTGGCGCATACCCTGCGTGAAGGGGCCCATATCAGGGTTGTCTTGCTCGTCAGTCGATTTCCCGAGAAAATTCGCCGACTGATCGAATTCTGGTGCATTGGAACCGGCCTGGCAGTAACCCTTTATTTCACCTGGTACACAGCCATGCTGACCTATGAATCGTATAGCTATAATGATCTTTCTCCCGGGATGATCGCCGTGCCCATCTGGATACCCCAGACAGCCATGCTTTTCGGTCTGCTTGTCCTGGCCCTCGCCCTGTCTGATGAACTGGTGGGGATGTTTCGCGGTCAGACTCCCAGCTATGCCGAAAAAGGAGAACAGCTGCTGGCCGGGGATCGACAGGCAGAGCCGGTGTCTTCTGCACACTCTCGTTCCCAAGCGGCGCATGGGAACGAGCCCGGGTGATTATGTCTGAAATAACTCTTACCCTTGTTTTGCTGCTTCTGTTGTTTTTTCTGCTGGGCAGCGGTGTCTGGGTGGCCTTTTCGCTCCTCGCGGTTGGCATGGCCGGCATGGCCCTCTTTTCCGATGCGCCGCTGGGTGAAGTGATGGCCACCACAATCTGGGGGGCGAGCAACGGCTGGGCCTTAGCCGCCCTGCCGCTCTTTATCTGGATGGGGGAGATCCTTTTTCGTTCCCGCCTGTCCGAAGATATGTTTACCGGCTTGTCGCCATGGTTGACGCATCTTCCCGGGCGACTGCTGCACGTGAACATTCTTGGCTGCGGTATTTTTGCAGCGGTTTCCGGTTCTTCGGCTGCAACTGCGGCGACGATCGGTAAAATGTCCATTCCCGAGCTGGCCAGACGGAAATATCCGGTCAAGATGATGATCGGGACCCTTGCCGGTTCGGCCACCCTCGGCCTTCTTATTCCGCCGTCGATTATCCTAATTGTCTATGGGGTGGCAACGGAACAGTCGATTGCCCGGCTCTTTATCGCCGGAGTGCTGCCCGGCTGTCTGCTGGTGACGCTCTTTGTCGGCTATGTGGTCATCTGGTCGCTGCTCCACCCGGAGGCAATCCCTTCGGGGGAGCCGTCCCTGCCGATGGGCGAGAAGCTGGTCCGTTCCCGCCGGCTTATCCCGGTCTGTTTGCTGATTGGCGGGGTAATCGGCTCGATTTACTCAGGCATCGCTTCGCCAACCGATGCTGCGGCAGTCGGCGTGCTGCTGGCCCTGGTTCTCTCATGGTACACCGATTCTCTTTCCCGGCAGAGCTTTCTCGATGGTTTGATGGGGGCGACGAAAACGTCCTGCATGATCGCCTTTATCCTCGCCGGCGCTGCATTTCTCACGGTGGCCATGGGCTTTACCGGTATTCCGAAGATGCTCGCGGGCTGGATTGGCGGTCTCAACCTGTCACCGTATGCACTTCTTGCGGCGCTCACCCTGTTTTTCATTATCATGGGCTGTTTTCTCGATGGCATATCAGTGGTGGTGCTGACGACCTCGGTGGTTATGCCGATGGTCGAACAGGCGGGGATCGATCCGCTCTGGTTTGGGATTTTTGTGGTTATTGTCGTGGAGATGGCCCAGATTACCCCGCCGGTGGGGTTTAACCTGTTTGTGATTCAGGGGCTGACCGGGATGGATATTTTGCAGGTGGCCTATGCCGCGGCGCCATTTTTTATCTTGCTGCTGGTCGGCCTGGGATTGATTGTTATTTTTCCGGAGATTGTGACGGTGCTGCCTGATATGATGAGCGGGTGAAGGGGTTCTTTCGCGAAATTATTTACTTGTAAAGAGTGGGTAAATTATTTGTACGGCAGTAATCCCGCCTAAAAGCATTGCGGGATTTTGTTTAATGCTCGCTTGTCGGGTGCTCAGTTTAGTACCCCCTTGAGGGGTGTAAGTTCATTCACGAAATAATTTTTTTTGAAAAGCAAAAAAATTATTTCTAATTCACTAAAGTGACGATGCAGCCCGAGATGCCTGGTCGTACAGGCCGGACATCAGCCTGAGCAGGGCGGCCGCCTGGCTTATTTCCGATCCTTCCTTGTCGAGGCTGCGATAAGCCGACGTCAGACATTGCTCGCGTATTTCCCGGTACCGTTTACAGGCCTCTATTCCCTTATCTGTCGCCAGATAAAAAATTTCCTTGCCGCGCTTTTCCCGCTCGACAAGTTTCCCTTTGACCAGTTTTTTCAGAGAATAATTGACCGTGTGCTGATCCTCCACATGGAGGACAAAGCAGATATCGACGAGGCGTTTCGAGCGGTTGCGGTGGTTGACATTGTGCAGGACCAGGACATCGAGCGTGCTGAAATCGGCGTAGCCCGCCGCATGCATGCAACGGATCATCCATCTGGAAAAAGCGTTGTGGGCGATGATCATGCCGTATTCGAATTCGCTCAGAGGCCAGGAATCGGGTGAAATCAGATGTTCCGATGAGACAATGGGCGCAAACGGATTGGCCTTGGACTGCTGCTTGTCATCTTTCATAACTTTATAAACGAGTAAAGATGTATCTCCAGGGCAAAAGAAGCACTAG
>AMWB02149253.1_pt1 | contig 23254 bp, 18 predicted proteins | sample 200311 | NCBI WGS metagenome assembly AMWB02 (sample SAMN02737377, study PRJNA173069) | bioreactor metagenome | biome: anode biofilm in microbial fuel cells | place: USA: California | collected 2010-12-16 | reverse complement strand
GTATTAGGTGTAAAGTATATATTTTATTTTGCGATAGTACTTAGTGTAGTCACAATGTTCCACGGAATATCGCTGAAGACATTTATCGGCCAACCTCTACGGGGATTGTTTTTTTATACAATATTTTTTTCGTTTCCGTCGTTAGTATATAAACGGAAGGATGTTGCGAAATTTTTATACATGTTTTTACCATTTGTTTTCTTTGAAGTATTTTCCCAAGGTTATCTTTTGTACACCGGTGATTTTCTTCAAAACTCGCTTTTTCCTGAAATGAATCTTGTAGTATACAGGGACAAATTAATGGAAGAAAGCATACGAAGTTTAGCACCGGGTTATTCCATCGTCGTAATGTCATTCATATTTTGCTTTGTACTATACGATTCGGTTGACAGGATGACCTCGAAGACTTATCTAATAGTAATAATGCTTTTAGGTACCTTATCGATGTTCTTATCCGCGACGCGACAATCAATAATAATGTTCGCACTGATGTTTATATTGTATGTAATATTTGTTCTGAAGAATAAGAGGAGTTTCATGGTGCAATTTGCCATTATAATGGTAGTCATATTTTTCATATTTGATTATTTCAACATACTCGATTTAAATTTTACGCTTAGCGCTGTTTTTGACAGGCTTATAGGCGCAATTCAAATTAAAAACGGAACATTTGAGGCAGAAGATACTCTTGATTACAGACTCTCTTACAGATTGCCGTTATTATGGAGTTATATAAAGCAAAGTATAATTCTCGGATACGGCTATTCTGATGATTATTTCAGATATTATGACGGACATATCGGAGGAATAATGGTTGCATTACTTCAAGCAGGAATCACGGGACTTATTTTCTACGCGCTGTATGTAGTAAGGATATACAAGGTTACAATATTTTATATAAAGAAATACAGTGATAAAAATACGGTTACAAATTCATTGAAATCATTGCTAGTCGGGATGTCAGGATTCGTTCTCCTGAACACATTCATTAATCCAATGCTTGTTCTCAATTTTTCATGGAAACCGCAGGAATTTTTTATAGTACTTGTATTATTACACCAATACATATACTATGGGAAAAGAGAATATTTTATCAGAAAGAAATTAAGCGAAACAAACATTAAATTAGAGAGAAGAACAATATTTCAAGTCTAAAATTATTTTAACAATATCATGAAAATAATCATACTATGCGGAGGTTTAGGCACGAGATTACGGGAAGAAACAGAATACAAGCCCAAGCCGATGGTCGAGGTCGGTGGTAAGCCGATATTATGGCACATAATGAAAACATACTCGCATTACGGGTATAAAGATTTCATACTTGCATTAGGTTACAAGGGAAGTATGATAAGGGATTATTTCTTAAATTACTCCTTTTACAATACCGACTGCAAGATTGAAATGGGCAATCAAAACAGAATAACATTCTTCGAGAAGAACACCGAAGGCTGGAATGTTTCGCTGATTAACACCGGAGACGAATCAATGACGGGCTACAGGTTAAAGTTGTGCGGCAAGTACATTGACACGGAGGAGTTCATGTTAACGTACGGCGATGCCGTCAGCAACGTCAACATACGCGAATTGGTAAACTTTCACAGAAAGCAGGGCACGGTAGGAACTGTAACCGGGGTGTATCCGCCGTCGAGGTTTGGCGATCTGGAAAGCGACGGTTATCTGGTGAAGAACTTCAAAGAGAAAATCGTAAATTTAGAGAACAAGTATCCGATTAACGGCGGATATTTTGTTTTTAAGAAATCATTTCTTGATTTAATTCCTGATGATCCAAAGTGCGACCTTGAGAAAGAGCCGATGAACAAACTTACATCGAAAAATCAATTGTCCTTTTTCAAGCACGAGGGATACTGGCAGTGCATGGATACATACAGGGATTACCTGATGCTGAACAAGCAGTGGGAGGAGAATCCTTTATGGAAGGTCTGGAAATGACTAAAGGATTCGGTGCATACGCGGGTAAACGGGTTTTAATAACGGGCGCGACGGGATTCAAGGGCACGTGGCTGACAAAAATTTTGAAGACGCTTAACGCGGAAGTGTCGGGATTCGGCTTAAAGCCCGACACTGATCCAAGTCTTTACGAAATATTCGAATACGGCAAAGAAGGCAGGATTATAATACAAGACATACTTGAAAAGGGTTTTGCGGAGAGAATAATAGAAGAATCGAAGCCTGAAATTATTTTTCATCTGGCATCACAGCCTCTGGTATCGGTATCGTACAAAGAGCCCGCCGAGACATTCAGAACAAACATATTCGGGCTTATAAATCTCTATGAGGCGGTAAGGTCAGCAGGAACGGTAAAAAAATTAGTAATAATCACGAGTGACAAGTGTTACGACACGGAACGCGGGATTAAATTTTTCAAAGAGGAAGACCCGATGGGCGGGCTTGACCCTTACAGCGCAAGCAAGGGCTGCGCTGAAGTCATAACAAAATCATATTACAAATCCTTTCTGGAAAATGAAGGGATATCACTGGTCACAGCAAGAGCGGGCAACATAATAGGCGGCGGAGACTGGTCGAAGGACAGATTGATACCCGACATAGTGAGAGCGGCAACAGGAAACAGGAGGATAGTTTTAAGAAATCCGACCTCGGTCAGACCGTGGCAGCATGTATTCGACGCTCTTTTTGGTTACCTAACAATAGGCGGGAAACTGCTGAGCGGAGAACTATCCGGTTATCATTCGTACAATTTCGGTCCAACGGAGGCGGAGGAGTTCACAGTCGCGGATGTGGCAGGAATGCTCGCCGAAAAATTCGGCATCGGGCGTGACGAGATTACTTATGTTAATCCGGAATTTCGTGAGACAGATTATTTAAGGCTTGATTCCACGAAAGTGTACAATGAAGCGGGCTGGAGGAGCGTTTGGAGCACGAAAGAGAGCATAGAAAAGACCTCGGAGTGGTATAAAGAATATTACAAATACAGGGACAGAGCCAAGGAGATAAGCGAGATACAATTAAGTACGTATTTTAAAGATTTAACGAACAGAAACAATTAAGAATATCAAGCATATATCGGTTAAAAATATTTCAGTATATTTTGCCTAATGGTGAAAACAAGGGATATAAAGTTAGAAAAACCGATAGATATTACCAGTACTGAAAACTTATTTACGGATAATTCTGGATGTCATCTGATAATTACATAAGGGTGGTGTACATAATGGATGAGGCTCCTTCGTACGACTTGTATAAGAAATCAGGCAGACCAACGGTAAACTGGGAGGTCGGCGAAGGGAAGTGGATCGGGATATGGGGGTACGACTGGGGAAACGTGTTAGGGGAGTACGTGGTTAAGAACGATACTGATTTCAGTTTTGAAGTAAGGCAGCCTGATTTCAGAGCAAACGAAGTTTACGAGCACAGTTTCGGCGACAGAATATCGCACAGGTTATATCCCGCCCAATATGACGCTGCAAGCAGGAGTGTGGTATCCGAAAGTCTAATTGAAGATCTAGTCGATAAAGAGAACAGGAATACAATCATACACACGAGCATCGGGGGAAAGTTTTTATCAGGCATCACAGGCAGAATAAAGAAAGGAGTAAAGGTCGGCAGTTTTCACGGTGAGATAACGCTACCAATCGACAATTTTTTCAGATTAAGGAAAAATGTCTTAAACTATGCAAGAAAAATTACGGAACAGAGGGAGTTCAGGAAAACTATAAACGAATACGACGTAATAACATATCAAAGTGAAAGGGGTCTCAAAAAACTGAAGAAATACTATAAGGGAAGGTTAGAGACGGCAACGATGGGGATTGACTTCGAAAAGTTCAGGCTACTTGACAAAGCAGCGTGCAGGAAAGAATTGGGGCTACCTCCGGATAAAAAAATATTATTAAACGTAGGCAGAATAAACAGCAACAAGAGGCAGGCGGAACTAATAGAACTAATGAACAGCCTTGAACCGGATTTCGATTTTGTCCTTGTCATAATCGGGCACGGATTAGAGGAAGAGGAGGAATCATTAAAGAAAGTTTCGGGTGCCTTACTCGAGAAGGGAAAAATTATTTTCACAGGATATATAAGGGGAGAGAAACTGGTCAAGTATTATAATTCTGCTGATGTTTTTCTGATGACATCTTTTAGTGAAGCAGGACCCGTATCGAGCATGGAGGCAATAGCGTGCGATGTACCGATAATCACGACCGATACGGGAGCCGTATGCGATTACCTGAAAGGGGATAACTCCGGAGTCGTTGTGCCAAGGAACGATTTCCAGAAATTCGAGGCTGAGGTGAAATCTTTTCTCGAAGGGAAAAGAATTAAAACGGCAGACAGGGAAAAAGCGAAGGAAAGGTACGACTGGAATGTTGTCGCGCGAAGGTTTATCGATATTTACAGGAGCGCGCTGCGCGGTTACAAATACTGACAAATACGTAAGTAGAAATGAAACAAATAAATGGGTAAATTGCATAATTGGTTAAGAACTAATAAATAAATGAAGTGAATATATCAGAGAAAAAAATTAAAGGGGTTTTTGAGATAACCCTTACGTCAATTAACGACGAGCGCGGATTTTTCATGCGTTCTTATGACCAGAAGATTTTCGAATATTTCAACATAGACAGGAAATGGGTACAGGAGAATCATTCGAGGTCTGAGAAAAAAGGAATCATAAGGGGGCTGCATTTTCAGTATCCTCAGTTTGCAGAGGCAAAATTAATCAGATGCGCGAGGGGAGCGATATTCGATGTGTATGTCGATTTGAGAAAGAATTCACCGACATTCGGGAAATGGGAATCTCTGGAGCTGACAGAGCAGAACCGAAAGATGCTATTTCTTCCGAGGGGGATAGCCCACGGGTTCTGCACTTTAACAGAAATAAGCGAAGTTATGTATAAGGTTGACAACTATTACAACAAGGACCACGAATCGGGGATAATATGGAAGGACGAGGATTTGAGGATAAACTGGCCGACAGATAATCCTATCGTGTCGGTTAAGGACAGCAAACTTCCCACTCTTAAAGAATTTATAAGCAAGCAAACATTAATAGAAGAAGAGGTATGAACGTAAGGTTATTTGCGCCGCATTTAGGAGATGATGAATTAAACGAAATTAAAGATTCATTCAAGAAATCATGGGTTGGGCTCGGCGAGAAAGTAGCGATTTTTGAAAGAGACTTTTGTGAATATTTAAATTGCAAATCAAGCATAGCGGTCAATTCCGCCACAGCGGCATTACATCTTTCTTTATCTGTTTTCAGGTTCCCGCGCGGCAAGAAGGTGCTCGTACCCGACATAACATTCGCATCAACCGCATTCGCACCGATATATAACGGGTTAGAGCCCGTTTTCGTGGACGTGAACAGAGACGATGCATCAATCTCGGTTGAGGACCTTGAAAAGAAATGGGACAAAGATTGCGCAGCAGTGCTCCCGGTACATTACGGCGGACAGCCTGCGCACATGGATGAAATTACCGAGTTCGCGAAGATAAAGAATCTAAAAGTAATAGAGGACTGCGCTCATACGATAGGAGCGGAATACAAGGGAAAGAAACTCGGCTTATGGGGAGACATAGGTTGTTTCAGTTTTGAGGAGAAGAAGGCGATGACGACAGGGGACGGCGGGATGATATGCAGCAACGACGCATCTTTAATCAGCAGCCTGAGATCAAAGCGGTGGCTTGGCATAGACAGGGATACGTGGAAAAGGATGAATCAAAATCCCGAAGACGATTCGAAGCACTGGTATTACGACATCAACGACCTTGGTTTTAAGTACAACATGAACGACCTTTCAGCGTCCATCGGAATAGTTCAGTTAAGAAAATTGAACGAGATGAACGGAATAAGGAGCGGGATTATTTCAAAATACATTGACGGAATGAAGTTATTGAATCATATAAAACCAATTCTCCCGTACGAACCCTCTAAGTATTCGTACTGGCTGTTCGGAGCGAGGTGCGAGAAGAGGGACGAACTGATACGATTCATGAAAAAGAACGGAATAGCGACCGGAGTGCACTACGTACCATTGAACATAGTCAATTATTTCAAGCAATGGTATTCGAAGTGCGAGACAGCAGAGGAGATATGGAAGTCATTCGTCACACTGCCGCTTCACGTGCAGTTGACGGATGATGAAATTTCATTTGTACTAGAGAAATTATACGAATTCGAGAGGACTCATTTTTAAGATGAATAATCCCAAGGTTTCAGTATTAATACTAAGTTACAACGGAAAACATCTTCTGGACGAATCAATAACATCATACCAGCAGAATACATACGATAATTTCGACATAAACGTTATTGACAACGGTTCAAAGGACGGGACGGAAGAATACGTGGCTCAGAAATATCCGACAGTAAACGTAATCAGACTGGAAAAGAACCGGGGATATTCCGGCGGATTCAATGCCGGTCTGGAATACGCTTTCGGAGAGAAGAAATCGGATTATGTTTTGATAACGAACAACGACGTTAGAGCGGATGAGAATGTAATATGCGAACTTGTACGCACGGCAACAAAGGATGAGAGAAACGGATTCACGACAGGAAAAGTCTTATTCTACGATAAAAGGGACATCATACAGACGGTTGGAATGTCATACGATCCAATAAGGATCAACGGCGGGCACATTGGAAACGGAGAAAAGGACACGGGGCAATACGACGAGGAAGCAGAGCGATATCTTTCGGACGACGTTTTCATGCTCATCAGCAGGGTACTATACGAAACGGCAGGGGGATACGACGAGGAGTTCGTGCTTCAGGCCGAACAATTTGAATGGCAATGGAGAGCGAAGCAACATGGTTTTAAAATAATGTTCACGCCCAAGGCAAAGATATGGCACAAGGAAAGCATGACGATTGGCAAAAGTTCAGCATTAAAACTGTATTACGATTCAAGGAACCCGATGATAGTGCTCCTGAAATATCTTGACGCGTCCGCATTTAAAAAATATTTCTGGCTTCACTTAAGAAAGGACATAATATATTCATCACTGATACATCTAAAGAATTCGGAGCTCGAAGTTTTTAAAAAAATCTGGGCAGGCTTTTTTTCATCTTTGAAATGGGGTATGGACAACAAGAAATTTTCAATTAAACATTTCATATAAAATGGGAATCGGTTTCAGGAAACTACTGAGCAAGTTATCCGTGGAGAAGCGTTGTTTTTGTTTCAGCGCGAGGAAATTTCTTTTTGGGTTTGAACAGGCAAACATAACCGTAAAGAATCTGGATAAGATATCTCTGATGAAAGTACTGATAAGAAACGGAGCGGAGATAGGCAGGGATTGCGATATTGAATCGGGGTTGACGTTTCACAACTGCAGTGATTACGGAAATCTAAAGATAGGCAAGAACAGCCACGTCGGCAAGAATTGTTTCTTTGATCTAGCAGATAATGTTACGATAGGAAATAACGCCGTGATATCGATGAATGCCAGTTTCATCACGCATATAGATATGAAGCGTTCTGAACTCGACAGGTTGTACAGGTCAAAGACGGATGCAGTCGAGGTGGGAGATGATTGTTACATAGGGGCGAACAGCGTCATACTTCCGGGAGTGAAACTTGGGAGCAAGTGTTTTGCCGCCGCCTCGAGCACGATAACGGAATCTTTCGGCTCATGTTCATTCATAGCGGGTTCACCAGCAGTATTGAAGAAAAAACTAGAGTTATAAGCATAATTGTTAGCACAGAAATTAGTTCTTAGTTATATTTCGAAGATTGCAGCGCAACTTCTGCAGATGATAGCGCTGTTCATCGTTGCGAGGATTGTGGGACCCGGAGTTCTCGGGACGCTCGCATTCGGTCTTGCATTCGTATCAATGTTTCTATTTGTTGCCGATTTAGGGCTTAGTTCAGCTCATGTTAAACTAATATCGGAGGGCCAGGACGAAGCCAGCAGTATAGGCACTTTTTCGGTATTAAAGACCGGAGTTAATATACTGTTTGCTCTGGTAGTATTTGGATATTATCTAATACAGAAACATATATTAGGAATACCATTTGAAAGCAGAGAACAGGAAATAGTAATATTCATATATCTTGTCATTACTTTTATAAGTCAGTTTTTCAGGATTCCAGGCACAACGTTCGCGGCCAAGACGGAGCAGGCAAAACAAGATATTCCAATTTTTATACAAACTTTTCTATTTCAGTTATTCAGGGTAATTGCGGCTTTAATAGGACTGAGGGCAATCGGTATAGCCTTTTCGAATCTCCTGGCAGTATTACTTGTTGTACCAGTCTATTTCTATTTATTCAAAGATTATAAGGTTGGAAAATACAGCAAAGAACTTGCGAAGAAGTATTTTGCAATCTCAGTTCCCGTATTAATAATAATAATCGTGCAGGCGGGCATATATTCGACGGACAGAGTAATACTTCAGTATCTTTCAAATTCGGTTGAAGTCGGGTATTACTCCGCCGGATTTTCAATCAGCCAGTTCATCAAATTGATTGAATCATCAGCAGGTTTACTTTTCTTCCCATTATTCTCAAACTTACTTGCAAGGGGAGAATACGATAAACTAAACAGCGATATTAATAAATATGAAAGGTTCAACGTCGTGTTCATACTGCCGTTGGTCGCGGCTGTATCGATAAGTTCTGATGTTGTTGTGAAGATAGCGCTTGGAAAGGAATTTGCGGGTACTGTACCCGTACTTGGCTTATTGAGCGTTTCCATGTACGTATCACTTGTTAACCTGCCTTATATAAATTTAATTTCCGGAAAGGGATTATTTAAACTTTCCGCAATAATCTATGTATGCTGTTTACCGATATATGCAATAACAACATATTTCCTTGTATCACCGTCATTTTTCGGATTAAAGGGTGCAGGGATTGCGTTGTCATTAATAATCGTCAACATTGTACTCGGGCTTCTATTCGTATATAATGCCAGGAAGAGGGTGCCGGAAATAAAAATCGTGAAGGACAAAATATTATTCACATACGGAATAGGATTGAGTTTAGGGTATTTAATTCTTTACAGGTTACTGCCGGACGGATTCATATTGCATATAATTTCATCGGCAATATTTTTAGTCGTTTATTTTGTTATCGGATACATGTTAAAACTATTCAAGAAAGATGATTACAGAATGGCAATGGAACTGCTGAATTCTAAAAAAATGCTGAATTACATAAACAAAGAAATCACAAATAAGAAATAGAATGAAAGTACCTTTAACCAGGCCGAGTATTTTGCCGGAAGATATTGAATCTGTTGAAGAAGTTATTCGTACAGGATGGGTTGTACAGGGACCGAAGGTCAGAGAGTTTGAGAGCATGTGGTCGGAGTTTACGGGCTCGAAGCACGCAATAGCCGTCAGCAGCTGCACGACGGCGCTACATCTCGCATTAATCGCTGCCGGAATAAAAAGGGGCGATGAAGTAATAGTGCCTTCATTCACGTGGATAGCGACGGCTAATGCAGTTGAATACACGGGCGCGAAGCCTGTATTCTGCGATATCGATCCGGACACTTACAATATTAATCCCGATAAAGTTGAACTATGCGTAACTGAAAAGACCAGAGCAATCATGCCGGTGCATCTTTTTGGTTTACAGGCGGACGTGGATAAGATAAAGGGAATAGCAGAGGCGAAGGGCATAAAGATTATTGAAGACGCCGCCTGCGGATTCGGGGCTTATAAAAGCGGAGTACATTCCGGACTCAAGGGGGACTTCGGGTGTTTCAGTTTTCATCCGAGAAAAGCGATTACGACAGGCGAAGGCGGAATGATAGTCACACAGAGCGACTATGACGCGGCTCTCTTGCGGAGTTTGAGGGATCACGGAGCTGAGGTAAAGGCTGAAGGCAAGGGAAAACCATACTTACTTCCTGATTTTAAAATACTGGGATATAACTACAGGATAACAGATATACAGGCAGCATTAGGGATAATGCAGATGAAGAGGGCGGGAGAAATCATTAAAAAACGGAGAGAGCTTGCATCGCGTTACGATGAGGCTTTAAAGGACGATAGGAGACTCGTTGTTCCCGTTTGTCCGGAAGGTTACGAGCACGGCTACCAGTCTTATGTTTGTCTGTTCAGACCGGAAGAGATTAACTCCGGAAATGCGGATGAAATAAATATCCAGCGCAATGAATTCATGCAATACTTATCCGACAACGGGATTGCGACCCGGCCGGGAACTCACGCGGTACATTTGCAGGAGTATTACTCGACCAAGTACAATTTGAAACCGGAAGATTTTCCTAATTCGTACATTGCCGAAAAATGCACGATAGCGCTGCCTTTATTTCCGGGAATGACAGATGATGAATTTAATTACGTCGCCGATAAAATAAGGAGATATAAAACTTAGCCAATATATCAATCGAACTCGAACGATTAAAACAAAAATGGTGATACTTCCAGTAAAAAGTAATATCCCCGGTATATGTGCGGGATAACAGGAAGTTTTGAAAGCGGGAGACCTATAAGTCTCAGCAGGCTGCGCGAAGCAACCGACATGATTGATTACAGGGGACCCGACGATTACGGATATTTGCTATTAAGTCCTGACGATAAAATCAGGGAGATGAGAAGAAGCGATTCTTTGGACGGTTTAAGCGATATCTCATTCAGCGGAGGGCTGGGATTCAGAAGGTTATCGATACTTGATCTCAGCGAGAGGGGTCATCAGCCGATGCGTGATGCGTCGGGAAAACTCGCGATAGTATTCAACGGGGAAATTTACAATTACATTGAAATCAGGGAGACGCTGAAAGATAAGGGTTATGTTTTCAAGTCCAACAGCGATACTGAAGTAATATTAAATTCTTATATCGAATGGGGAACGGAGTGCGTTTCCAGATTTGAGGGGATGTGGTCATTTTGCATCGTCGACGGAAAAGAGAAAATATTATTTTGCAGTGTCGACAGGTTCGGGATAAAGCCTTTCTATTATCATTTCGGAGCGAAGGAATTCCACTTCGGTTCGGAAGTCAAGCAGGTATTGCATTTAATCGGAGGAAGAAGCGAGATAAACAGGAAAGTACTTTTCGATTATCTTGCGGCGGAGTCTTACGGGAACGAGACCGAAGAGACTTTTTTCACCGGAATAATGAAATTGCTTCCGGGGCACAACATAATTGTGGACACAGGCAAAGCGGAATTTATTTTAAAACGCCGGAAATACTGGGATTTGAAGGTTAACAGGGGTGTAAGCGAACTTACGGACGAAAAATACATAAAAGAAAAAATCCGAGAGTTATTTTTTGAAAGCGTGAAGATGCGTTTGAGGAGCGACGTTGAAGTCGGCACATGTCTTTCAGGGGGAATAGACTCTTCATCGATAGTCTGCGCGGTTAACAGCGTCAACAACCTTGCCGGCAGAAGGCAGAAACTTTTCACGATACTGTCGGGTGAAGGAAAACTGAACGAGTACGAATACGCAAGCGAAGTATCAAAGTGCGTAAACGGCGAGCACATAACCAAGAGGGTAAGTTCATCGGAGTTAAAGCGAGAAATTGAAAATCTCATATGGCATAATGACGAGCCGCTGTTGAAGGCGAGCATGTACGGAGGTTACAGCGCCTACAAACTCGCTTCAGAGAGCGGATTGAAGGTAATACTTGACGGTCAGGGACACGATGAATTCTCAGGCGGATATTCCACACCCCCTTATCCCGAACTTCTGAATGCGCTGAAAAGAAACGGAAAAAAGGATTTCCTCAAATCTCAGATAGAATTCCTGACAGAGAAGGAAAAGTTATCAAAGTACGGGATAATATTTTCCGGATACAGGTATTCATTAAGGAAGATTTTTCATAAAACGTTTGAGAGACGTTTCAGGATGAAATTAAAGAAAACGGCGGCCGGATGGTTCGATAATGATTTCATAAGCGAAAACATACTCAAGTCGCAATTATACGAAAAGCATGATATAGAAGACGAATTCCTGAAGAAAGATGATTTCAAGCGTAAAAGTTACAGACTGACGCGTCGTATAAATTTACCGGGCATACTGCGACAGGTTGACAGGAATTCGATGGCATTTTCGGTCGAAGCCAGGGTGCCGTTTTTAGACCACAGGCTAGCGGAATTTCTTTATTCGTTACCGGCCGAGCATATAATACGGGGGAACGTTACTAAGTACATGTTCAGGGAATCTATGCGGGGTATTGTGCCGGACAGAATTCTAAGGCGTACAGATAAAATCGGATTTTACATTGATGAATATTTACTAATGCGGGAATCAAAAGATTTTATAAAGGAGAAATTTGAGGAACTTGACGGTACGGACGGTATATTCAACCGGAATTATCTTTTAGATAATACAGACAGAATGCTTGAGGATCGCAGGAATTACGACAGCAAGTTATGGAGGTCGTTAAACGGTATTATTTGGAAAAGCAAATTCAAAGTAAAATAATAATGATATGAAAATAAGTATTTTCGGACTGGGTTATGTGGGATGCGTGAGCATAGGTTGTCTAGCCGATCTCGGGCACGAGGTAATCGGCGTTGATACAAACGCTGCAAAGGTAAAGCTTATAAGCAGGGGGAAAGCCACCATAGTCGAGAAGAACATTTCCGAACTGATAAAAAACGGATTCAGTTCAGGAAAGATAACGGCGACGGGTGATTACAAGAAAGCGGTAAAAGAAAGCGAAGTGACTTTTTTATGCGTAGGGACTCCAAATACCGAAGCAGGTCATCTCAACATGGAATACATAAACAATGCGTCAATACAGATAGCTGAAGGCATAAAGGGAAAGAAGGGATTCCATACAGTAATAATAAGGAGCACCGTTCTTCCAGGAACGAACAGAAAGATACAGGAACTGATTGAGAAACGGAGCGGCAAAAGAAAGAACAGGGATTTCTGTGTCGTGTCGAATCCAGAGTTTTTAAGGGAGGGTAACGCGGTTGAGGACTACTTCCACCCGAGCCTAACAGTAGTCGCTTCGGATTCCAGCAGGGGAATAGGCGTAGCGCGGAAAATTTACGAAAGGATAAACGCGCCGTTCAGGGTCGTGAAGATTGAAATGGCGGAGATTCTGAAATTCATTAATAATTCCTTTCACGCATTAAAGATAACATTTGCAAACGAGGTCGGAGCGATATGCAAAAAATTAAACATAGATGCCGTTGAACTAATGGAGATATTCGCATCGGACGACAAACTAAACACCTCGAAGGCGTACTTGAAACCCGGTTTCGCGTTCGGCGGATCCTGTCTGCCGAAGGATCTTAGGGCGTTAAACACAATAGGGCACGACTACTATCTTCAGTTACCGATACTAAACAACATAGAGAATTCAAATTATCTGCAGAAAAAATTCGTTTATGACATCGTAACCGGGATAGGAAAGAACCGGATTGGAATAATCGGATTGAGTTTCAAAGAAGGCACAGACGACTTAAGGGAAAGTCCGATAATAGACGTTATTGAGCGGCTTATGGGCAAGGGTTATAAAGTTAAGGTATACGATGAAAATGTTATTCTCGCGAACATAATGGGCGCGAACAGGAATTTCGTATTCAGCAGGTTGCCGCACATAAAGAACTTAATGACGGATAATATAGGCAGGCTTCTCAAGGAATCCGATATAATTATAATGAATGCGCGATTCAAGGAAGTCACGAAAAAAATCATAAAATCCAGGACAAGAAAGAGCATTATTGATTTAATGCACATTCCTGAAATGAGGGAACTAAAAAATTATCAGGGAATCAGTTGGTAATGAAGATTTTAGTGGTTGCATTCGGAAATCCCGATAACGTTCTGACTCTGTGCAAGCATTTATCGGCGAGAGTCGAACTGACGCTGGTGTTCGCTGTCAGCGGGGACAGATTCCGGCAAGGAGTGATGGATGCCGATTTGTCATTTCTAAAGAACGGATTAAATTCGGACGAAGGAGCAATCAGGAAATCTGCAGGAGAAGAAGTTAATTCATACATTGACGGCAGGTTCAAATTATGGTTTTTAAAGACTCCGAGCAGAAAGTTTATTCACAAGCGCGGCGGAATCTCGAATTTCAGAATTATAAGACAGTCTGCGAGACAGTTATCCGATGTTGACTTCGACGCGGTCCATTTTAACGGTACATCAGGTTTCTTGCTTTACCTGATGAGATACATAAAATGCAGGAAGCGAGTGTGGACACTTCACGATTATAAACCGCACACAGGAGAGGAAAACAGGACGGGAGAATTTCTTAACAGGTTAGTTATAAAATCCGACATAAAGTACATACAACACTACGACTATTTAAGAGAAGAGTTCGCAAGATACTTCAAGGTGAAAATAGACTCGGTATTTCAGGTTTATTCCGGCGCTTTCGATGTATATGAATCATTCAAGCCCGCGGTTACGGAAGTACCTGCGAGGTACATATTATTTTTCGGGAGGTTTTCGAGGTACAAAGGAATTGATTTGCTGGTACGCGCTTTCGGCAAAGTTATGCAAACTCATAAAGAGGTTCATTTAGTAATAGCCGGAGCGGGTGATCCCGGGTTCGAATTAAGGGAATGTGAGAACATCAAGATATTGAACAGGTATATAAGTCCCAATGAACTGGTTCATCTTATAAGGAATTGCATTTGCGTAGTGACTCCGTATACAGATTCGACGCATAGCGGCGTAATAATGACATCATACGCATTCAACAAGCCGGTTATTGCATCCGATACAGGAGGAATAAAAGAAGTAGTAGTCGATAAAAAGACGGGTCTGTTGTTTCAGACGGGGTGTGAAGAAGAATTAACGGCGCGGATTATCGAATTGAGCGGAAACACGAACAAGGTTAAAGAGATGGAATCCAATATAGCGGAGATTAAGAGAGAAGGAATACTTAAATGGGATGCGATAGCGCTGAAAATGTTAAATGTTTATTCGTCATTATAACGTGAGTGAAAGAATAAGAATATTATACGTGACTGACGGGCTCGGCAACGGAGGCAAGGAAAGGCAGATTATTGAAACAATCAAAAACATTGACAGAAGAAAGTTTTCTCCCGGGGTGCTGACGTTTAATTACAATCAGCATTACACGAAAACCGCATCCGAGACCGCGGATTATTTTGAAATAATAAGGAAGGATAATAACGTTTTTAACCCGTTTTTTTCCATCTTCAACACATATGAGAGATTCAAGCCCGACATCACACATTCATTCGACATCATATCGTCGCTTTATTCTTACCTGCCCTCTAAACTTTACGGAAGCAAGATAGTAAATGGATCCATTCAGGATACGGGATTAGATAAAGGCTGGCAGCGGAAAATGAAAATATTGCTGCTCAAACTATCTGATATCGCGATAAGCAATTCCAGAAAGGGACTAACCGAATACGGGGTGAACGGGGAGGTGATTTTCAATTACATGAATATTTCCAGGTTTTTTCCTCCAGACAAGGGGGATAAGTTCAACGTTGTAATGGTCGCGAACTTCACGAAATACAAGGATTACGACTCATTCATCAGGGTAATGAGATTTTTAATACTCGAAAACCTGATTGACGAGGCATACGCAGTAGGATCCGGATACAATTTCGATCATTACAAGGATGTAATAAATTCTCTGGAACCTGAAGTAAAGAACAGAATAATACTTACAGGGAATATAAATAACGTTGAAGAACTCCTGACAAAAATGTCGGCAGGCTTTCTGTTCTCGACAGAAGAATTCAGCGAGGGATTATCAAATTCGGTACAGGAGTACATGGCATCGGGAGTAATACCGATAGTATCGGACATTGGAGCGAGCAATGAACTAATTGACGACGGAATAAACGGTTTCCTTGTTGACAAATACGATACCGAAGGAATCGCGGACATTATAAGAAGACTAAGGGAAGACAAGCAGCACAGGGATAAACTAAGCGAGAACTGCATGATTTCAATAAGAGATAAATTTTCCACAGAAAAAACATTAGGAAGGGTAGAATCGATTTACAAGGAATTAACGGATGAATAGTTTTTTCAAGAAAATAAATTTCGGACTTCATCTTGATCCAAAGATTGAGAAGAGGCTCGACGGCGGAAAATATATACCCGAAGGAAAAGAAACCGTACTGATAATATATGCTGACTTTGAATTAGGGTGGGCGTGGCGTTACGCGAAAAACGAATACGGAGGTGTCGAGAAAGCAGCGGAGCAAGGATTGAAGGAGAGGAACAACATGCCGGTCATACTCGATTTATGCAGCGAGCATAACATACCGATAACGTGGGCTACCATCGGGCATTTGTTTCTTGAATCCTGTTCGAGAAATGCGAGAATGGCACACGAAGAGATCAGGCGCGCAGAATATTTCGAGAATGAATTCTGGAAATACAGCAAAGGAGACTGGTTCGACGCGGACCCGTGCACGGATTACAAAACAAATCCTGAGTGGTACTGTCCGGACCTGATAAGAAAAATAATGGAGAGCGGGGTTAAACATGAGATTGGCTGTCATACATTTTCGCACATAGACTGTACCGATAGATTTTGTCCGCCTGCTGTATTTGATTCCGAGATTGCCGAATGCAAGAATGCGGCATCGTCATTCGGCATCGAACTCAAGTCATTCGTTCATCCCGCGCATACAATAGGCAATCTTGACGGATTGATAAAAAACGGTTTCACGTCATACAGGACCGATTACGACAACATACTGGGCTATCCCGACAAGTATAAGAACAGTTTATGGGAATTGAAAAGCACCTGGGAGTTCGCGCTGTTCAAAGAATGGAGCAGGAAGTATCATGTTTACCGGTATTGTGAAATATTCAGGCGGGCAATTAAAAGCAGAACTGTATGTGTTTTATGGTTTCATCCATCGATGGACATAAAGTTTTTCGAAACAATTTTTCCGGACATGTGCAAATATATAAACGACAACAGGGATAAGATATGGGTGACAACAGCAACGGAATACGTAAATTTTCTCGACGGAAGGGGATTATAAAAGATGAAAAGCGGTTAAGCGACTTATGCGGATTCTAATAATCGCAAATATAAGGAAGAAACAAGGGGGGATAACGACGCAAACGTTTGAACTGGCAGATTCCCTAAAGAGTGAAGGGTACGAAGTAGTTTTAGTTTCGACTCACGGTAATATTAAGGAAAGAGCAAAAGGTTTTGTAACATCGTTCAAAGAAGCGAGGAAAAGCGATTTAATAATAGGAGTCGGGTGCGCGTATTACGGAGTCATACCGATGCTGATTTCGTCGTCGGCATCCCTGATAGCCGGGAAGCGGATTTTATACAATTTCCACGACGGACAGGCGAGGGAATTCCTCCGGAAATACCACGGATTGCTCCGATTATTTTTCGGTAAGGAGAAAATCATTGTCGCGACAGGGTTTCTGAAAAATTGTTTCGAGGAATTTGGTTTTAATGCCGTGTTAATCAGCAATTATCTTAACAAGATTGAATTCAAGGAAAACATGGACTCAGGCAGACCGAGAAAAGTTCTATGGGCAAGGAGTTTCGAGAAACTATACAGACCTGACATTGCTCTTGAAGGCGCGACGGATGCAATTAAAAATGCCGATGCGGAATTTCACATGTTCGGAGGCGGTTCATTGCGAAACGAATACAAGAGCAGGTACGGCGGTACGGCGGGAATAATTTTCCATGACTTCGTTCAAAGGAGCGAATTGATGGAGGAATACAGAAAGCACTCACTTTTCATAAACACATCCGATTATGACAATTTTCCGATGAGCATTGTCGAAGCGGGGATGAACGGAATGTTAGTGCTAACTTCAGACGCGGAGGGAATAAGTTCGATTTACACGAATGACGAAGTAATTTTTTTCAAACGCGGGGATGCAAAAGATTTTAAGGAGAAATTATCCGATGTTCTAAAGGAATTTGACAAATACGCATGCAAAATCGAAAATCTGAAAGTTAAAGTCGGCGGTTTCACGTGGGAAAATACAAGAGAAGAATGGATTTCATTGATTGAAGAAAAAGCAGAGGAACAATAATATATAGCATAATGAATTTTACCAAACTGCTCAAGAATAAATATATAATCCTATTCGCGGTTGCATTTGCGGTCAGGACGGCATATATATTCTTCCCTTCATTCGACGTTTACTCGAAAACCTTTCCCGTGAATTATTATTCGTACGAGCAAATATCCGACGGAAAGACATACGTGAATCTTGCAAACGGAATTCTTGAATACGGTTACCCGTCGAAAAACGGCAGCCTGATAATGTACGGAGGATATGTTTATCCCTTCGTAGTCGCGATGTTCCTGAAATTCTCGATGAATCTGATTCCGCTTTTTCTTTTTCAGGCATTTATATCCTCGCTGCTCTGCATAATGGCAGCGAAGGTATCGGTCAGCATTTTCAAGAACGAGATGTCAGGTTTGATAACGGGCATATTGTGGGCATTCTATTATCCCGCATTTTTCACGATACCGAGACCGCTCACGGAAATGGTTTTCACATTTCTGTTCTTCGGAGGAATATTCTATATATTATCCGTAAGGCATAAGAGAGCGGAATGGTTGATATATTTCATATCGGGAATAATATTTTCAATTGCGACTTTAACGCGCGCCGTATTATTCTATGTATTCATATTTATGTCAGTTACCTACTTCGTATACTTTCTGGTCAGAAAGAGAAAGTACGAATACAGGATAATATTCGCTTTATTGGGTTTTATTATGATACAATTTCCGTGGACATATCTGGGTTACGTTCAGACGGACAGGATAGTATTCGCATCATCCGGCGGCGGGGGAAATCTCGCGATAGGTACGAACATACCCGGAAAGGGTGAGTATTCAAATAAGGAAATTGAGAACATGCCGGATCATCCGAAGAATATTGTTGATAAGTTAAGCAAAGAAAACAACTGGACAAATACACAGAAAGATTCCGCGTATACAGAGATAGCAAAAATTCAGTTGAGGGAAAATTTCAGAGACAGACCATTGAGCGCCGTTAAATTGATGATAGTGCAGATTTCACGTTTCTGGCTTAATGTTCCATTCAGTTACAAGCCCGGTTTAGGCAACATAGCGAATACAGCGATTACTTTTGTTTTACTCATATTCATGATTTACGGATACATAAAAGGAAGAAATAAGAACAAAACGGCTGCGGATTTACTGATTATTCTGGTCATATTGTTCAGTATACCTCATTCCATCACGGTTTCATTAGTTCGTTATTCATTTCCGATACTGCCTGTTGTTTACATATTTTCCGGATACGGGATATATACGTTGATGTCGCGATACGGATTAACCAAGAGATTTGGCGGAGAAGCCGAAACAAATACCAGCGAATGAATACTCAATATTTTGGAAGAAACGTTAGGAAATAAAAGGCTTCACACATTTGTGATACCGGTGTACGGTGATTCACCGTACATTGAGGAATGTATAGCGTCACTAATAAATCAGACTGTGCACTCGGAAATATTTATAACAACACGTCAAAGTACCGAGCGCATCAAGAAAGCGGCAGAGAAATACGGAATAAAATTAATAGTAAACGAAAAATCGGAATGCATAGCGGATGACTGGAATTTTGCGTACAGTATTGCCGGCACAAAATATGTGACACTGGCTCACCAGGACGATATTTATCTGCCGGGGTATACTGAGAGCAACCTTTTTGAGGCTGAAGCCAGCAAGGATGTTTCGATAATATTCACAGGGTATAAGGAAAGGAAAGACTCCGGTATTTCGAGAACGACCCTTAAATTAATAGTCAAGGAATTTCTGCTTTTGCCTATCAGGATACGAAGGAAAGGCATAGCGGGCAGGTTTGCGAAGAATTTGATTTTACGGTTCGGTTGTCCCGTGTGTTGTCCGACGGTGTTTTTCAATAAGGAAAATACGCGCAATTTCGCTTTCGACAGAAATTTCAGAATTAATCCTGATTGGGATGCGTGGCTCAGGCTCGCGGAAGAGAACGGCAGATTTATTTTCAACAGGGGAAAATATCTGGAACACAGAATACATCCCGATTCTGAAACCGCGAAAAACATAGAACAAAGGCGGACTGAAGACAGGCTTATTTTCAAGAGGCTTTGGTATTTTCCAATGTCTTTAATATTATCGTCATTGTATTCGTTAAGTTATAAATCATTTAAATAAACCCCGATGAGAACATGCGTAGTAATGCCCTGTTACAGGACGAAAGACACAGCCGCGGAAGTCATAAAAAGCATTCCCGATATCGTGGAAAGGATTTTCGCGGTTGACGACGGGTGTCCGGAAAATACGGGAAAATATCTGTTATCCGAAGTCAGTGACCCGAGATTGAAAGTATTGTTTCACAACCGAAACAAAGGAGTCGGCGGGGCAGTAAAGACGGGATACAGAGCGGCGCTTGAAGAGGATTACGATATAATAATCAAAATTGACAGTGACGGACAAATGGATACGGGATGTATTCCGCAGTTCATAGAAAAGATAGAGTCGGGAGCGGCTGCATATGTGAAGGGAAACAGGTTTTATTTCCCCGACAATCTCTTAAAGATGCCGAAGTTAAGGATGATAGGAAATTTCGGATTATCTTTTTTAAGCAAACTCGTGAGCGGCTACTGGGAGTTGATGGACCCGGCGAACGGTTACACGGCGATATCGAATCCTGCTTTGAAAGTACTTCCTCTTGACAAGATTGACAACGGATATTTTTTCGAGAATGACATTTTGTTCAGATTAGGCACATTCAGAGCAGCGGTAGATGAAGTGCCCGTGGATTCAATTTACAAAAATGAAAGAAGCAGCATGAGAATACCCGGGATACTTGTAACATTTCCGTTCAAGTATTTCATCAGATTTATCAAGCGGATATTTTACAACTATTTCCTCCGGGATTTCAATCTCGGTTCCATTTACATTTTAATCAGCACATTGCTTCTTTCATTCGGGACGGGATTTGGAATATACAAGTGGGTTATCAGTTACGAAACGAACGTTCCGTCGACCGCGGGTACGGTAATGATTCCCGCCGTACTCGTAATATTCGGGATGCAATTTCTCTTATCGGCAATAAATTTCGACATGAATTACAAGCGCAGACTCGTGCCAAAAAGCAAGCAGGATGTACGTAACGAGAGATAAAAAACATTATGAAAGCGAGGAGCATCCGGTATTAAAGGGAGGGCTCGAGAAACTATTCCCGGCAGACCAGTTGTTTTCAGTAGAATCCTCATTAGATTCGGTCATACCGTGGCTTGAATACGTAACCGGGATATCGGGTAAAAAAGTATTTGTATTCGGCACCGGGTTAGGGGGCACGGCTGTTGCCTGCGCTCTGCATGTTGGAAGCGGCAAGGTTTACGGTGTTGACATAAGTGAAGACGCGATAAGGAAGACAATGATTAAAGCCGAAGCATACGGCGCAGCGGATAAACTTGAACTGTACCACTCCGAAGACACGTATCCGCTGAAGTATGAGGATAATTATTTCGATATATCCGTCATAGCCGCGGTAATCGAACACATAGTAACCGACAGGAAAAAATATTTGAGAGAAGTATACAGAGTAACGAAGGAGAACGGGATAATTCTAATCACAGGAACACCAAACATAATTTATCCGAAGGACATGCACACGACCGGACTATATTTCATACCCTGGCTGCCGCGCAATGCGGCATACAGGTACGCGCTTAAAAGAGGGAAGTGGGTAGAAGGAAAGGACCTTGAACTGGCGGGAAGGAAAGGAACGTCATACTGGCACATCAAGAGATGGCTAAAAGGACTCAATTATAAGATAATAAATCTCGAAAAGGGATTTACCTCTAACTACATCAGACAGCATGGAAGGCTTATGACAAGAAAAAGGAAATTATTGTTTTTGCCTTACAGAGCAGCCGAGAGAATACTATCGGGCTTATTCAGAATACCTATAGCGGCATTTTTGCCGTACATAAATCATTTATACATCAGGAAGATAAAATAGATGTGCGGAATTTGCGGAATATTCAGGACAGGGCAAAATTCTGATAACGAAAGAAGAACCTCCGAAATGATGAGCGCGATGAATCACAGAGGTCCCGACGACAGGGGTCTCTGGAGCGACAATAAAATCGCGATGGGATTCGTGCGTTTAAGCATTATCGACCTGAGTTCAACGGCGAACCAGCCGATGAAGGACGAAAACGGCAGGTATGTAATCACGTTCAACGGCGAAATTTACAATTACATAGAGATAAGGGAAAAGTTAAAAGAGAAAGGGCATTCTTTCAGGACGAGTTCGGATACCGAAGTATTATTGAAGTCTTACATCGAATGGGAGAAGAACTGTCTCGAAATGCTGAACGGGATGTTTGCGTTTGCAATTTATGACAGGTACAGCGGAAGACTAATGCTTGCAAGAGACAGGTATGGAGTTAAGCCTCTATATTATTACTATAACGGAAACATTCTGATATACGCGTCCGAAATACAGCCGATACTAAAAGTGATGCCCGAGTTGAAGGAAGCGAATGAAGAAGCGGTGTTCAATTATATTGTATTCAACAGAACAGATTACAGCAACGACACGTTTTTCAAGAGGATAAAGAAGTTAGGCCACGGATGTTACGCGGAAATCGACAACGGATTTAAATCCGGAAAATGGTACGACCTTAAAGACAGGCTGAAGAATCACGTTAATACGGGCGGTCTACTTGAAAAACTGGAATCATCGGTGAAGTTAAGGCTTAGAAGCGACGTACCTGTCGGTGTCTGTCTGAGCGGCGGTCTGGATTCATCGGCAATAATGTCAATACTGACGAGAAAATTCGGGAGACGTGACATCAATTCGTTTTCCGCCGTGTACGGCGCGGATTTTAAGTATGACGAAAAGCGTTTCATATCGGAATACGAGGATGAAATTGACAAAATGTATTACACAACGCCGACGTACAAGACATTGTTCGACGACAAGGAAAAATTCATAAACGCACAGGGCGAGCCCATACCCTCGACGTCACCGTACGCGCAATTTAAAGTGATGGAACTTGCAAGGAACTACGTGAAAGTAACTCTTGACGGGCAGGGCGCCGATGAGGAATTGGCGGGTTATCATTATTTCTTCGGCAATTATTTCAAGGAACTTCTCATCAGATTCAGGCTCGCGGCGCTTGCATTAGAAATTGTAAGTTATAGAAAACTACATCGTTCGAATTATGCCTACAAGACATTCGCATATTATTTACTTCCCGCTTTTTTAAAGACGAAACTCCGGGGAGACAAGGCGGGGTATCTTGTCAAGGAGTTTTACGGAGAGTACAGCAAGAACAACATAATCGCAGGAGAACTGTATTCTTCCGGTTCGCTAAA
>AMWB02048740.1_pt1 | contig 23256 bp, 11 predicted proteins | sample 200311 | NCBI WGS metagenome assembly AMWB02 (sample SAMN02737377, study PRJNA173069) | bioreactor metagenome | biome: anode biofilm in microbial fuel cells | place: USA: California | collected 2010-12-16 | reverse complement strand
GTTTTGCCAGAACATTCTCAACAAGCCATGTTTTCCCTACCTGGCGGGCCCCACGAATTATAAGCGGCTTACGACGCGACGAATTTTTCCAGCCTGCAATCTGTTTTTTAGCCAAACGTTGCATGCAATATTCTCCCTTGTTTCAGATGTTAGTACCTTAGAAATTCTTTTCTTGTTTTCTACCCCTCAAGGGGGCACTGAAAAGAGTAAGAAAGAATTTCGTGAAGGTACTAATCCCCGCGCTTTGCGGGGATTAGTACAGAGTGTACAACACAACCGTATATTACAGTCGTAAAAGATGAAAAGTCAATGGTGATTAGACTATTGTGAGGTAATAAGTCAAGGCATTATGTCTTCTTGATGCAGGGAGAGCACAATCAACTGTCCAGATGGCCAATATACAAAACCATCTTTGTTTGGAAGTTGCTGACAAGTTGAGCTCCGGGGTTGTAATCTTCTCTTCCAACCTCGTGATATTGGGTTGAGTAATCGATTGTAATAACAAATAATAAGTGGTATCGATATAGCGACAAGTATTCGCATGGAACACCTGCCAGGTCATGTTGGTAACATTATTATTACGGTCATGTTGCGAATGTCATCTAACATTAGTGCATATTTTGAAATCGATGGGTGACGGTGGAGTGGAAATATGTTGCCTTTTGAAGCCCGCTCGGCAAAGGTCATTCCAAATGATGTCATCTTTCTATATATCATCCCAATCAGGGGAGATATACAGGTCAGCTGAATAACTTGTTATGAGAACAAAATATGACCCTTCACGAATTCATCACATTTCTCAATGAGAATTCAGGTGCTCTAACTGTGGTATTTACAGCAGTTGTTACTCTATCAACTGTTGTATATGCCATACTTACAGCAGTATTAGTTTCTGAAACAAAAAAAATGCGTGAAGTTCAGACAGAACCTAAAATTCAGATTCAAATCAAACCACTAGAATTCTCAATAAATATTGTCAGATTGGAAGTTAAAAATATTGGCTATGGTCCAGCCGAAAATGTCTCATTTAGTTGTGACGTTCTCTCTGGAGGCGAAGATGGAAGCAACTTGCTAAAAGAATTTACAAGATCCAATTTTTTCAATAGTGGCCTTAAATACTTTGGCCCTAATCAAGTAATGTATTCTGGTTACACTCAGATGAGTAAAAACGGAAACAAGAAAATGGAATGCTCTTTCTTATTTAAAGTCTCGTTCAAAAGCGTGACGGGAAAGAAATATAAGGAAAAATGCCTAGTCGATATGTCTGAAATGAAAGGTCTTTCACAACTTGGAAAACCAAATCTGTATTCTATTGCTAAGAGTTTAGAATCAATTGAAAAGACGTTTGGTTATTTGACAACAGGTTTTAAAAAATTGCATACAAATATTTACTCTAGTAGAGATCGTCAGAAAGAGTATGAAGAGCAACTAAAAATGATGGAAGAATATGAAAATAAAGAAAAAAACTCATAACCAATCGTTCCAGTGGACTCGCTGAAGCTCGCCACTGAACTCCACGTTGTGCAACTAGAAAATATACAAATGACCAGAGAAGAACTCATAGCAATTATTGCTAGATCAAAGATATTCCAGCACTGGCACTGGTTCGCTTGGCATTTTCAGCACTCCTTGAGGGGGGCACCTAACACTCTTGCTGATTCGGTCATTGACACATGCCTCATATGTGAACGGCGCATTCCAGGTTATGCAGAACGTACAATCAACTTGCTGGCTAATATCGGAGGAAGGGAAAAACACCTTCCTGATTGGGAGCAACTTCTTCAAGTTCTAGCCGAGCTTCTAGTTGTTGGCTATTTGGCGGGCCTAGATTGGGGGCAAGAAGTCACGTTTGAATCAGAACCAACTGCTCAAAAGGGCGGAAAAAACCCCGAAGCCTTAATTCGCAGTGGTGAAATGACATTGGCAGTTGAAGTAAAGGCGCCAGCACTTTTTTCCCACCAAGAAGCACGTTCCTCAAATGCTGAACAAGTCGCTTCTAGGTTTGCGCCACAAGAAAAGATTTCAGGTCTACTTCAAGACCCTGAAAAAATTACTTACCCTCGAGACAACCCGATAAAGGATTTTTTGGTAAGCGCCCAATCTAAACTTGAGCAGTTTGAACAGGAGCCTAACTTTGTCGGTGTATTAGCTATTGTGTGGGACGATTTTATATACGAACCAATATCAGCCCTCCTTCAACCGGACAGTGGCCTCCTAACTGAAAACAGCTTTTACAAGAACAAAGATGGCAAGCCAATTACATTCAGCGCAGTAGGTGCTGTCCTCATCATTAGGCAGTTGCACCAATTTGTCCGAGCATGCAGAGACGAACAACTTGCCGACGAGCTTCGTCACCCTTTGCAATACGACATTGGAGGCGGGTTTCCACCAAAAGTCTTGGTGGTCAACCCTTTCTCTGAGCAGTTGACATCAGACCTCTATAAGATTTTACAGGCTGAGGCTCCGTCACGTAAACTTGGAGCTGAATATTCACCAAAGGAGTTGATTTGGTGGTTCTAGCTACAGTAGTCCCAACAAACGCCTACACCCGACGGCGGGAAGCTGCGTTCTTCAAGCGTAGTTCAGTGGCCGCCGCGGGTGAGGCTCGACGTTAGACCACACGGATTACATGACGACTAAGAGAAAACGTTCTCAGGCAACAAGCAGGGAAGGAGTCAATTTCGTTCGAGGGGTGGTCGAGCGCCATAACTCCACATTTCAGGAGATCGACCTCCATAATGATCTTGGAAATGACGCTTATGTCGAGTTTGTAGTCGAAGAAAGTGCTACTGGATGCTGTGTAGCGCTGCAAATCAAATCGGGGACGTCTTATCGCACTGATTCTGGCCGATATGGATTTCAGTCAGACCAAAATCACTTCGAGTACTGGGCCTCACACACCTTGCCAGTTCTGGCCGTAGTATTTGATCCAGAAAGGGAGAAGGCGTTCTGGACCGATATCACGGGTCATCTTCGTGATAACCCTTCAAGCATCAGCGATGGACCATATACGATCTACACAGATCAAGAATTTTCGGACGCTACACTCTCTATATTTCGCGATCAATGTCTTCGATATAGAGATCAGTACAGCCGTGAGCCGAATTTCGGGCGGGCAATCGAGAGCTTTTCAGCACGAGAAGACGTAGAACGGTGCTTTGATGGCCTGAGTGCCCTATTTGCATACCACCGAAACCAGCCTGCCACGTGGTATTACCTCATTTCTTGTTTGTCGAACTACAGAGGGCACACTGTTCTCCGTGCTCTTGTTGCTCGACTTTGTCATATCCCGGGTCATGGTGATATTTTTTGGAGCAAACAGAATATCATAGATGAACATGTACGCCGCTTTGCTCTTCATTTTATGAAAGAACGATTTGACCGCCGCGATGCCGTGACGTTACTTTCTGTAATAGATGATGCCGGCGTGGACCGGGGAACGATAGGACAATGTGTGCATACTCTTGTGGATACCATGGCTGCCACATACGAAGTCATGGAGTCCATCGCCAAGGATGACACTCAAACAGAGCGTATCCGTCACAGCTCGATATTGTTCGCAGTAAGCTCAGCACAGTCCAAATCAGCAGCTACTGCTCTCGAAGTCTTGAGTCGCATTCGGGCCTCTATTGATGACGTGGAATTATCCGCAGTACTTGAGTGGCTCGAAGGGGACGTTCGGCAATATGGTTATGTGTCATTTTACTGATGCAGTTAAACGGTGGGCCTGGCCTAACAAGGCTAATACAGCGGACGCAAAAAGCTGCACCGCTGATTAGTGACGTCACCAAGTAAAGATAGCTCCTATAAACCGGGAAAGACTAATTGGAAATAGTGTACCCCTGATAATGAGGGTAGAAAGGTGTTGTAGTTCCTCAGAGTTGGCTTGCAGAGCGGGCTCCAAACTGTCACCACCGGTGTAAAGTGAATCCACCAACAGAAAAGAGACCTACTTGACCGTTATTTATTCGTTGCCCGTGGCATCCATTTTTTTCTTTCAAAAAAACCTCAACGCCAGCCGGGAAATGGCTTTTTAAAGAAAAAATGTTTTCACATTAGAGTCCTGCGAGCACTTTTCCGATATAAGGGTGGGTCGATTTTAAATCGGTAGTGACAACTGACTGTGATCCCCAAGCTAATCAGGTGTATTCCGCCTTTCCTGGGCTAACCGGTAGAGATATCGACCTTATTGGTAATGTCCATTACCTCTTCTTGCAAATATGTCAAAAAACATGCAAATGCCCGCCTTTAACTCAGCCAATACGTTTCAATGTACCTTCTTTCTGGAGCTTCTAAAATTTTTCCCGACGTTTTCCCCGACGTTTTTCCCGACGTTTTTCCCGACACTGTCGGTAAAACTGTACCATCAAGTTCCTTCCTGTGCACAATAGCCTTGAACAGACATCCGTCACGATCATCGGTAAAATCAATTTCAGGCCATTCGTCCAAGGCTCGTGTAATTCACTCAGGTACTCCCACAATGGCAGCAACAACCCTTGTGTGAATAGATTGAGCTATCTTCACTAACGAGAAAGCGTTGTGTAATCGCTCGTTTCCGATTGGTTTTTGTTGTAAATCTTTACGGATATCTTTTAATCGTAAAATTTTATTACGATTTTTTCTGCTCAGTAACTTTTCATACCAGACATCACGGGTCAGATCGAGCCAGGCCTCGGCAACTTTATCCAAATCAGGCCGTCCTTGGTCATTATCGGGCACGGACAAGAGTTTCAGAACATTTGTAATTAAATCTTTTCTCTCCCAATCTTCGCTTTCTTTAGCCTTCTTATCATAATAATCGAGCACAGCCTTCATCTCATACAACGCTCTTTGTTTCTTCCTCGGTAGAAGCTCTTTTTCTGTCGCCAATATTTGGTTCAAAAACTTTTCGATGAGAAGGGATGCTCGAGAATCCATCTCCCTGCTTTCCACATTACCCTGTAAGTGTTCTTTCAATTTTTGAGCGACATCTGCGAGATGAGTAACTGGCTTTGCCTTCCAGTTGTCAAGATAAACCCATTTAGGTGCACCCCGATCAACACCGCCAATAGCAAAAAAGGCCCATGGTCGCCCTGATTTTATCAAGCTAACCGAGGAGATCACTCTCGCTTTTGATCTCTTTAATTGGTTGTATATCTCGACGGGTACAATGCCGATTTCCGGGTCAACAAGCTCTTTAACAGGTTGAAAAGCATCTTGAATACCATCCCAACTTTGTCCAGCCTTATCTAATTCGTCCAGCTTTTCGACCATCTCTTCAGCCGTCGAAGGTGCTGTATCATTCAACTCCTCTGGAATAAGATTCTCCGGCAATTCGAGATTAGAGCCCAAAATATCTTTTACCTCTGAATATCGACGAAAGAATTTACGGTCGGTCTTGAGGGAATACGCATCACTGTCCTCTGGCCACCACACCTCTATCTCTTTATGAGGGCTATTCATACGATCCACTCGACCAACCCTCTGCTCTGCAATGCGAATCACACTTGGCATATCCAATAAAAGAACAGCGGAAGCCTGTTGGAGATTTAGCCCCTCAGACATAGCGTCGGAACAGAGGGCAATAACGCCATGGGCTTCTGAACCTAAAGCAAAGAGCCTATTCACTTCACTTTTGTTTTTTGTTTGAGTACCAGTAGCTACTATCGACCTGATATTTCTGTCAATTTCTTCGATGTTCTTTTTTATGATTTCCAGACTAATGAGACAACTGTCGAAAGCCAGTAGAAGGGGATGCTTTTTTATCAGCTCTGCAAGTCTTAATGCTTTGGACTGTTCTCGCTGATCAGAGATCTGTTCAACAAGTGCTAAAATCTCGTTATAAATTTGAATCTCTTCTGCAATAGCCAGACGGTGCGCTTCGCACTCATTCAGCCATTCCGGCAGCTTTTTCACTAATGAACTCTCGCGTATTTTTCCGGCTCCTTCAGAAAGAGTACGGATCACATTTCCGCTATCTTCCGTTTTAATTCGATCAACGATACCAAACTGGTCACAAGCCACCTGCGTACCCAAAAGATGTTCTACCAATGCAGCTTTGGATGAGCGCAGACGTGACATAACATGGTAAATTGCCAATCCTCTTGCACCCTGAAGCCGCCCCTGTATATACTTATCTTCGTTAATGTCACCCCGCCAACCAGCAGGAATTTCAATACCTGACTGCAGATTCAGCAGGCCTCTCAGTGTTGCCGCCAGCTCACGAATCTGGCCAGCTAATTCTTGATCCCGTGCAGTTTCCCTTGTTTTATATGTCCTTGGTTTATGGATGGGATATCTGCACTTTTCCCCCCTGTCATCACAGTAGGCATCTGGATCCTCATCAACCATTCTATTCAGGACTGATTTGGTTCTGCGAAGAGTAAATCTCTGCACCTCTTTCTGCAAAATCTTTCGTTCTTCCGGGGTAGTGATAAATTGGTTACTTTCTGAGCGCATACGTCTTTCAAGTCGTTCAAAGATCTTTAATGCAGAATCTTCAAGATTGTCAGCACCAAGAATATCAACGATCCTCAATAAGTCCCGAGCGCCCTTGTTTATTGGTGTGGCGGTAAACATAACCACAACATCAGCCATATTACCGAGCAGACTGCGAGTTCGTGATGATTTTTGATTTAAGAAATTATGTGCCTCATCGACGGCAAGAGACTGAGCTCTGCGTATGGTACTGATTGCATCATCACTTTTTTCCGATCCCTTTCTACTCAACAGGCCATGCGACAGAGTCGACAGCGGCAACCCACACTCAACAGCCTCCCTTCGCCAGGCGCTCTCAACTACCTTAGGAGGTGAGACAAGGACAGTAACATCCTTACGAACCCTACCGGTGCTCCAGATTCTATCCATGACTGAACGTAAGAGATGGGCACCCATTCTCGTTTTGCCGGCACCCGTCGCATCGGCAACAAGAACACTGCCAACATTCTCAACCATCCACAAAGCCTGAGCAATCCCAGTTTTCTGCGACGGCCACAATTGCTTTCCGCTGCTTACATAACCAGTCTTGATATATTTCTCAGCCCAATGCCCTTCAAGCAATTCAGCACATGCTCTGCCAAGAGCCTCCTGCCATGAGACTACACTGAGCAACATCTCGAGCAGTTCTAGTAATTCTTGATTATAATTCTCACCGAGTGCCCAATAGTTTTTGGCTATCTGCCAGGCTTCATTGTATCGTTTTTTATCGGCAATGGCCTCAAACCGGACATTGGCTTCCAGCTGACTTTGTTGACCAGTAAAAGAAAAATTGCTTGATCCAAGCGTGATTGCGCCATCTGCAACATAGATCTTGGCATGAAGTTTATGCTTTTGGTCAGGAATATATCTGCTTTCTAACCTGCCTTCCCGGATCATATTGATAAACAGAACAATCTTATGACACAAACGTAAGGATATGCCTTTCCCCAGCCAGTAGTCAGTGACCTCCTGTGGAAACTTGGAGGATCCAAAACTATAATCTTTTTTTCGAGCTGGGCTTGGTTCGCTTCCAAGGAGAATGTGTATACTTTCTGGGTTATTGCTTGGTAGACCTGCGACAAAATCGATCAAGAAATCAAGTGAAGTAAAACCGGTAATTATGAGGGGAGACGTTGATGCTTTTAGATCTTCACGGACAATATGTTCAACTCGCTTGCCACCAAAGTTCAATGGAAAGCGCTCCGGATCGGGCCAATCTGAAATTTGACGGCGTTTGGCGGCATGAACTATTTCATCATCAAATAAAGTTAAAGGAATTCCTTTAATCAAGAGTCACTCCTAATAATCTTAAAAATCACCGTCTGTTGATTTAAAATCCTTGCCAAATTTATGGTGCATTGTCCTGTGACTTTTTCATGTTGATTTTCTACTCATCATGAATGGAAAATCCGTCGTTATCTCCATTTCTCATTCCAGAAAACAATTTTCCCCTATCAGTAATCTGTCCACATCAAGTGATAGGTCAAAAGGAACGACCAATAGTTGAAAACCATTTTCATATTCTAATGGTGGCAAAGGCTTAGTGAAGTTGGCTGATTTCGGATAGATCAGGTACACTTCCTTCTTATCCTGGTCATGAAGATACTTTTTCCCATAGGCAAACATCTGGTACAGGTCTGCTTGCCCGATAGACGAATAAAGAGGTAATGAGCCATCCTCCCCCAACAGCTTCCATTTAGTGTCAGCAACCACCTTTATTTGATCTCGCCTGAGAACAAGGTCGGGTTTCATGAGAAAATGGTTTCTACCTCCCTCTCGCATGAGATAATGATCTCTCGCCTGGGTTCGAATCTGCCAGCTTGGATGCAATGCTCTCATCCGAGATGCGACATAGTCTTCAAAAATCCTCTCCATTGGGAAGAGCAGCGATAGGGACCGCGTAGGACCAGCAGTCCCCAGAGGGCTTTGATCAAGCAGGATGATACGGCACCAATCAAGGACATGTTCATAGTAAACCATGCTCCTTTCCTTTGAGCAGCGGCCAAGGTCGGTGCGTATATCTATTGCAGGCGGAACATCATCAAAGGCAAAAAGCAATTCCCGGCATAGTCGCTGGTTCCGACTCTGCAAGACAATGACGCTTATTTTCTCTAAGGCACTGCGGATCAAACGGTTTTCGGGCCGGTTCACTTGAAATTCATCGTATTCCACATAGAAACGTTGCTGATTGACAAGATTATGGCGGATCTGGTCTGCAATCAAAAGCTTGCCTTTCATAAAGCCAAGGTTGTTTTGCGTAACCACATAGTCAGAACGGATGCCACGTTTGACCAGTTTATTCACCTGCTGGAGAAAATAACTGACAAACACCTCACTCAAGGGCATAGAGACATCAGCCAGCAGGGCTCGGTCACTTTGTCGGAATGGTGAGTTAGCAAGATAACCCAGCATTCGAATGAGGATGTTTCTGACCTGATCTGAGCCTAGTTCCTGGCCATGACCACTATAAATCTTAGGAAGGATCTCAATCTGTGTTCCAGATGGTGTCTGGAGAACCCCTACATAGTTTTGCACCTGCAGCGAACGAACTCCTTTAAACATAGAAGGCTTCAGGAAAAGACAGTGCCCACTGTCCTCTGCCAAAAAACATAACCGCGATTCAAAAAAGTCGAAGTCCGCCGAACTGATGGCAACAGCCTTCTCCCCGGGGGAAAACGAGTCCCGTTCCCGCACAAGATGGCCGTATTCCCTGATCAAAAGGGCCATGGATCTGCCTATTCCTCTTTCAACGCCGCACTATTGTAAATTCCTATATAGGCATCCGGATCGGTTAGAGCATCTTCATTGCGTACATACTGATGCACTCTATCCAGGCCGTACATGGCTAGGTCTATGGAGTTGCCAAATAAAACGCTGCCATTATTTTCCAGTTCCTCTTCATGGATAAACTGGGCTTCCGGTCTCTCTGTTTTCTGATTGTCGCCGAGCACGAGTCTGATCTTCTGCCAGTCTTCAAAGAAATATTCCGCCAGTAACGGTATAATTTTATAAGAAAAAATAGAAGCCAGGTTGTCGAGGCTTGGCTCTTCCTTTAAAGGTATAAAGAAGGCATGGCCAATGGTGTGCTCCCGGTCATACAAAGCCTCTATTCGCTGATTCATTTTTTGCAAAAGCTCATCGATTTTAATTTCCCCGATTTCAATACCTACAAGCAGGTCATGCTCCGGCATCATTTCCTCAAATTCAAAGCGCCGCCGCAGCGCTGTATCCATCAAGGCAAGGGAGCGGTCAGCAGTATTCATGGTGCCAACGATATGCAGGTTTGCCGGTATGCCAAACTCCTCCCGTGAGTAGGGCAGCTTGACTGTTATTTCGTTCATCTTGCCGAGGCGCTTGTCCGGCTCGATCAAGGTAATGAGTTCACCAAGCACCTTGCTGATATTGGCCCGATTGATTTCATCGATAATGAGGACATAACGTTCGGCCTCTGTCGGTTGTATTGCATCTCCATTACCGCCCAACAATTTCTCCAGGTAATCCATATTGAGGTGGGAAGAAGGAAGACTGTAGATAGATTGTTGTGAGAATTGTTTCGCCCACACCTTTTCCACCGGAATAGCGGCGTCTCGGATCAACCATTTTACTGTTCGGAAATGTTGATATCCTTCTCCAGGCAGTAGGTCCGGTCGGTATTCATACTCTCCAGTCACTTGACCGATGGCTTGAATCTGGCTGAGCCCTTTGGGGACAATAACAATATCACCGACATCAACATAATTTTTAAACCAGAACAAGGCCTGTATGGCAAATCTCTTATCAGCATGTTCAGAGCCCTGTTCAGTCATGAGTTGCTTGATTGCATCTCGGGCTGGTTCCCAATCCTTTTCTTTGGGAAGTTTGGAAAAATCAACATCGCCACCCCAACCCATGGCCAGATAGTCATTTTCAAAACAATATGATTCCACTTCTGGGTGGTACTTCCCGCCAACCGACATCTTGTAAAATTTTCTCCCTTTAAGATCAATCCCTGTAGTTTTTGGACGATGCAGATCATCAACGGCGGTACGAGCCAACGAACAGATTTTTTTGAATAAACCGTCCTCCACTTTATAGATAAGCTGCTCGTGCTCAGAATCACCCTGCACTGTCAGCTCCGGCCGGATACCCTCGATAAATTCCTCGTAACTGAATGATTGATGGAAAGAAACAAAACTGATCCGTTTCTCAGCTATCAACTCCCGGTAACGCTGCATTAAGACTACTCTGTCAGCAGGGCTGCTACCATCGCAGATCTTGACCGCACGCTCTGCAGTTTTGTAGGTTTTACCAGTTCCAGGAGGACCGTAAAGTATCTGATTGAGAGGGTAAGATGTCATGATGTTTTCCAGCGGAGAAATGTAAGGGGGTGTTGTATCTGTGCCTGTTTTGCGCTGCTCATCTTCAGTGGGAACATGCAAAGCTGACCAGACAAAACTTTGCACATCGATCATATCCTGCGGTGCCAAGCCGTCCTCAACAAGTAATTGGTAGATCTCTCCGGCTAACCGCTGCACACGGCTATACTCTTCAAGGGCTAGACTGTCGTTATTGAATTTTTCGAGGCTGAACAGCTTCAGAAGTTTGCTTACTTCTTCGGTTTTGATGAAGAAATGTATCTTCGGGTCACTGAGGAACAGGAAAAAAGTGGTCAAACTACGGGTGGCTGCCGGGCCGCATTTGCCATCGTCAGAGTGTTGATGCAGAAAATTGACAAAGTCAGGAATTCGCACATCTAAACCATCGGCTGGATCAGTCAGCCTGGAAACGGCTTTGGCAAATTCTATCTGGCCTCTGTCATCCATTTTTTTTGCAAATTCTGAATATCGCCAGCCCACAAGATTCTGTGGAGCGTTATCGCTGATTAGTTTACGTGAGAACAAAGCCGAAAGATCCTTGCCGAGCTGAAGTAGTTCTTCTTCACCAGATACCAAAGGGTGTAACCGGGGAGTAATTTCTTTTGCATAGATAGTGCAGAGTTCCTGTTTATAGTTCCGCTCTTCTTGCAGGTAGTTTTCGGTAGGGTTGGTAAAGGTCGAAAAGTCAGGAAAGTGTTTAAAGAAGTCTGTCTTGATCTTGGCATAGGATTTCTGGATCGCACCTTCTTTCCATACAACATTCCCAAACTCAAGTAGATCCTGTCCGTTGCGCAGATCCATGACTTTTTTGTAAAGTAGAGGGAAGTCTGGTTTTGTTGGACAATTTATTCTTCGAGTTTGCAAAAAATGGCAAAGGACTTCCTTTTTGAATATATTAATGACAGTGGGTTTGATTCTATCCTGATAAATGTTGGCTATTTTCCATTTGTAGGCTTCATTTAAGTCCACCCGTGCTATCGAATCCAGGTCACCCTGTTTAGCTGCTTGAGCAATTTTGTGTATCAATGATTTGACAGTAACGAATGCTTCATCCGGTGTTTCACCATATTTAGCTAGCCAGGTAAAACTCTCATCATTTCTATGGTGCTTAGTTTTAGTAGGCTCTTTTCTATCTAACTTACGGGCAAAGATACCAAACTTTATAGGAGAACCACCCCAGAGGGATCCAAATCCGTCAAGCCCAGACTTCATCAACCAAGTGAAACAGTCTTTTGAGTCAACCTGGGTATATTCCTCCAGGGTCATCGAAGAGATCTTTTCCATAGGGAAAAGTTCGAGAAATTGATCCCAGAGTGCGTATTGCTGTTCTATTGGCTCGTTCATTGTTTTCTCGATAGAGGTGAATTCAGGTCATTGCTGCACTGTTTCTTGGCTTACTGCCTGCTCGACTATGGTGTCGGCTAGGTGGAATTGGGTAGTTTGGGCTTTTGAGAGGTGGGTTTTGAGGGAATCGCACAGGTTCATCAGTTCATCGACTTTGGTAACGATCCGGTGTTGTTCAGAAAAAGGAGGAATACTTACTACAAAGTTCCTAATAAGACTCAAATTTAGATTTCCTTGAGAGACTCCTTTTCCGTAAGTATTTTTTTCAGAGTGCCTGCGTCCAAGAGGTGAGTTGAGCCAGATCAGCAAATATTCAGGATTTATATAGTCCTTAAATGGCTTTAAAAGACCTACGCTTACATAGATAGCAAATTCTAAGTTAGTATCAATTACAGCAGCTTCCCCAATACCAGCGCCAACTCGTGTCAGTAAAATATCCCCCATCTCTGGTTTACGATTTTTTATATAACCTTGATAATCCTCTTCGGACACCCATCGATGATTTTCAGGCATGAACTTAAAAGGTTTAACATTCTGCGCCGAAATAAAAATTCGACCACTTTCCGTGTAAGTTGGGGTTTGATGGGTGCCATCTGTAATCAAAGAACAAATATCAACAATTCTGGCCCATTCCCACTCATCTGGTATTCGAAAGGCCTTTTCCTTCACTTCAATTTCAGAAAGTTCCTGCTGTTTCTTAATTTCTCCCTTTTTAAACAGCTGTGCTTTTTCTTTCGCAATCTTCTCAAGCAAAACACTAGCAGGTTCATCATCAGGGGCTTGAGATACAAGTTTGCCCATGACGGCGAGTTGAAGGATGGTTTGTTTGAGGTGGTCGATGCTTTGTTCGTTGGTGAACAAGATGTCGAAGTTATCCGCGATGCCTTGCCATGTCTCGACGAATTCAGTTTGGTCGGCCGCATTGGTGAGGGTGGTGAGCAGAGTTTCTACCAGGGTTTGGTGTGTGGCGCTGCTGTCGGTTTGTTGCTGCTCAAGCTTGTCACAGAGGGCCATTAGTTCATCGACTTTGGCTACTATTCTTTGTTGTTCTGCTAGTGGGGGCACCGGTAAAGGTAAGGCCACTACGGCACTGGTGTTCAATTCCACCTGTTGTGTTGTCCCTGAGACTAATGAGTTTTCACTAGAGGGATTAATTCTCAGCTGGACACCTGGTGCAGCCACATAACACCACAAAAACCTACTATCTACATTTAAAGGCCGAATAACAGTCACATGAGAATCAGCCACCAGTACATTAGATTTAACTTCACCTTGCAATACATTGATTCTCCCTACAGTACCAGTACCAGTAGAATTCCATAAGAGGTCATATTGCTGAAGAAAACGCTCTGGGTGATATGCACCTAAACTTTCGTCATTAACGTGGCGAGCTGGAGACAAATCGAAGCCACTCCACTGGATGCACTTCTGCGAAATAACAGATACACGCCCACAATCCGCATACTTAGGTCCCTTACCTCGTTGAATATAAGATGAAACATCTTGGAACCTTGCCCATTCCCAACCACTTGGAAGCTTAAAAGCTGCTTCATCATCCTTTACTTTGGACAATCCCTTCTGTTTTTTGATCTTGCCTTCTTTCACCAACCGTGTTTTTTCTTCAACAATCCTTTTGAGCAACACCCTAGCAGGTTCATCCTCCGGATCTTGAGGCACCAGCTTGCCCCGAACGGCCAACTCTAAAATCAGCTCACGCAGCTTCTTAATACCATGGATAGTTTTTCCATTTGCTTCCTTCCCATGTCCTCGGCCACCATTGGTTTTTGGAATTTGAGCAGAAGTCCAGATATCAAGATGCTCAGTTATCAAATCCATCATTTTTAAACTGCGCCCCCATTTCCCAGGGCATCAGCCAGAATGGTTTTCAATTGGTTCCTCAGCGCTGATATTTCCTCCTGCTGCTTGGCATATTTTTTCAACAGTTCATCCGGATCATGAATGACCTGATCTTCAATATGGGGATTCTTGATATCCAGGTTATAGTTGCGGGCTTTAATCTCATTTATTGAAACCTTCCAGGCCTGCTCGGTTGCAACTCGTGCAGCAAAACCATCCTTCTCCTCACCCCACCAATCAATCTCTGGTTGAAACTCTTCAAAGCGCATCGGCTTAGTTTTGTTATAGCTGACCACACCTTGCGGATAAGGATGCTCGTAATACCAGATATGTTCGGTAGGCTGTCCTTTGGTGAAAAAGAGCAAATTTGTTTTGATACCGGTATAGGGATTGAATACACCATTCGGCAGACGGACAATTGTATGGAGGTTACACTCGGCCAGCAGCTTTTCCTTCAGCCGTGTCTTCATGCCCTCACCAAAGAAAAAACCATCCGGCAGGACAACGGCGGCACGGCCCTGATTTTTCAACCGGTGGATTATCAACGTCATAAACAGATCGGCGGTTTCCCGGGTGCGAAAGGTAGCCGGGAAATTGTTTTCAATACCATCTTCTTCCATACCGCCAAAGGGTGGGTTGGTGACGATAATTTTGACTCTGTCTTTGTTGGTATAGTCGCGCAGAGGCCTGCTGAGGGTGTTGTCATGCTTGATATTGGTTGGAGTGTCAATGCCATGCAGGATCATGTTGGTGACGCAGAGCATATGCGGCAGAGACTTCTTCTCGACACCCTGAATAGAGGCCTGTAGTGTTTGCTCGTCTATATCGGTTTTCACCTGGTTTGTTCGTTTATGCCTGATGGTGCAGGCCAGAAATCCGCCGGTTCCGCAGGCTGGATCGAGAACAGATTCATCTAATTGCGGATCGACCCTATTCACAATAAATTGGGTGACAGCCCGTGGGGTGTAAAACTCCCCGGCATTGCCAGCACTCTGCAGATCTTTGAGGATTTGCTCGTAGATATTGCCGAAGGTATGGCGATCTTCCTGGGCATTAAAATTAATTTCACAAATTTTATTGATAACCTGGCGCATCAAGGTGCCGGATTTCATATAGTTGTAGGTGTCCTCAAAGACATCCTGCACCACCAGGGCTCGTTTACCGCTCGGCCCTATGACATTGAGCTTGCCTTTGAGCGTTGGAAAGAGCTGTAAGTTGACAAAATCGAGCAATTCATCACCGGTCATCCCTTCCGGATCTTTGGCCCAGGACCGCCACCGCAGATGTTGAGGCAGCGGAGAGAGGTAGTCATCTTCAAGGAGCTCCAGTTCATCTTCCCGGTCATCAAATATTTTAAGAAAGAACATCCAGACCAACTGGCTTATGCGTTGGGCATCGCCATCGACGCCAACATCTTTGCGCATAATATCCTGGATGGATTTAATAACTCCTGAAATGTTGCTCATGCAGACTGCTCCTGATAGTACAGCTCATTTTCCAGTTCACAAATGGCGTTGTCATAGTTGGTTTTACCACCAAAAACTGTATTGATAATTTCTATTGGAGTGCCCATATCACTAAACGGACGAAGCTTGAGTATCTTTGGGTTTTCAATAGTCCCGATGCCCTCATCGGCATATTTGTCGAGCAGGGCATTCAATACCGCTCGTGCCTGCTCGCCATACTTGGTGAAGTAATTGCGTTTTTTCACGTTGTTCGCCCGCTCTCTTCGGGTAAGCGGCGGTTGGTCAAAGGCAATATGGCAGATGAGATCGAAGTCACCATAGTCGGTGCCAATTTCTTCGGCAAGATTATCTAAGATAATGCCATGCTCTTCGAGCAGTTCAATGAGTGTCTGCTTCTTCCTGGCTGCACCCCAACGGTGTAGGAAATTATCCAGGGAAGTGAACTCTGTTTTGATCTGCTTTCGGGTAAAATCCTTATAGGATTCGGTAATAAGACGGCCGTCCGGGCCGATATATTCTATACGCTCGGCGAGTATTTTTGCAGTGACACCGCTTACATATATTTTCTTGGTTTCCGCACATTCCTCACCGCCATAAATAGTATCGTCATCATCGTCCGATGGGGGATCCGGCGGTACAGGATCATCCTCAGGCCCAGGCATATAAATCACCGGTGGCTCACCGTCAAAATCGGGATCCCGGAAAAGCTCGGTGGCCTTTTTGAAATCCATGACGGTGAAGAAGTATTTGTTGTGCTCTTCGTCTATACGGGTGCCCCTGCCGATGATCTGCTTGAAGGCTGTCATAGAAGAGATAGACTTATCCAACACAATCAGCTTGCAGGTTTTGGCATCGACCCCTGTTGACATCAACTCCGACGTTGTTGCAATAACGGGATAGGTACTTTCCGGATCAATAAAGTTGTCGAGTTCAGCTTTGCCTTCAACACTGTCGCCGGTGATGCGCATAACATATTTGGGGTTATCTATGGCGAGTTGTCCGGCAACGTTAACAATGGCGACGCGCATACGTTCGGCATGATCGATATTTTCACAAAAGATGATGGTCTTCGCGAAAGGATCAGTTGCCTTGAGAAGATCCATAACCCTTTTGGCAACCAGCTTGGTACGCTGATTGAGGATGAGAATACGATCCATATCCTGCTGGTTGTACGTGCGACTCTCTATGTCCTGGCCAAGATCGTCTTTCATGCCGGGAGGTGGCGTCCAGCCATCTATATCTTTGTCGATATAGATACGAACAACCTTATAGGGTGCGAGAAAGCCATCTTCGATGCCTTGTTTAAGGCTGTAGGTATAGACCGGATCACCGAAATAAGTGATGTTGGAGACATATTTTGTTTCCTTTGGGGTAGCCGTAAGCCCCAGCTGAATAGCATTTGAGAAGTACTCGAGTATTTCCCGCCAGGCGGAATCCTCTGCAGCACTGCCACGATGGCACTCATCGATGATTATCAGGTCAAAAAAATCGCGGGAGACAGTCTTGAATATTTTATCTTCCTCATCCGGCCCGGTGAGCGCCTGATACAGACCGAGGTGAATTTCGTAGGCAGGGTCGATTTTTCGATCCTTGATCTTGGTCATGACCGAGCCAAATGGTTTGAAATCATTTACCCGGGTTTGGTCGGCAAGAATGTTGCGATCAACGAGAAACAATACCCGTTTTACCGCTTTTGCCTTCCACAGCCGCCAGATTATCTGAAAAGTCGTATAGGTTTTACCGGTGCCTGTCGCCATAACAAGCAGAAGGCGTTTATCTCCACGAGCAATGGCTTCAATGGTACGGTTAATCGCTTCGGTTTGATAGTAACGAGGCTCTTTGCCAGAGCTGTCTCTATGATACGGCTGTACAACGAGACTTTCGTTCTGATCTTCGATATTGCGGTATGTTTTGTATCGTTGCCAAAGATCCGCTGGAGGAGGAAATGCACTAAGGGGGAGTAGCGTTTCAATATCTTCGCCAGGCCCAGGTACTTTGTTGTGTGAGGCAAAGGCGTCACCATTGGAGCTCAACGCACTTGGTACGTCTATTATCCCGGCATATCCAAGCGCCTGCTGCATTCCATGGCTTACTGTATACGTATTGTCCTTTGCCTCCACTATAGCAACAGGCACGCCCGGTTCCCACGTAAGGACATAGTCTGCAAATTTCTTCTTTTTCTTGTTACGAGCAGACATATTGCCCCTGACGATAACAGGGCCTGGAGTGAGGGTGACTTCGCGGCGGATCTGTCTCATTTGATCCCAGCCTGCATCTGTAATTGCTGGGGTTATGAACAGATCACAGATGTCTATTTCGCTGAGATCTTTTTTGTCTTTTGGGTTCAAATGGATCTCCCGAACTTGTATGGAACAAGAATGAAAAGATAACTTAAAACGATTGAATAATCCTAAAACTATCCCATCAATACAGAACCATCCAGGTCTTTCAAACTTGCTTCCTTTCGCAGAAACTTTAAAACAGTAGGTACAATTTTCCTTTGTGTGCTGTTTAGTAAATGAAAATTTTCTTCTTGTACCCTCATCAGAATATTGTCCAATTCTTCAGCGTAACAATTTTGTTTATCAAGGAAGTCTTCTTCATACCTTCTGCGTTTAAGTAAATAAAGGCAAGTGAGTATACAATTATTGAAAATAACTTTATAATTTTTTACCTCAACTTCCTTTATCAATATCGAGATAATTTTTCTTACAATGAAATCTATTCTATGTCTCTTTATGATATCAGGGTCCAGAGCATGATCTCTAAAACGAACAATATTTCGACATGCCCTCAACCATTCGTTGACGCTTGTTGTCCCCTGCAGAAGTCTTTGCTCAAATGCTTTAAAAAACATTTCAATGTCTTTAGACTCACTCCAACATAATCCAATCGTGTTAAGATCAACAAGAGATACAAGCGCCGACTGTCTCAACAAGTTTTTTCGCACACAATGAATTATATTTGATGGACATGCTAAATACATCCATGCTGCAATTCTTTGAATTTGCTCACGTTGCTTTGGATTAAAACTTATATCCTCAAATTTCACAGCACACTCATGCAAGAGTGCCCTCAAAATATCTGGCTTTTTAACTGTGCTCAAATCTCCATCAGAGGGGCATATACCATAGTAGCGAAAAAGATCTCCCTTTGGAGTTCTTCCGCGAAATTGATCTTCCACATCAGCAAGTAACCATTTATTTAAACCTTTTTTTTCTCGAAGGTCAGTCAATACACTTATCAAATCCGGTGCCCTATTTACCAGCGCTTTGTGTGAGCGCCTAAGTGCCTGCTCTGCAGTCTCCCACATGACATCGTAGGATTCTACTCGCGATATTCCCGGTAGATAGGCCAAAGGAGGAGGTGGAGGCTCTTCACAAGGTTCCATTGTTCGCCAATCCAGCCTTGTATTGAAAACTCGGATGTTAACTGAATCCACAAACACTTTGGCAAAACCTTGCCCAGGTTGAAGGTGGGCGACAATTTTCACTTCTTCATCAGTAGTTGTCGGTTTTGGAATCACAGCTGTAACTCGCCGGAAAAGATACATATCTTTCTCAACAGATCTTCGAAGGGTAAGAGTAAGCTTCTTTTCTCCTTGCTTTATATTGAGTCCACGAACGGGCTCTTTTGATTTGTATTCTTTTCCGGCCCTTACAGTTTTACCTTCGACAAGGAGCTTGTATGCATTTGCATAATCTCCCTTTTCATTTCTTCCATGGTAATGAATGTCTACTGGTATAATTGTTTCCAGATATGCTGGCAAATTATGTTCTAGCGCATATGCCGTAATAGCAGCTCCTTTCGCAGCTTCTCCTCCATTTGAGATGCTCGTTTCTCTGTCTTCCACAAATCTACTTAAGACGAATTCGCCCAATGAGCGATTTTCAGCAACTGGAATGTTTGTGCAGGAACCATCTACCACAACACCGAGACACCTCTGCTGTGCGTTATCAGGAATTTTGGATAGTTGATTTTTGTAATTTTTAAGCAACAGACTTTTAAAGTCCTCAGGAAGCAAAGTTGGGGTATTGGAAAATATCTCCTTCCAACCATCCAATCCTCCAAATAAAATCTTGGACGTCGAAGGAAAACCGTCTTTTATACAGGCCCTCACCCCACTGTATTGATCTTTATTATCCATTTTTTTTCCCACGATGTCGCTGGAACCAGCTCCCCCAAAAACACTCCCCCAAATGTATTGCAATGAAATTTTCCTACTTGCCATTGCCAAAGAAAAATTGACACCTAGCCGTGGAAACTCTCCACCGCCTGCGACACGATTTCGAACAGGAACAAGCCATATTTTCTCTTTGTAAAGCATCCCTCTTATTTCAATTGGCACAACCTCCCATCGATCAAATGCCATGGTAATAACAAGCAGATGGCCTAATGGGATCCCTTTTGCAGATTTAATATCCGCATTTAAAAATCTGTCTGCCTTCTTTCTACACCACGACATTGCAACTGCAATCGGCCGTGGAATCAAAAAGGAACCACCATTGTCTAAATTGTCTACCAATGCCTGTTGAGCTGCTTCTCCCAGACTATCGGGTACCACCACCACCGTTTTTTGAGCACTAAATTTCTGCTCCCAGACCTGAACAGAAGCAGCTATTAGTTTTTCAGCCGAAGAGCTGAACTCCCTCTGTCCGGTTGGATTCCAGGAAATATTAGTGTCGCCGAGAATACCTGAAAACTCGTGACCTGAGAGACTAGCCAATTTCATCCAGGCACAAACTAGCGGCACACGTCCTGAACCGTTGTTGAAATCACCATTAACAGGAACCTGACTCTCTGGTGGCCAAAGGTCTCCAACACCCCTTCTATGTCTGTGAGCAGCAGGACCTACTATGATTGACTCACCTCGCAGTACCGGCAACAACGCCGCAGGAGGACTACTGGCAGGGGTACTACTCTCTGCTTCATCGGGACCTGAAGAAACAGCCACGTGAGGAACACTTTGCGTAAGATCAATACCAATACAATTTGAATTTAAAGGCTTCATATTGACTTTAGCATGCCATATCTATAGTGAGCTGAATTCCCGTTTTAAAATCCTCGATGAGTTTTTCAAATTGAGCAGAAGAGGTCATATCAATATTAAATGGTATTTTTAATGCTACTGTTTCAGAATCTCCGGACGATGGCCAAAGGTCGACTTCAACACCAGGAACCTCTGAGGAGCCCCTGCCCTCAGTAATTAGCATTAGGCCGTAACATCTGTATGGGATTCTTGTGAATCGATGTAGATCTGAAGATAAGTTTCTAAGCGCTAGTCCTGCACTTTTTATCATTGCAGGAATATGCTCTGATGGGCCTGTCCAGTAAACAAACGATACAGCAACTAATGTTTTGCTTCCTGGCCAATACAGCACCTGATCACACCCAACGCTGCCAACGTAGGGTGCAAAATCAAATGGAGGATTCTCTGTCCAATCAGTTGGATTGGTCGAGATGTCTCTTGAATCAACAACAAAACAAGTTCCTCCTTGAGTCTCAAATGGACCTGGTGCAACAGGTGCCTCAGCCCACGCACCGTACTCCCCCTCCATGCGATAATAAGCGGTACTTACATAACTTTCTGTGTAGAACTCAGTCATGGTGCAGAACATTAGTTGTCGTGCTGTTTCTGACCACAAATTCCTTTGCCACTCCCAAGCATCGTCGAATACATGCTGTTCCCTTAAAAGTTGTTTATAAGTTTTATAGACTTTTAAATACCGAGCGTCCATCTGAAGAGTATAGTTGGGACGAACAGGGTGATGCAGATGATCTGCTGAAACCTCCTTCAGTCCGTCTAACGCTTGCCACTCCGCACACCGCCTATTACATCGGTTGACAAACTTAACCCTATTGCTTTGTATGTGATGTCGGTTGGTGGCTGCATAACTCCAGGCTCTTTCTAGCATTCGCCCTATCACCCAGTTGAAAACACGGTTTTCCAAGGTGTCTCGTGACTCAAATCTCTGTACTGCCAAGAGTTCCTGCCTGGAACCTGCTTTTTCATAAATCGTTCGCCCTGGTCGTCTAGCAAAATCTCTGATACATGCAGAATCAAGCTCCTGAATTTGTCCTAATCTAGTATTTTGTCTTTGGCGCAATAAGATATGCCTCGGCTGGTTCGCAATTGTCTCAAATAGGTTAAGAAGATCACTATTCTGGGCAAGCAACACAATAAGTGCCATAATGGCTTCATCATCTTTGTTGCTTATCCAAACTTTTCGAACAGTCGACCAATTACGACGAATGATGGTTTTGGTCTTTTCCTCCATTTCCTCCAGGTCGAGACCATTATCGGAAAGCTCCCTGAAACAATGGATCTGCCAGTCAATAAAACCCTCAACACTGCGCCCAAATGGATTTTCGTGTTTTGGAGAAGGCCTACCAACAATATTAGTTTGAATTATTACATGGCTAATACCTTCAAGGTTTATTTTTGTGGGGAAAGAATGAGGTCCATTATTAGGTTTAGGGTCTGTAGGGAGTTGAAAAGATGAATAGATCTTTCCATCCCATCGAAAAGGAAAGGAAACACGCGGTAATGGTTTATTCTTGCGACCGAACTTAGGAGACAAATCTGCTGGTGCTATAAGCCGAGGACAACACATTCCAGAAATAGTAGACTCTCTTGTATCACCATTTATAGTTGATGTTTGAGAGGTTTTTTCCTGGATCCCCCAGGGGGTTGAAGAAAGCAATGGCCCCATTAATTGGAGTCCTCGGTTCTATCAAGCCCTCTCCAGATAAAGCCTTTTTCTTCTGATTCTTGACCCTTTTTAAAAGCTTCCAACAAGGCTGGATCATCACATTCACTAATTACAGATTGAATCTCTTTTAATGGCTTAGCCGCCTCACCTATTTCAATGCCACGAAGCTTAGGCATAATCCTCTGTTCGATCTGATCTGCCATTGCCAGATTAACCCTATTGAGGACCCAAGTCGGATAGTTCGCAATATATCTTTGTATTGCCTGTGCAACTCGATGTCCGAATGGTCGGTCTAATTGTTCCATCGCATCATTAAGCCTGTTGATCAAGCCATTGACTCTCTCATTCTCCTGCGACGGTAAGTCAGTTTTCAAAAATGATTTCCATTGCTCAAAGGTTAAGCCAGCTTTAGTTTGCTGAATTGGTAGCATAATCTCCTGCGCGGATATATGTTTTGGACGTCCGAACCTCAGAACACAAGATCTGTCGAGGACTTTATCAGATAATGCCTGGGTCGTTTCATCTTCATTCATCGTCCCTGAAAACAAAACATTTTGCCCTGGAAAAAGTCTGATTGGTTTTTCACCTTCAGCCAAGCTCCCCATCTCGATGGAAATTTCGGCCTTTGCTCTTGCTTCAGGGTTGGTAAGGTTAATTCCTCTTCGGGTCTCAAGGCGACTTAAAAACTCACTAAAGTAATACTCAACACGAGCGAGATTCATCTCGTCTAAGAGAACAAGTAACATCCTATCAGATCGGTCATTGGCCCGATCCCAATCAGGGGGCATTTTCCATTGATCCCGGTTGTATTGTTCAAATTGAACCATGGCACGAGCAAGTTCTGTAGCCTTATAGCGTTCCTCTAAATAATTGTAAAAACCAAACAAATCCTGAGGACTATCCCAGCGTGGCTGAACAGCAAGAATAACGGAGTGCATTCCCATACCTTCAGCGTAACGCCTTGGAAGCTCACTCTTACCAGTGCCACTGATTCCCGCTAATACTACCAATGGAGAAATATCATTTACCTTGAGAGCAGTATGGAAAGCATGCAGAACTCTTTCC
>AMWB02163719.1_pt1 | contig 23274 bp, 19 predicted proteins | sample 200311 | NCBI WGS metagenome assembly AMWB02 (sample SAMN02737377, study PRJNA173069) | bioreactor metagenome | biome: anode biofilm in microbial fuel cells | place: USA: California | collected 2010-12-16 | reverse complement strand
GCAAGCGGTTGTTCAGAAAAGACAACTGATGAAAAGCCTACTGTGGTAATAGGATCCAAACTCTTCCAGGAATCGTACATACTTGCTCACATGGCAGCCCTTATGCTGGAAGATGCGGGATATGAGACCGATGTCATCGAAGGGCTGGGAGGGACGTTCGTCAATTATGAAGCATTGAAGAAGGACGAAATAAACACCTATGTGGAATACACAGGAACCGCCTACAGCCAGATCCTCAAAGAGCCAGCGTTGGAAGTGTGGGACCCTGAAGTAGTGTATACTGAAACTGAAAAGGGATTGAAGGAGACTGACAAGATATTGATCGTCAGCAGTCCGGGATTCGAGGATGCGTATGCCATCGCAGTGAAAGAGGATTGGGCGGAGGCAAATAACGTCACGAAGATCAGCGATCTGAAAGAATATGCTTCCCAGATGACCATAGGTACTGACCCTGAGTTCGCCACCCGTGAGGATGGGCTGCCCCGCATAAAGGACGTATACGCCATAGAGTTCAAGGATTACAAACAGGCGGTAGCCACGGTGATGTACGAGGCTATCAGGATCGATGACGTGGATGCCATATCCGCATATACTACGGATACCAGGAACGAGGTCTTCAACCTGAGGGTACTTGAGGATGACATGAATGCATTGCCTCCTTATGATGCTATCTACATCATGACAGAAAATTTCGCGAATAGTAATCCTGATGCGGTGGAGGCTTTAAAGAAACTGGATGGCAGGATAGATACAGATACCATGAGAGAACTTAACTACAAGTTCGATGTGGACAAGATGGAGCCACGGGATATCGCAAGGGAGTTCCTTGTCCAGGAAGGGCTTATTGAAGCATAAGTATCTATAAGTCTCTTCCATTACTTTTTTACAAAACAATACCCGGAAACAAAAGATGCCGACCCAGAGATTGTTTGAAAGGATAGATTCCATTGAACTGCAGCAGGTAAGCAAGAAATATGGTTCCCGTTATGCTGTGGAATCCCTGGACCTTGTCATAGAGGGGGGAGAACTGCTGATCCTCATCGGGCCAAGCGGTTCCGGCAAGACCACAACACTTCGGATGATCAACAGGATGATAGAACCGGACACAGGGAGCATCCGGATAAATGGACAGGATGTCATGCAGTTAGACCCTGTAAGGCTCAGAAGGAACATGGGCTATGTGATACAGAACATTGGCCTGTTCCCTCACATGACGATCGGGGAGAATGTGGGCCTGGTCCCTAAACTTGAGGGCTGGAACGAGAAAAGGACAAACGCAAGAGTGCGTCATCTGCTGGATTTCGTTTCCCTGTCACCGGACAGGTTCATTAAGAGGTACCCACGACAACTAAGCGGAGGACAGCAGCAGCGTGTGGGTCTTGCCAGGGCTCTTGCCATGGACCCGCCACTTCTTCTGATGGATGAACCCTTTGGGGCTCTGGACCCGATCTTGCGAAAGCAGTTACAAGAAGAGTTCCTGGAAATAAAGAAAGAGATCGGCAGGACTATAGTTTTTGTCACCCATGACATAGAAGAGGCTTTCAGACTTGGGGACAGGATCGCCATCATGGACAATGCCCGGCTTGTGCAGGTGGGTGCTCCGGAAGACCTCATCTTTGACCCTGTGAACGACCTGGTTGCAGATATCGTGGATACTGAACGGAAGTTCAAGCATATGGACACATTGAATGTCAAGGATCTGATGACCCCACTGGATGCGAAGTACATCCTGGACGGAGGAGTAGAAGCCTGTGATGCAGTGGAGATCATGAAAGACAGGGACACTGAGATCGGTATTGTCTTTGAGAATGGTATGCTGGCAGGCAAAGTGGAAATGGTGAACCTGTTAAAATGTGAGGATGACCATCCGTTTCTTAGAGACATAGCAAAACCCATGAAGGTCTTTGCTTTGCGTGATTCGGTGGCAACAGCGCTCTCTGAGATGAAAAGGAGCGGGGAATACATAGCAATGGTAATGAACGGAGATACAGTAGGCGGGATGCTTGTATCTGACGAAGTGCTTTTGAAGTTAATATAAAGAAAAGTAAATGGGGCAAGATGATAGAGAATTTCCGCGAAATTGTGGCATTGTGGGACAAGCACCTGCTTACCGTGCGGACCATTGAACACCTGGAAATGTTCAGTATCGCCCTGATCATATCGGTGATAATAGGCGTTAGTGTGGGAGTGCTGATCTACATCAGGCCGGGGATAGCTTCCCCGGTACTTAACTTCCTCAATATTCTGGAAACAATACCTGATCTGGCATTGCTGGTCATTCTTTTGCCTCTGCTGCGTCTGGGAACCGGACCAACTATAGCTGCCTCGGTGATCTACTCTGTTTTGCCTATAGCAAGGAACACCTACACGGGCCTTAAAGGCGTAGATAGCAAATACATATATGTGGCCGAGGCTATTGGCCTGTCACCACGGGACATACTTCTCAAAGTAAGGATACCTATGTCCCTGCCTCTCATAGCCGGGGGGATAAGGATAGCTCTGGTTTTCACCATGGGTGTCGTCACATTGGGAGGACTTGTGGCTGCCGGAGGACTTGGAACCGTGCTCCAGAACGGCATCCAGCTGTATGAGAAGGACGCTATACTGCTGGCAGGCCTGTGGACAGGAATACTGGCTGTCATACTGGACCTCGGGGCCGGAAGGGTCGAGAAGGAGTTGTACAAGAGGTATGGTACATGGCAGCCACAGAAATGATACTGAATGCAACATGGGAACATATAGTGCTCGTATATACCACGTTGCTGGCAAGCATTCTGGTAGCGGTACCTCTTGCATTCGCTTCTCTCTATAGCCAGCGGCTGGCATCGGTTGTGATGAACTTTGCCAACCTTGTGCAGGCTGTGCCCAGTTTTGCAGTGATAGCCATAGTGGTACCTTTTCTGGGGATAGGCTTTGTCCCTGCACTGATAGCCATAATGCTGAGGGCGCTTTTACCTATAATCAAGAACACATACATTGGTCTTACAAACGTGGACCCCGCACTTATAGACTATGCTAACGGTATTGGGCTCAGTGAATGGCAGATACAGCGCTATATAAGGTTCCCTAATGCATATCCTGCCATGTTCGCAGGTATCAAGTTTGCAGCCATCCTGGCAAACAGTATAGCTGTGCTTACTGCGTTCATAGGTAGTGGAGGATTGGGAGAGATCATCTTCCAGGGGCTGATCGGCTATAACACTGAAAGACTGCTCTTAGGAGCTATCCCTGCAATTGTTCTGGCCTTGTTCATAGATCTTTCTTTTACCTTGCTGGAGAAAAAGCTGACACCCGGCTATGTCAAACAATGAACAGAATTTGCTCATCTTGCGAATGATCTTGATATCGGGATCTGCGTTAAGGGCTTTCCCTCTTTTTAGCAGTACTTCCATTATTGCTCAGTATATTGCAGTACTTGACATGGTATATATAATACTGCAACATTAAAACAGTACTGTAAACATACAGAGGTAGTGCTATGGTAGATTTTGCATGTAAGGAGTTCCAGATCGAAGCTGTCATAAAGTGTGGTCTCAACCTGACAAAAGCAGAGCTTCTTGTATTGAAACATCTGTTGGGACATAATACCAGGTGGTTCACCACCGAGCAAATAGCTGCAGATCTGGCTCTTGACATATCCACAGTACAGAGAAGCGCCAAGAAGCTCACGGAAAAAAAGGTGCTGCAAAAGTCCCAGAATAACCTGGAAGGAGGAGGCTATTTCTTCGTGTACAGGATCAGGAACAAGAGAGAGATCAGGGAGCTTATCATGGAAATCATTCATAGCTGGGTTGAGCGTGTTGAAAAAGAACTGATCATATGGGAAGAGGAACAGAATGTTATAGCTGTTCCTTGAAAATGTCGTTGGTGAATAAAATGCTTAAAATCACTCCATATCTTGGGATCCTTGTAGTCATTGTATCTATTGCAGGTTTGTGGTATCCGGTACTGGGATACTTCATGCTCCTGGTGTTTGGCACGTTGCTGGCCATCAGTCCTTTCAGAGGAAGGTGGTTCTGTGGAAATCTGTGCCCCAGAGGCAGTTTCAACGATTTCTGGGTGGGCAAGATCAGTCAGAATAAAAAGATCCCGCATGTGCTCAGGAGTTTCTGGATAAGGGTACCCATATTCCTGGTCATGATGGGATTTATGGGATACAGGCTGCTACAGACCCAAGGTCTGTTCAATCAGATAGGCATGATATTTGTGATCATGTGTCTGACCACAACTACAATAGCAATATTGCTGGGCCTTTCCATAAATCCCAGGACCTGGTGTACTTTCTGCCCCATGGGTACATTGCAGCACATTTTGGGGAAAGACCGATATCGGGTAAAATTGGATGCTGAAAAATGCATCAACTGTAAGAAGTGTGATAAGGTATGTCCTATGCAACTGGATGTACGTAACAGTCTGTCGAAAAGAGATTGTATAAAGTGTGGCAGATGCGTGGAAGTCTGCCCAAAAGCTGCGCTTGCATTTGAAAATTGAGTGAAGGGATCTCTTCGCTCATATTATTGTCTTTTGATCATATACCAAACGCTAAACATTTAAAGTTTGAACTCCATGCATTCAATTGGCAAGGAGAATTGAATGAGGTATTCACTCACTAGTGCTTTACTGGTTTTTTTCACGTTTGCAGGCATACGGCCTGCACATTACTTCAAGAATGCAGGTAACGCAAATCCCTTGATGATTGATGTCATAATAAGAATGCACCTTAAGATATGGTGAGTTTTTAAAAGTTTCGAAAGATCAATATGAAACGAATTTGTACAACGATCAACATTCTGGCATCACCAGAAGATGTATGGGAAGTCCTCTCTGATCTCAAAGAGTATCATGCATGGAATCCATTTATCACCCGGGTCTCTGGAAAACTGCAAATTGGAGAGCTACTCGAAGTGGAGTTTAAAACCAGTAACTCCTTTAAGATAAATCTCAAACCTGTGGTGCTCAATGCGGAGGTAAATAAAGAGATCCGCTGGATGGGACATTTCTGGGTAAATGGCCTGTTAGATGGTGAGCATTTGTTCAGGATCGAGGAAATGGAAGATGGAAGTGTGCATTTCATCAACTGCGAGAAATTCAGCGGCCTTCTGGTGCCATTATTCATGTATCTGATCAAAGAAGACACGGAAAATGGCTTCAAGGCTATGAACGAGCAACTAAAAAAAATGGCTGAAAAAAGAAAGGCAAACAGGGATATATGAACTCTGTTCTTCGAGACCCGATACTTTTGATCACGTCTGAACTTTTAGATCATTTCTATATTTTTAAACAAAATGTGCCCTTGGCCTGATAACCCTGTTGTCACCATATTGTTCCAGACAATGAGCTATCCATCCGGATATCCTTCCTATGGCAAATATAGAAGTTGCAAGATATGAAGGGATCTCCAGGTCCTTATATAGTACACCAGAGTAGAAATCTACGTTCGGATATATGGGTTTATGCTTGTTCTCGACCATTTCGTGATACATTACTGACTCTATTTCCCTGGCAAGGTCGAACCAGTGGCTATTACCTTTTTCCATGGCTACTTTTCTTGCTATTTCCCTGTAGATACGGGCCCGGGGATCATAGGTCTTATAGACCCGGTGTCCGAATCCCATTATTCTCTGCTTATGTTCCAGATGTTCCTGAACATATGCTGCGATATTATCAGGTGAACCAATATCATCCAGCATATCCATTACTCCCTTCCTTGCTCCGCCATGCAGGGGACCTTTAAGGGTACACAGACCAGAGATGATGGCAGAATGCAGATCGGAGAGAGTGGAAGCTGTTATCCTCAAAGCGAACGTCGAAGGATTCAGTTCATGCTCTGCACTTAGAATAAAATCTTTTTCCATTGCCTCTGCTTCCAGTTCAGTAGGGCGGGACCCTCTTAGCATATACAGAAAATTCGCTCCATGGGAAAGAGATGGATCTGGAGATATCACTTCCAGGCCATTCGCCATCCTGTAGAAAGAGGCAACCATCGTCGGAAACCGGGCAATGAGACGTATGGTCTTTCTAAAATTGGCCTGCTCTGAAATGTCATGTGAATCTTCATCAAAATGCGCACATATGGATATAGCAGTTCTCAAGGCATCGAGGGACTCATTCTCAAAATCACAGAACTTTAACATGTGCAGAAGATGCGGATGCACATTTCGCTCTTTACGAAGCTCCCTGGAAAATTCGTTAAGTCCTTCCGCGTCGGGTATCATTCCATATATAAGAAGATAAGAAACCACATCGTAAGAAAGATCTGCAAGCTTTTCTATCTCTATACCTCTGTATTTGAGTATGCCCTGGACACCATCTATAAAAGATATTTGCGTATCCAGAGCTACAACACCCTCTAAGCCTTTTTTTACCTGGTTCATTAAAACCCCATTTTGTAAGTAACGTGTTTTTAGTAAAATATGTCAAATGAGTGTTTTATTCAAAGATATTTAAGTGTTGTTGCAGATTACCATCTATTGTATCCGTTGCATCCTTTTATCAGGTTCTTCGATCCCTATTCTACAGCTTACTTTGTCATTTCAGGTACATTATTAGCACTTTCAAGTTCAGGAAAAAACTCACAAACAACTTTTAGCTTGATTTAATCCATTTACAAAAACGCAGAGTACTAGAATACATTTATTGTTGTCATGCACCATGTTTTTTAGATAAGCGTTATCAATTTATTATGTTTAGACTGGTTTTTTCACGGAGTCAGTGTGATACTTTATGAACTCTGCAGTTTTGGAACTAATTTTGGTGATGGTGCAGAAAAAGATATAAAAAAATATATAATAGACATTGATTTTAAATAAAATCGCAATCTACAGTTTCATATTAATATGATTTTTTAGCTTTTTTTGAGCAAAAGCATTATATTTGAAAAAACAATGTATAAACCAATCAATTATGTTCAAAAAGCCTCCTACCAGAAACAGAGTGTCTCTTTTGGATAGATTGATAATAAAAGAAATAGGAGGTAAAAGATATGGACCGCAGAGGATCCGGATCATCCCAAGGAAACAGAGGCGGCAGCAGCCGTGGTGGTTTCAACAGGGAAAACAGAGAGATGCACAATGCAACCTGCGCAGACTGTGGTAAGGAAACACAGGTACCTTTCGCACCTGACCCCGACAGACCAGTATACTGCAGGGACTGCCTGCCAGCTCACAGGCCACCAAAGAGATACTGAACATTTCAGTTATCAATATCCTAAATTATAATTACGAGATACGTGTTGTCGGTGTTATTAAGGTAAGCCGACAAAGTTCTTTTTACATTTTTCCGGGAAATGCTCTATCACTGGATCTATACGTTAATTTTACTGTACTTGCGCTACTTTTATCAGCAGAGTAGAGCGCTCTTTTTTTGAAGATAACGTAAGGGAACCTCAGTTCCCTTTGATCCTCTCCCTTAGGAACCTATGCAGTATACCTCCATTGCGGAAATATTCCACCTCAACGAAAGAGTTAAGCCTGACCATGACATTAAAGGCTTTTTCTGTTCCATCTTCCTTATGAGCCATGACCCTCAGTTCACCGGCAGGCTGCAACATGGAAATATCCAGCAGGTCATATACTTCGGTCCCATCCAATCCAAGGGATCCGGCATTCTCCCCATCCTTGAACTGCAGAGGCAGTACTCCCATCCCAATAAGATTGCTGCGGTGAATGCGCTCGAACGATTCAGCTATCACTGCTTGTACTCCCAGGAGCTGAGTACCCTTGGCAGCCCAGTCACGGGAACTGCCGGTACCATACTCCTTGCCTGCGACCACTATCAATGGGACCTTTTCTTTCATATACTGCATGGCAGCATCATAGATGTACATCTCCTGCCTGTCTGGCAGATGGAGGGTCCAGGACCCTACTTTTCCTGGCACAAGCTGATTTTTGAGCCTTACATTACCAAAGGTCCCACGCATCATGACCTCGTGATTTCCTCTGCGGGCTCCATACGAATTGAAATGCTTTTCATCTACATTGTGGTTAAGGAGGTATTCTCCTGCGGGATAGTGGGCAGGTATGGACCCGGCGGGCGATATGTGATCAGTGGTTATACTGTCACCCAGCATTGCCAGCACCCTTGCACCCTTAATATCCTGCTTTCCCCCTATATCAAGTGGGAAATCCTTGAAGAAAGGTGGCTCCTGGATATAAGTGGATTCCGGATCCCATTTATATTGGGTACCGCTGGGCGCATTCATTTGCTTCCACAGTTGTGTGCCTTCGAACACGTTGGAGTATTGGCTTTCAAACATTTCAGGAAGTACGTATCTGGAAACATGATCGTTGATCTCTTCCCGCCCGGGCCATATATCTTTCAGATACACTGGCTGTCCATTAGGATCGCATGCTACAGGTTCCCGGGTAAGGTCAATGTCCACTGTGCCTGCAAGGGCAAATGCGACCACCATTATGGGAGAAGCAAGATAGTTCGCCTTTACCTGGGCATTGATCCTACCTTCAAAGTTCCTGTTACCGCTAAGCACTGCAGCAACTGTAAGGTCCTTGTTCTTTATTGTCTGGGAAACCGAATCCTTAAGAGGACCACTGTTACCGATACATGTGGTACATCCATAGCCCACCTCATGGAATCCCAGAGCCTCAAGATAAGGTGTCAATCCGGCTGCTTTCAGATAGTCCGTTACCACCCTGGAGCCAGGAGACAGGCTGGTCTTCACAAAGGGTTTTACCCGCAGGCCTCTCTCCACAGCTTTTTTCGCAAGCAGGCCTGCACCTATAAGCACGGCGGGATTGGAAGTATTGGTGCATGAAGTAATGGATGCAATGACCACAGCACCGTGCGAAACAGAAACATCATCGTCAGCACATTTGATCTTCAGAAGACCAGAATGGCCTGGATGCTTGTCCCTGGCAATGCTGTATCCTCCTTCTTCCAGCCAGCGATTGTAGTTAGGATCTGCTGCAAGTATCTCCCCTCCCCTCTTCTCTCTGAAAGCCGTTTCCATTGCCTTGTGGAACACGTGGGGCATTTCCGAAAGCATTATGCGGTCTTGGGGTCTTTTTGGACCTGCAAGGCACGGTTCCACTGTGCCCATATCAAGCTCCAAAGTATGCGTGAATACAGGCTCCGGTGAATCATCAGTTACGAACAGTCCTTGTATCTTCAGGTACTCACGGACCATATCCACATGCTTCCTGTCCCTGCCTGTCATAAGCATATATTCCATGGTCTTCTCATCGGCAGGGAAGAAGCCCATTGTAGCACCATATTCCGGACCCATGTTCGCCAGAGTTGCCCTTAGCGTAAGATCAAGAGCTCGCATCCCCGGTCCATAGAATTCTACGAACTTGTCAACAACCCCATATTCCCTTAGCATTTGCGTTACAGTGAGAACCAGATCTGTTGCTGTAACTCCATCCTTCAGATCACCATATAACCTGAAACCGACTACCTCAGGCACAGCCATGTAATAGGGCTGGTTCAACATCACAGCCTCAGCCTCAATACCGCCTACGCCCCAGCCCAGAACACCAAGACCATTGATCATGGTAGTATGGGAGTCCGTACCGACAAGGGAATCGGGATATGCCAGCTTTCCTGCTTCCGTTTCCCTGAAATGGACCAAAGGCGCCAGATATTCAAGGTTTACCTGATGGATTATGCCTGTTCCCGGAGGTACTACCCTCAGATTATCAAAAGCCCGTTGTGCCCAGTGCAGTAGTTCATATCTTTCCTGGTTACGGTGAAATTCGAACTTTTCATTGCAATGCATGGCATAAGAAGTCCCAAAGTAATCCACCTGTATCGAATGGTCTATTACAAGGTCCACAGGGACCACAGGGTTGATCTCACCCGGGTTTCCACCAAGCCTTTGCATTGCTGATCTGATAGCAGCCAGATCTACAACCGCCGGCACGCCGGTGAAGTCCTGCAGTATGACCCTGGAAGATATGAACGGTATCTCCGATCGTTGTGTTTTTTTGGGATCCCATGCAGCAAGGTTACGGACATCGTCCTCGGTTACAACTTCGCTTCCTGCATTTCTCAGAAGGGATTCAAGCAGTATCCTGATTGAATATGGTAACCGGGAGAGCTTTCCGATACCCATTTCCTCAAGTTTGCTCAGACGGTAGATCGTCACTTTTTCATCACAAATATCAACGGTCTCTCTTGCACCGAACGGATTTCCTTTTCCGGTCATATTGTCACCTGTCAGCGTAAAACGTGTAATGATGATTCGGGCGTATTGCCCATAGGTCTGCTATCATAATATCGTTCATGACTGTTGCTATCCAATCCTACTCATGTCAGCACTGAACATTAACGTTGTCAGATGACAAGGTATCTCAAGGTATTTGTAGACTACCCTTGCCGAGAAGCAATGTAGGAATAATCAGATCATTAAAAATTCGCCAAAAGCTTGCATGTACAAAGATAAGCCTTTCAGTTTGCCACAATAAGATCTAAAAGTGAACTAAAAACATGGAAATTAGAAACAAACAGGATGAGCGATCAACTATAAAAATGTTGACTCACATCTCAAGACCGTCAACTGATCTCTTGAAATAAGCCATTCTCATGTTTTCATCGATGTGATCAGAGAACTTGACCAGTTCCCAGCCATCAATGCCCATCCTGTTGAGATCTTCTTTTGTCTGATCCCAGTTTCCAAACCTTACTGATCTGATATCATATTCCCATGGTGTCATTTTCCAGCCTCTCTTCTTTTTTCAGTTCATTGCTTTATGTTGTATAATTAAAGTAGGGGACGACACTATTTATAACTTTTGAAAAAAGCAACTTGTGTGTAACTAAAGTAAATTTGATTTAAAATGCAGAGATGTTAATGTAAGGACAAAAAAGGACAAAAGAGCTATTAAAAGTTATATTAGTAAAATAACTCATAAAAGTTGTATTAAACATAACATTTATATGTCATATAGCCCTTGATTAAATTAAGTTGAGTTACAGTTCATCCCACGAAATACCTCCTTCGACAAAACCTCTTACAAACCCATATATGAAGAATTCGTAATTCCCAGAGAACTAAACAAAATTTGTTTTCCACTGGATGGATCGTAACCAACTTCTTCTTTTCTTCATGAAAAGACACACATTTATACTGAAATAAGCAATATCATAAGTTCTGCACTGAAGCCTGAAAATACAGGTATGGACAAGTTATCATCGATCCCTGATAACCACGTTTCGGTCAATGTGGCAACGCAAGCCATGACAATAGCTACAGGAAAACTTTGCAATAATACACCAGCAATGACAAGATCCGTAAAGAATTCGGCAGCACTGCCTTCCAGAGACTTTTTAGTCCCTTTTATAGGGGTTTTACCCCGTGTTATACCCACAAGAGAAGCCACCATATCCCCAAAAGTGATCATAAGTATTGAAGCTATAGCCACTTCCTTGCTATACACACTGATAGCAACGACCGAACCCAGGACAAAAAAAACATGACCTCCCACACATGACCTTTCTTTTTCCCTATACAAAAAATCCAGCAATGGGATCTTTGTACCACGACTGAGACGGAAATGCTCGATCAGCAAAATGCACACAAGATATGCAATGAGCATATCCAGTACTATCTGCTTTCCCAGATAAACATAGACCACTACTATAACTAAAGATGTAAGGTGAATGCCCTTGCGCAAGAGTTCTTTGGTAAGAATGGATGATGCCATTGATATTAGAATGGATAAAAAGCAGATGAAAATGAAAGATCGTCTGCCTTTCTAGTTTATCTTTTGTTCGACTTTTAAGATCTCCTCAGCATAGGAAGTAGGCGTTGAGCACATATTCCTGCATCATTCTATGGGTATTGAAAAATGAACCGTTAATGGCAATGGAATGCGACATCATGCTAATGAATTGCTCCCTGTTATTATAGAAAAGAGGAACGATCACCTGTTCCAGTTTATCGTACAAAGAGGTTGCATCAAGTGCATGATTACGGTTTTCCCCGTTTCCTATGACCGCTTCTCCAATGGACCAACCTGTCACCCCTTCTATGTTTCCTTCTATCCACCATCCGTCCAGTACGCTCAGATTGGGAACACCATTCAGAGCAGCTTTCATCCCACTGGTCCCAGAGGCTTCCATTGGCGGTTCAGGCGTGTTCAGCCAGATATCCACTCCAGCTGTTATCATCGCACCGATGGTCATGTTGTAATCTTCAAGATAAACAAGCTTAATGTCCCCATTAAGAGTTTGTTTAGCCTGGAATATACGCTGGATAAGCTTCTTGGCCTCATAGTCCCGGGGATGCGCCTTGCCGGCATATATGACCTGTATCTTTCCAACCTGTGAAGATATTCTTTTTAATCTTTCTATATCCTGGAACAACAGATCAGCTCTTTTATAGGTCGCAGCCCGCCTTGCAAAGCCTATGGTCAGTATATTCTCGTCCATGAGAACACCTGTTTGCTTGTTTACATGGTCGAGTAATTTATTTTTTGCCTGCATATGGGCACCCCATATCTCCTGTTTTGGGATACTAAGCGCATAGCGCAGACTGAAATTATCCTGTTTCCAGATAGGAATATATTTATCAAAGAGTTTTTGGAAAGGTTCTGAAACCCAGGTAGCAGCATGAACCCCATTAGTAATGGAATTAATAGAGTACCCAGTGAATATGAGCCTTGTAGCTTCTCCATGTTTTCGTGCTACTCCATTCACATAACGACTAAGGTTGAGGGCCAGACGGGTCATATTAAGAGAATCGTCGTTATGAATGACACCTTCCAAAGCGAAGAAATCCTCCCTTTGCCCAAGCACCCTGCGTGCCATATCAAGAGGGAATTTATCATGTCCTGCAGGAACAAGGGTGTGGGTAGTAAATACACACCTGCGCCTCACAGCTTTCCTGTCATCTTCGATCAAATACCCTCTGCCATCCTTTTTTGCGTGTTCGTCCAGCAGCTCAAGTGTCAGAAGTGCTGCATGTCCCTCGTTCATGTGGAAGCTCCTGATGTTTTGATGGCCAAGGGCTCGGAGCATCCTGATACCTCCAATACCGAGGATCACTTCCTGGCAGAGCCTGTAGTGTTCATCCCCACCATAAAGATGATGGGTCAGGGTCCTGTCCCATTCATGGTTCTCAGGCATATCCGTATCAAGGAAATAGATAGGTACTGTAAAGCCGCTAACTCCTTTGACCTCATATTTCCAGACCCTCAAATGGACAGTTCTTCCTTCCAGCATGACAATAGTTCTCTGAGGCATTTCCTCCAGAATACCGTCAACATCCCAGGCTGCCGGTTCTTCCCGCTGCCATCCATCTGCCTCGATCTTCTGACGGAAGTACCCTTTGCGATAAAGAAGAGTTACCGCGACCAGCGGCACCTTCAGATCAGACGATGAGCGTATCGTGTCACCGGCCAATATCCCCAGGCCGCCGCTATAAGTGTGGATTTTTTCATCAATCCCTATCTCCATTGAAAAATAGGCTATTGATCTTTGATTGTTCGCTAATTGCTGCATATTTCCCTCGTTATTGTATCAATATGAATGATTAAATATGAATGATTAAGTGATCAACTTTGTAAGACCAGGATGTGTGATAACTGTTTTAGATTTACCGATTTTTGTCAGTTTTGCAGGTTTGACTTTTGCTTTCGATCAGGTATTTGTACTTTGCCTGGCAAGACCATTCTAGTTACACCGCTCACTTTAGACATATTCATGTGAAGTTGACTGAAATCTATTGTTGAACAAGGCACTAATAACTTTTGCTTCTTAATCTGTTTAATTAAATATTTTCTGAATTATATAAATCTATCTGCTCTTTATTTCCCCGAATATCGATGATCTCTATCTCTCCATGTTCTAATCGAAATAACTATTTCAGATTCCAGATGAAGATAAAAGAGAACTAATTATCTCCCTATAATAGCACGTTTAGTTTAAGAGATTATTCCAAGACTATATTTTAATATAAAGATAAACACACAAAATAGTTTTATATATTTAAAATTATATATAGATTTAGTTGGGGAATCCGTATCAAAAAACCATCAGCCTGTTTAGTGAGACAAAAAATGAGCGATGAAGGAAAATCAAGAGATCAGCTCCTAAAAGAAGTACATGAACTAAAAGGACGTATAAAGGAGCTTGAAGCCAATTCGTTCAACCAACAGACTGAATTGGAGATATTTGAAAATACAGCACTTTTTCATGAATTGTCCAATTCAATTCCTGACCTGATCTTTTGTAAGGATAAGCAGGGAAAGTATATTGTATGCAACCCTGCCTTTTCAAAATTCCTTGGTCGCCCAAAAGAAGAGATCATCGGAAAAACCGATCAAGATCTGTTTGGAAATGAACTTACTAACAATTTTCTTATAAATGATAAAAAGATCATTGAAGAAAATAATTTTTTGAAAACTGAAGAACTGGCAGTTGACTTCAATGGGAAGGAGGTTCTTTTTGAAACATTCAAAGCTCCTCTTTACACATCAGCTGGTACACTCATAGGGATCCTGGGTGTCAGCAAGGACATTACTCCCAGAAAACGGATAGATGAAGAACTTGCAAAAACACAAGAACAACTTATTTCAGTTCTTGAGGCTTTTGATCAGCCAGCTTATGTTTGTGATCCGGTTAATTACGAGATACTATTTGTGAACTCACCTATGAAAAAAAGATATGGAAATGAAACCCCGGGAAAAAAATGCTACTCGGTATTTCAAAATCTCGATTCTCCATGTTCTTTTTGCACTAATCATCTGATCTTTGGAGAGAATATAGGCCAAACCCATATCTGGGAATTCCAGAATAATGTCGATGATCGATGGTATCGCTGTATAGATAAAGCTATAAATTGGCCTGACGGACGAATGGTGAGGTTTGAGATAGCGATCGACATCCATGAACAGAAAATTGCAGAAAAAGTGCTTAAGGAGAGCGAAAAGAAATATCGTGCCTATATCGATAACTCCCCTCAACTGATTTTTGTAGCAGATGCTGCTGGCAGATACATCGAAGTTAATCCGGCAGCATGCATAATAACCGGTTATTCTAAAAATGAATTGTTGAACATGCACCGACTGGACCTATATGCCCCGGAATCTAAAGAAGCTGCTATCAATTCATTCAAACAGCTTCTGAGTACAGGCAGATCAACCGGAGAATTCTGTTTCATTAAGAAAAATGGGACAAAATATTATATGATAGTTGAAGCGGTGAAACTGTCAGATGACAGAGTAATAGGTTTCTGTATAGATAGCACCGAACGCAAGAGAACTGAAGAAGACCTCTTGAAAGCTAAAATTGCTGCAGAAAACTCCAATCGTACAAAGAGCGAATTCCTGGCCACTATGAGCCATGAGTTGAGAACGCCACTTAACTCGATCATAGGTTTCTCAGAGGTACTTTCCGAAGGATATTTTGGTCAGATCAATGAAAAACAGGCAAAATACCTGAAGAACATATCCAACAGTGGAAAACATCTGTTGAATATTATTAACAACATTCTTGATATCTCAAAGGTCGAGTCTGGAAAAATGCAGCTCTATAAAGAGAAGATATACGTAAAAGAGCTTGTGGATGAAATGATCTCTGCCATGCAGCATCTTGCAGCAAGTAAGGAGATCGTACTGAAGATCAAGGCAGACTCGAAGTTCGGGGCAGTGCAAGCGGACAAAGCAAAATTGAGGCAGATCTTATATAATCTGATTGGCAATGCTATCAAATTCACGGATATCGGTGGTTCAGTGACCATTGGAACCAGGGATGATGATGAAATGGCATATATATCGGTAACGGATACTGGCATCGGCATCCCTGCTAATGATCTGATGAAACTCTTTAAGCCTTTCACTCAGCTTGATTCAACCTGTGCAAGAAAATACGAAGGCACCGGACTTGGCCTTGCATTGGCAAAAGAACTTGCTGAACTGCATGGAGGAACGATCAATGTGGAAAGTGAACCTGGAAAAGGCAGTACTTTTACGTTAGCTCTGCCTCTTAAAGAGAAGATAACAACTCTATATTCGGAAACGAACGAAAGTATAAAAACTCAACATGATCCCTGTTATCTCTGGCCAGAATTGTGATCAATTATAAAAGAGTAAGGCAGATCAAGTATTCTGCCATCCCATATCTTTCATCGCCTCTGCATCAGCTGGTATCACCTTAAGCGTATAGGAGCATTGTGCTGAATCCACTGTATTCTCTGCTATATCTGTGACCTCAATGCCATATACATTGCTGTAATAAGCAATAATGAGCTCGGACCCTGTTGGTGCTTTGAAGAACTGGATATTAGCTTCTGCATACCACTTCACCCAGGGTGTTTCATTACATGGCACATTCGGATATTGCAGCAGGATGCGTTCATTTTGTAGCATTTGTTGGTTCATTTCATCCCATACCCCATCAATGATCGCTGATGTGACCAGACCCTGGAACATTTTAATGTTCACTGTATGATCGGTTATCACTTCAGCTGTCATCTGACCGGAGCGGTTCCCATAACCAGCATGACCACTTATGAAACTGTAAGTCATACTATACTGTTCCGGGAATGATTCCATGACGACACTATTAACTAAAGTCAGTTCGGAACCATCATACTTGTAAGTGGGTGCATTTTTGATCCATTCCTCTGCAATCGTCTCCGCCTCTGCCGCAGATATAGTTAGCGCATACTGTTTCAAGTCAACCAATGCCCGATCTATCTCTTTCAGATCTTCCGGCATGTATTCCTGTGAGTACGGGTCCACTTTTACGGTCTTATTAAAATCCTTCTGAAGCAGGCTGATCTCCACAATTCCAACATCCGTAACGACCGGCTGCCCTGGCTGAGGCACATATGTAGCATTCATTTCCAGAAAATCATTGTCTCTGAAAAGTTGCAGGAGATCTTCACGAGTACTTGCATTTAGTGGCTTTATAGATCTTTGTGTCAATTCATAAGTGGGACTATAATAACTGAGGGTCACAGCAGTGGTATTTATCATCAGCTCCTGAATTGCCATGTTCTGCATCACGAATCCACCGTAAGTACGATGATTGATGGTAGCTTCATTCACAATACCCGGTTTTTCTGCTGGCTTCTCAGTACATCCTGCAACTAACAGAATAAATCCTAGAAATACTATTAATAATATTTTATTCATACAATCCCCCTATTGGCTTTGCACTTTTATTTTAGTGATTTAAGGTTTACATTATTTTAAGATTGCTTTGGCTCGTCATAAAGCAACATAGATTGTTCGATCGACAGTGTAGATGCAGGCATGTATAAACAGGGAACTGAGACCCCAGAGTTCCCCACTGTGGTTCTTCCAGTAGCTGTAATACTGAGCCTGGCGTTTGTGTTCATGAGAAAGCAGGAGTAAACGGCTTTACTCTTAATAGTCCTTTGTTTTTTCGCTCCTCTTTTTGTTATTGGTGCTCTAGAAAAGTGGCCCAAGACATTATTTCTTGAGCAACAGCCGTTCATCTATTGGATAATAAGCCGTAGCAGCTTCAATGAGCTCAGTAGCAGTGTTCTTCGGAAAAGCGTGTACTTCCACACGCACACCCGAAGCTTTGAGATGATTGACAAGTGCAGTGAAATCCCCATCACCGGTGACCAGCACGATGGTATCGACCTTACTGGATATGGAGATAGCATCAATGGCGATACCCATGTCCCAATCACCTTTAGTTGAGCCGTCAGGCCTCGATTTTAATTGTTTGGTCTTTACTTCCCATCCGATGTATTCTATTACAGACTTGAAACCAGATTGGTCTATTTCCTTTGTTTCCACAACATAGGCTACAGCCCGGATCAGTTGCCTTTCTCTCACCACAGCACTTAATAATTTTCCGAAATCTAATTTTGCATAGTAATAGTTCCTAGCTGAATAGAACATATTCTGTACATCTGCAAATACAGCCAATCTTTGACTTGTGAATATATGTTCTTGAATATCCTGATCTCCTGAACCCATTGAATTTACCTCTTTCTTTTAAAATCATTTTAGTTTACTTAAGTCAATATTATATTTTTGATCTAATTGACGTAGAAAAGGAGATTATGTAACCACTTTTACAATATTCTTCCCGATTTCAGCGCAATAACCCTTTCTGAACATCACAACAATTACCTACACAATTACATGACATAATAGGAAACTGTTATATATTTTTAATCATCCAGTCCTTTCCTGCCAAAGATATAATTAGCCACTCTGAGAGCATCCCTGTCCCCTGTTTCCTTCTCGCACGAATCACTTAGCTTGACCACAGGGATATCATTGATACTATGCATTTTGATCACAATATTAAGAGGAGGAGTTGTCCTAAAAAAATCCTGATTATTGGTCAGGCTTGTGCCAATACCAAAACTACAGTTGATCCTGCCTCCACAATGCTCTTTAAGCCTTATTGCATCTGCAGCATGCAGAGAATCACTGAAAACCAGTGTTTTTTTCATGGGGTCTATTCCCATTGACCTATAATGCCCGATCACCTTATCGGTAAAACCAAATGGATCACCACTGTCATGTCTCACACCATCGTATAGCTTGGAAAGCCTGAGATCGAAATCAGCAAAAAAAGCATCGGTACCGAAGGTATCCGATAGAGCTATCCCCAGGTTGCCTGCATATACCTTTACCCAGTTATCAAATGCAAAATAATTAGCTCTTCGCAAACCCATCAGGGCAGAATTGCCCATTATCCATTCATGTCCGATAGTACCTACAGGTTTTATTCCATATTTTCGTGCAAGATGCACGTTGCTTGTTCCTGTGAAGCATGGCAGACCGCACAAAACCTCTATTACTTTGTCCTGCAATTGGAAGCTCCGCCGTCTGCGAGTTCCAAACTCCGTGAACAGGCAACCATGACCATTGAGTTCTTTACCTATGGAACGGATCTTCTCCGCGTAATGGTCAAGGAGAATATCCTCACCATTGGAGAATGGTTGCTCTTTCCAGCTTTTTTCCACTGTGTTGAAATATAGCTCCGAGATAGTGGCCATGAGCACCACTTCCCAGAGGATGGCACTGTGCCAGGGGCCTTTTATCCTCAGGTCAAGGCCATTATCCTCCGTAAGTCCCACACTTACCTCGGATGGATCAAAACGATAGTTTTTCAGGTATTCCAGATACATGGGTTTAAAGAAAGGACAGACTGATCTCAGCCAGCTGTACTCTTCTGCGGTCAGCGCGATCTTAGGAAACTGAATATCCAAAAGATTCCTAAACTTCTTTACAAATTCCTCATTGAAACGCTGTCCACCCCTGTTAATAAAACGATATTCGACACATGCCTCGGGAAACAGTTCCAGTACAGCCATCTGCATGCTTAGCTTGTACAGATCATTGTCCAGTATAGATTGAATCACATCTGATCTTCCTGCATATTCCGTGGATATATGCCTGTACTTTATACCTTATGTGCCTGTCGATTATGTGCGGGAAGGTATCCTATGGAGAATACCTGCATGATCTGTTAGCCCTCAGGAGGATTTTGATAAAACTCTTTTTTAATCGATATATACTGTTTTTTATCAATGCAAGGGCGCTAAGGCACAAAGAAGCAAATAACAAGCTTTGCGGCCTCGCGACCTTGTGTTAAAAATGATTTGCAGTAGAAAATGAATATGCTCTTAGATCAAAACAAGTACAGAGAGAATTCTAATAGATCAAAGAGGACTTCAATAACACTCCTTTTTTGATCAATTATTTATATGCGCCATATAAAACAAATTTCAAATAACTGATTTTTCGGAAGCCTCTCAGAATAATTCACAAGGAATAGTGAACAGCAAGAAAAATGATATGACAGTTTATTTGAAACTGTCTTAAAATATCTCACAAAAAAGAAAAAGACCGGATCAATTCATAGGTCTCACAAGTATCTTTGAAGCCATGCCTTTACCCAGCGCATATTTGCAGCCGCTTATTTCGACTATTAGGGAACCCATATGATCCCTGGTCACTTTTAATGGGCAGTTCTCAATAAAACCCATAGCTTTCAGGCGGTCTGCAAGTGATCTGCTTGCGTTGATCCCTACAACTTTGGTTTCAGTACCTTCGGAAACCATTGCAAGGGGGATAGGTGGAGCCATAATTCATACCTCTGCGACAATTTTGTTGGTTTTTCTGTCAACTGCGGTTCCTTAAGGCATTCGACATCCTGAATAAGGATCCAAATGCTTTGTCACTATAATCATATTAGCCTTGACTAATATGATTAGACGGTTCTATCTAGGGCGTTTTAGTATATAAGCTTGCCTATGCTACAATGTTTAGGTATAACTAACAATGTGATATAGTTATTATCACAAATATACTCCTTACATGACTTCATAGTATGTCGCCGAAGCGATCTTTAAGTTAAATTGAAAACAAAATCGCTGCCTTTTTCTCTCATCCTCGTTTATTTAGATCTCTTGTAAGCCATATTTACTTTCTGATATGGTAGATGGGAACTATAATCAGAAGGATCAGGACCAGTATGATTCCTGCTGATACATACGACCCCTCATTATCACCAGTGCTCACTGCTGTGACATTTGATGTTTCCCTCTGTTCAGGGATAATTGCACCCATTGATATGAGCATAACTGGCTCAGTCTCGACTGGATGAGACACTATATCCTGCTCCAGAACACCCTCTGTTGTAGTTTCGGTTTCTTCTGTGATGTTCTCACCATCAGTGTTATCCGAAGTTTCCTCAGCAGGTTCTGCTGCCTTAACAGATTCAATCTCGCTAGTAAAATTGTCAACGGCATTCTCAGGAAACCAGCAAGCTTGGGAAGCTGTGCTCAAAGTTATCAGGATAAGTAATACAACAACCGTTCGCATAAAGATCATCTTTGCTCCGTCTTTTTTTACCAGAATTGCACAACCTTCTTTGCTCTTCTGAAGCTGTCCTTTTTGTTACTAAACAAACAAAATTCAGGTCTACGGATATTTAATATTTATGAATGTATTAAATATGTTAATTACGATAATGATGAGATGACTTAAAAACTGAAAAGAAATAAGAGAATAAAGAAACAAAATATATCGAGAATCTGATCAATTGATTACTCCTCTAGTTTTCAGGGTCCCATGTGCTGAAATCCATGATCATGGCAGATAATGGCCATAAGTTAAGAAAACCTCTTTTCACAGCTATTTGTGTACGGTAAACAGAATAAACGAGAAGTAACAAATAGGTTCTTAGCTAAAGGAACATTTTGATATTTTTCAATAAAGTGGGAGTAAGACCAATGAGTGATACGGCAAACAACAAAGATCAGGACTATGATATTGAATCCAAAACACCCAATTTTCTCATAAATGAAAAAAGTCCTTACCTGCTTCAGCATGCATACAATCCTGTACAATGGTACCCCTGGGGTGAGGCGGCTTTCGAACGATCAAAAGCTGAAAATAAGCCTATATTCCTTTCCATTGGATACTCCACATGCCATTGGTGTCATGTCATGGAAAAGGAATCCTTTGAAGATCCTGAGGTTGCCAGGCTCATGAATGCAACATTTATCTGCATCAAGGTAGATCGCGAAGAGAGACCGGACATAGACAGCGTCTACATGGCTGTCTGCCAGGCCATTACAGGAAGAGGAGGATGGCCGCTTACAATATTAATGACACCTGACAAGGAGCCGTTCTTTGCAGCTACGTACATCCCAAAGAGAAGCAGGTTAGGAAATCCCGGAATGCTTGACCTCATACCCCACATAGCGAAGGTATGGACGCAACAGCAGGGGGAAATACTGCAAACCGCCAGAGAACTGAAAGCTGCTCTGTCGCCTGAAATGGTACAGGCTTCTGCTAAAAGCCCAGGTACCGAACTGAACGAAAAGACCCTGCACAGTGGTTACTCACAGTTAATTTCCGCTTTCGACTGGCAGGCAGGAGGATTTGGCCGGGCTCCAAAATTCCCGTCTCCACATAACCTTACATTTCTCTTCAGATATTGGCATCGTACGGGAAAATTGGAAGCATTGCAAATGGTCACAAAAACCCTGGATGCTATGCGCAGAGGAGGCATATATGACCATGTAGGATTTGGCTTTCATCGCTATTCCACGGATGGTCAGTGGCTGGTGCCCCACTTTGAAAAAATGCTCTATGATCAGGCAATGCTCATTATGGCATACACCGAAGGTTTCCAGGTGACAGGCATTGAAGATCACAGGCGGGTGGCAGAAGAGGTCATAGAATATGTGCTGAGGGATATGTGCTCTGCTGAGGGAGCCTTCTACTGTGCAGAGGACGCAGATAGCGAAGGGGTGGAAGGTAAGTTCTATCTCTGGAAAAAAGAAGAGATATATGGTATTCTTCCTACAGAGGCGGCAGACATTGTATGCAAAGTATATGACGTATCATCCGAGGGTAATTACAAGGAGGAAATATCAGGTGTTTCCACCCGGCAGAACATACTGCGTCTGGCAAGGCCAATGCAAGAAGTAGCACAGGAACTGGGGCTTTCCTTAGATGAATTGAGGGCAAAGCTTGAACCTTCAAGAAAAATGCTTTTTGCTGCAAGAGAAAAAAGAGTGCATCCTTCAAAGGATGACAAAGTGCTTACAGACTGGAACGGACTGATGATCGTTGCCCTCTGCAAAGCATCCAGGGCCTTTGAAAGACCAGAGTATGCACAGGCAGCATCCAAGACTGCAGACTTCATCCTTGAGCACATGTCATTCCACGATGGCAGACTGCTGCATCGTTACCGGGATGGTGAAACCTCTATTACTGGTTTCCTGGAAGACTACACCTTTTTTGTCTGGGGCCTCATTGAACTATATCAAGCCACCCTTGAAAAAAAGTATCTTGAACATGCACTGAGGCTTAATTCCCTGCAGATACTGGACTTCATGGATGATGAAGGAGGATTCTTCCATACTGCAAAAGATTCTGAAACCCTCTTGTTCAGGAAAAAGGAAGTATATGACGGAGCAATGCCCTCCGGGAACTCGGTGAGCGTGTTGAACCTTTTCAGATTATCCCGGCTAACAGGCGATACAGATCTTGAGGAAAAAGCCTATGCATCGATGAAAGCATTCTCGGGCCAGATAGATGCAATGCCCATGGCATATTCCCAATTCCTGCAAGCTCTGGACTTTATTGTGGGACCAGCTTACGAAGTGGTCATTGCAGGAAATAGGAAAAATGAAGATACCAAAGAAATGTTATCCATTTTGGCCAGATCATTTCTCCCGAACATGGTACTGTTATTGAAAGAAGATAACAGCATGGCGAAACTAGCACCCTACACCAAAGACATGACAAAGAACAATGGGAAATCCATGGCTTATGTTTGCCAGGGTTTCAGTTGTAATATGCC